>WNFE01007821.1_pt1 | contig 12891 bp, 13 predicted proteins | sample 5400451 | NCBI WGS metagenome assembly WNFE01 (sample SAMN13153344, study PRJNA577476) | soil metagenome | isolation source: 200 cm saprolite under Douglas fir tree site 2 hole 2 | place: USA:California | collected 2015-04-18 | reverse complement strand
GCCATACTGGCGACAAGAGTTTTCATCGAGCGCCTTCGACCGGGAGAGCCGCCATGTCGCCCGAGACCGCCCGCGCCGCCTTCGTGCTCGAGCTGCGCAACGCCCACGCGATGGAACGGCAATCGCAGGAGCTGATGAAATGGCAAGCGGTGCGGCTGGCCGATTATCCCGAGATCGAGCGACGGATCCGAGCGCATATGGAGGAAACCGACGAGCAGCTGCGCCGGCTCGAACAATGCCTGGAATCGCTCAACGAGCGCCCGTCGATCCTGAAGGACACGGCGCTGTCGCTGCTGGGAAACCTCACCGCCACGTCGAACGCGATGGGCGAGGACGAAATCCTGAAGAACATGTTCAGCAATTACGCGTTCGAGCATTACGAACTGGCCGCGTACAAATCGTTGGTCAAGATGGCCCAGGAGCTCGGCTTGGAGCAAGCCGGATCGCTGCTGGCCGCGTCTCGGGGCGAGGAGCAGAGAATGGCCGCCTGGATCGATCGCCACATCGAGAACGTGACCACCGCCTATCTCGACCGCGTCGACCAGCTCAAGCACGCAGCGGCCGCGCCGGGCTGACGTTCGGCTCGCACCAGGCTTGCGCGGCGCGATCAGGGCGCCTCCGCGCCGAGATAGGCGCGGATCACCTCGGGATCGGCACGGATCTCGTGTGGCGGGCCGTCGGCGATGCACTTGCCGTGATCGAGCACGATGACCCGCTCGGAAATCGCCATGACGAGCTTCATGTCATGCTCGACCAGCAGCACCGCGATGCCGCGGTCGACGATGCGCCGGATCACTTCGTCGATCTCCGCCGTTTCGCGCGGATTGAGCCCGGCGGCCGGCTCGTCGAGCATCAGGATCTCGGGATCTGCCGCCAGCGCGCGGGCGAGCTCGAGCCGCTTGAGCGCGCCATAGGGCAGAGCATCGGCGGCATGACCGATGAAATCGGAAAGTCCCACTTCCGCCATCAGCGCCGCGGCGCGCTCGCGAATCTCCCGGGTTTCGCGCCGGATCGCCGGAGCGCTGAGCAAAGAGGAGAGTAGCCCCATCCGCAACCGAGGCGAAGCGCCGACCATCACGTTCTCGATCGCGCTCATGCGGAAGAAGATCTGCAGATTCTGGAATGTGCGCTGGATGCCGCGGCGCGCGCGCTCGGCGACCGAGAGCGAAGTGATGTCCTCGCCGCGATGGCGGATCGAGCCGCTCGACGGGCCGTAGATCCCGGAGAGCAGGTTGAACAGGGTGGTCTTGCCGGCGCCGTTCGGCCCGATGAACGCCGTGATGCCGTTCTCGATCGCGAACGACAACGGCGCCAGTGCCTGCAGGCCCTGGAACGCCTTCGACAGATTTTCCACTGCCAGGATCATGTCCGCCGGCGCGGTTTCTTCTGCTGGCGCGTCATTGCGGTTTGCGCGTCACCCGGACGAGGCCGCCGGTCTCGCCCGCGAGCCGTCCGCGCGCGAACGGGGCCGGACGCAGCATCGCGTCGAGCAGCGCCTGGTCGCTCGACCAATACGGCATGTACCACTGTCGGTCCACGTCCATGATGAGGACTTTTCCGCGATCGGCATCATAAGCCGCGATCGGCGAGATGTGGGGTCCGTCCCAATCGCCGGTCAGCACGCCTTGATCGAAATAGACCAACGCGATGTCGCGATCGCTCGCCTCGTTCTCGATCAGCATGCGCTTCAGGTGCGCCAGGGTCGAGGCCGAAGCCTCGTGCGGGCGCAAGATCTCGAACTCCGCGTCCAGCCTGAAGGCCTCGAGGCCAAGCCGCAGATAGTTCTCGAACTCGTCCCAGCTGACACCGCTGCCGCGTTCGGCGGTCTCCTCCGCCCATTTCTTACTGCCGACCGCCTCCAGCAGCGCCTGCTGGGTCACCAAAGCCTCGGCCGCATGGGCAGGCAGCCCGCGCAAGGCGTTGACCAGCATGGCGATCGCGGCGAGCGAACAGGCGCTGCCGGTCGCCTGGGGCACGTAATAGGGACTCAATGCCCAATAGTCCGGAGCGCGATGGCTCTGCAGGTAGTCGTGCGATTGCTGCAGCGAGATCGCCGCAGGGCCAAGCTTGGGTTTTAGCTCCTCGGCGGCAAGCAAGCTCGCCGTGAACGCGATGCACGCGAAACAAGCGAGCGCCTGCGCGATCCGTCGGCCTGAGCCGCGGGATCGTGGGCGGGCTGGCGGGGAGCCGGCCGACCGCATCGCAGGCTCAAGGGGTATGTTCGAGCGAAACCGCGGCGGGTTCCGGGGGCGCCGGCGCCGGCATCGCGTTCGGCGACTCGTTCTCCGGTGGCGGCAGGGGAAGCGCGGTCTTGCTCGGAACCTCGGTTGCGGGGTCCGCGACCTCGACGATCGCGGGCGCGGTGCGGGTCGTCGAAGCCCGGCGGATATAATCTTCGATCAGTTGACGCATGCGCGAATCGCGGGCACCGGTCGATCTTCCGCCGAGCACCACCGCGACCAGATGCCGGCCCTCGCGACGCACCGAGGAAACCAGATTGTAGCCCGAAGCCTCCGTATAGCCGGTCTTGATGCCGTCGACGCCTTCCATCTGCCGCAGCAGGGCATTGTGATTGCTGATCGACATGCCGCGATATTGGAAGCTGGGAAGGGCGAAATAGCGGTAATACTCGGGGAAGCGCTCCTGGATGGTGCGGCCGAGCAGCGCCTGCTCGCGCGCGGTGGTGATCTGGGCATCGGCCGGCAGACCCGAAGCGTTGACGTAGACCGTGTTGGCCATGCCGAGCGTTTGCGCCTTGTGCGTCATCAGCGCGGCGAACTCTCGCTCGCTGCCGGCGATCGCCTCGGCGATGACGACCGCGGCGTCGTTGGCCGAGCGGGTCACGATGCCCTTGATGGCGTCCTCGACGCTGATCGTGTCGTTGGGCTTGAGGCCGAGCTTGGTCGGCGCCTGCGCCGACGCATGGGCGGAAACCGGAAGGCGAGAATCCAGGCCGAGCTTCTTGTCCGCCAGCTGCTCGAACAGCAGATAAAGCGTCATGATTTTCGTCAGTGACGCGGGATGCCGTGGGCTGTCCGGATTGATCTCGTGCAGCACTTGGCCGGAATTGTCGTCGACCACGATGTCCGCATAGGGCGGCTGATAATCGGGGCCGTGCAGGAAGCGGTGGTGGCGATGGTGGACGCTCTGCTTGGATTTGGTCCCTTTGCGGTGCTCGGCCTGGGTGGAAGAACCGGCCTTGGCCGCGGCCTCGCTGACGGCCGGCACGACAAGCGCCGCTGCCAAAACGATCGCTGCCGCACCATGGATGCCCCGCCAGCCTCGGCCGGCGGAAAGGACCGGTGCCCTTCGCGTCGAACTTGCTTGCCAGCCGATCGCTGCGCGACGCATCGCCGGTTCCCCCAGGTGCTTGAATGACATAGACGATTTTCGGGTGCGCTGCCAAGTCGCCGGGTCCTGCCGGGCGAATTTTCAACGGGAAATCCAGGCGCAACCCCGGGAAACGGACGGATCGGCGGAGCCGGAAACCATCGCCGCCTTCGCCTGTTGCCAGAACGAGCCGCGCCGAGGTGCCCCCGTGCCGAGACCTGATTCGCCTCGAGCCAGAGGATTTTGGATGAAGCGGCTCCATGCCTTAGTGCTCGCTACCCTGCTGCTCGCTACATGGGTGACGGCCATCTGCTGGCCGGCGCCTGGGGCGGCCCAGCCGGCATCGGTCCCGACCTACCACGGCCATTCCGACCGCAGCGGCAATTTCGTCGTCCCGGGGTTGACGTGGGAGAAGGCGCGCTCCCTGCGCTCGGACCGGGGATTCAACGCCGCCGTTTCCGGGCATGTCTACGCCCAGCCGCTCTATTGGCGTGCGCCCGGCTCGAGCTCCGGCATGCTGCTGGTCGCGACCGAAGAAAACAAGGTGCACGCACTCGATGCCGGCACCGGCATGGAGCTCTGGCAGCGCGCGGTCGGCAAGCCGGTCGCGCGCTCGGCGCTCGGCTGCGGCAACATCGACCCGCTCGGGATCACCGGCACGCCGGTGATCGACCCGGCCGGCGAAGCGCTCTACCTCGATGCCATGGTCGAGAGCGCATCGGGCCCGCGGCATCGGATCTTCGCGCTCTCGCTCAACGACGGCGCGGTCCTGCCGGGCTGGCCCGTCGACGTGACGCAAGCGCTCGAGGCTCGCCGCCAAAGCTTCAACGCCCGCGACCAGAACCAGCGGGGTGCATTGACCATTCTCGACGGCGCGGTCTACGTGCCGTTCGGCGGCCACTTCGGGGACTGCGGCCAGTATCACGGCTGGGTCCTGGGTGTGTCCCTGAAGGATCCGCAAAAGCTCACAAGCTGGGCGACGCGCGGGCGCGGCGGCGGCATCTGGGCGCCAGGCGGGATCAGCAGCGACGGGCGCTCGCTGTTCGTCGCGACGGGAAACACGCTTTCGGTCACGAGCTGGTCCGACGGGCAGGGCGTATTCCGATTGGCACCCGATCTGCATCGATCGCAGGACAAGCGCGACTTCTTCGCGCCGCCGTACTGGCGCGAACTCGACGAGACCGACGCCGATCTCGGCGGCACCAATCCCATTCCGCTCGATCTGCCGGCGGCGGGCGGCACGCAAAAGGTCGTCCTCGCGCTCGGCAAGGACCGCCACGCCTATCTGCTCGATCGCAACGATCTCGGCGGGATCGGCGGCAGCCTCGTGGCCGAGATCGTTGCCAAAAATGCGATCCGCACGGCGCCGGCGGCCTATCCGGCGGCCGACGGCGTGTTCGTCGCGTTTCAGGGCGCTGGCGCGCAGTGCCCGAAATCCGCTTCCGATAACGATCTGACCGTGCTGAACATTCGCGCGGGCGCGCCGCCGGGCCTTTTGACGGCGTGGTGCGGTGCGCTGCGGGGTGCCGGCGCTCCGATCGTCACCACGACCGACGGGCGCTCGGATCCCATCGTATGGATCGTCGGGGCCGAGAGCGACAACCGGCTCCATGGGTTCAAGGGCGATACCGGCGAGCCGCTGTTCACCGGCGGCGGGCCTGCGGAGGCGATGGCGGGCGTTCGCCGGTTCCAGACGGTCATTGCCGCCGAGGATCGGCTCTATGTCGCCGCCGATGGCCGGGTCTATGCGTTCGGATTCTGACAATCAAGGCGATCTCTGATAGAACCGAGAGCCGTGCCGGGGGTCGCCGAGCGGATCGAGAATGCCATGAGCCTGGAGCGCGGCGGCATCGACTGCGATATCCATCCGGCGGTGCCGGCGATGGATGCGCTGCTGCCGTACCTCGGCGGTCACTGGCGTGAGGCCGTCCTGCAGCGCGGCGTGCACGAGCTCCATTCGATCGCCTATCCGCAGCATGCGCCGCTCAGCGCGCGGCCGGATTGGCGCAGCGGCAAGGAGAGGCCGGGGTCCGATCTCCAATCCGTGCGCACAGATGCGCTCGCCCGCTTCGGCACCAGCATCGCCATCTGCAATTGCCTCTACGGCGTGCACCTGTTGTTCAGCGAGGACATGGCGGCGGCCTTCGCGCAAGCGCTCAACGATTGGATCGCGCGGGAGTGGCTCGATCGCGAGCCGCGGCTGCGCTCTTCGATCGTGGTGCCGCTGCAGAATCCCGAAATGGCGGTCGACGAGATCGAGCGCCGCGCGGCCGACCGGCGGTTCGTGCAGGTGCTCGTGCCGGCGATGGGAGAGGTGCCGCTCGGCAAGCGCGCCTATTGGCCGGTCTATGCGGCCGCAGAGCGACACGCGCTGCCGATCTGTATCCACGCGGGAAGCGCCTACCGCCATCCGGTGACCTCGGTCGGTTGGCCGTCCTATTACACCGAAGATTATGCGGCGCAGGCGGTCGCGTTCCAGACGCAGCTCACCAGCCTGATCTGCGAGGGCGTATTCAGCAAATTCCCGAACCTGCGCGTTGTTCTCGCCGAATCGGGCATCACCTGGCTGCCCGCCTATCTGTGGCGGCTGACCAAATATTGGCGCGGGCTGCGCACGGAGATACCCTGGACCGACGTCGCGCCGATCGAGATCGTGCGCCGCAATGTGCGGTTCACGCTGCAGCCGGTCGACGCGCCGCCCGGAAATGCGTTCGCGCGGATTCTCGAGCACATCGGCTGCGACGAACTGCTGCTGTTCTCGACCGACTATCCGCACTGGCAGTTCGACGGCGATGCGGCGCTGCCGGGGGCATTGCCCGGCGACCTGGTGCGCAAGATCATGGTAGAAAACCCGCGAAAAACCTATCCGCGACTTCTTAAGGAGGCGGTGCGATGAACGTCCAAGTCGCCGTTCGGGAAGTCGGCCCGCAGGCCACGGCTTTGGCAATTGCCGATTGCGACATCCACCCGTACCCGAAATCGCCGAAAGAGCTCTATCCGTTCCTGGAGCGCCGCTGGCAGCGGCATCTGGAGACCTATGGGTTGCGCACGCGCCAGGGATACGAGAGCGGGCCGGCCTATCCGAAGGGGCAGCCCGAGGCCGCGCGCCGCGACGCGTTTCCGCTGACCGGCGGCAAGCCCGGCAGCGATCTCGACTTCATGCGCAAGCAGCATCTCGACCCCAATCACGTCGCGCTCGGGATCCTGAACCCGTTGCGGAGCGGGCAGGGGCTGCAGAACGGCGACTTCGCCCAGGCCTATTGCCGCGCGGTGAACGACTGGCAGGTCGCGGAATGGACCAGCAAGGAGCCGCGGCTCAAGGCCTCGGTGCTCGTGCACTACGAGGACGGCCCCGGCGCCGCGGCCGAGATCGAGCGGCGCGCCGGCGATGCCAATTTCGCCCAGGTGCTCCTCCTCAGCCGCACGGCGGAGCCGCTCGGCCAGCGCCGCTATTGGCCGATCTACGCGGCCGCCGAGCGCGCCAATCTGCCCGTGGGCGTGCACGCGTTCGGCTACGGCGGCTATCCGGTCACCGGCGCCGGCTGGCCTTCCTATTACGTCGAGGAGATGGTCGGCCATTCGCAGTGCTGCCAGTCGCTGCTGACCAGCATGGTGATCGAAGGCGTGTTCGAACATTTTCCGGCGCTGAAAGTGGTGCTGATCGAAGCCGGGTTCGCCTGGCTGCCGGCGCTGAAATGGCGACTCGACAAGATCTGGAACCGCCTGCGGGACGAGACGCCACATCTCCAGCGGGCGCCGTCGGAGTACATCCGCGAGCACGTGTGGATCACCACCCAGCCGGTCGAGGAGCCGGAGCCGCGCAGGCACTTGCTCGACATCATGGAGTGGATCGGCTGGGACCGGCTATTGTTCGCCACCGACTACCCGCACTGGGATTTCGACGATCCGGCCCGCGCCTTGCCACTGCCGTTCACCGACGCGCAGCGCCGCCAGGTGTTTCTCGACAACGCCAGGACGGTGTACGGGCTCGCCGGATGAGCAGGCACGTGGTCGCGCCGGTGCGGGAACTGTCGCCCGGCAACCGCAAGCTGGTCGATGTCGACGGCCGCGCCATCGTGATCTTCAACATCGGCGGCGAATTCTTCGCCCTGCTCAACCGCTGCCCGCATCAGGGCGGCAATTTGTGCGAAGGAAGATTGATCGGGCTCGTCGAATCGAGCGAGCCCGGCGTTTACCGCTACAGCCGGCAGGGCGAGATTTTGCGCTGCCCCTGGCACGGCTGGGAGTTCGACGTGCGCACCGGAAAATCATGGTGCGACCCGGCGCGCATCCGTACCAAGACCTACGGGGTGGGGATCGAGCCCGGCCAAAACCTGGTCGAAGGCCCGTATCGGGCCGAGACGTTCGCGGTCACCGTCGAGGAAGAATACGTGGTGGTGGAGGTATAGACGTCAGTCGCTGTCTCGATTTTCCCTGATCCGCCTAGTGTGAGGGTAAGCGCGCTTGCATTCGGCCCCAGGCGAACAGATGCAGGCCGAGGCGTTGCTTGGGTACCCGGAACAGCAGTGCGGATTCGCCGACAACTGCCGCCCTTACAAACCGAAACGAGGCCTCGGTCGGGGCCGAAGCCTTGGAGCCTGCGTGCTGAGCCGTCGAAATAAGCTATTTGATCCAAGCTCTTAACCATGCATTGACGTTTCTTTGATCCACTCCGGATGGCCTTGGGTGCCGGCGGAATTGCCGCCGTGCTGGTGATGCGATCCGGAGAGGCCGTCGCGCCGCCGCCGGCGCCGCTGCCCCAAGTGGCGATGGTCGACATTCTCGTCGCCAAGACCGACATCGAAGTCGGGCGCCGGCTGACTCCCGAGCAGGTGCAATGGCAACCCTGGCCGGCGACTGCGACGAGCTCCGAATATTTCCGCCAGGTCGACAACCCGGGCATCGTCGGCCAGATTGCCGGGTCCATCACGCGGGGCGGTTTCACCAGCGGCGAACCGATCCTCAAGGCCAAGGTGATCCGGGCGGACGGCTCCGGCTACATGGCGGCGCTGATCCGACCGGGAATGCGCGCCATCGCCACCGACATTACGCCGGAGGCCGGCGTGGGCGGCTTCATTCTCCCCAACGACCACGTCGATGTCATTCTCACTCGAAAAAGCCACGGCGAGGACTTTCAGAGCGAGACCATCCTGACCAACGTGCGCGTGCTCGCCATCGATCAGACGGTCGAGGAGAAGAACGGGCAGCGGGTGGTCATCGGCAAGATCGCGACGCTCGAGCTGGCGGTCCCGCAAGCGGAGATGCTGGCGCTCGCCCGGCGCCTGGGCTCGATCTCGCTGATGCTGCGGGGACTGCGCGAGCTCGAAGCCGGCGCCGATGACGACTCGCGCGGGGGAAAGCTCGACCGCGCGGACAGCGTCAGCGTGGTCCGCTTCGGCCGCGATGTGCCGACGATGCTGAGATGATCGCTTCCGGGAGGCGTCGATGAAAAAACCGGCGCAGCGAGAGGCATGATCTCGTGGCACTACGCACTTGTCCGAATGGCTAATCCATAACTACCCTTCTGATCGAGCGGAAACGCGCGATGACCAGCTACCGATATTGCCACCACTGCGCTCTGGACCGGCTTCGATCAGCGAGCCCTCTTTGAGCTGCCGTACTGAGTCGCATCTCAATCGGCAACGTCAGCAATCGGTTCGGCGCAAAAGGATGCGGGTATGGCAGGCGAAGTAAAAAGATCGCGAGTGCTGGACCTCATTTTTGCCGTTTATGAGGACAGAAAGACCCCCCGCCGGCGCACCCTCAAGGCGGCTAAAATCGTACATTATCACGGCGAACCCATCGACTGCGTAGTGCGCGATCTTTCTGCAACTGGCGCAGGCCTGGTGATTGAGAGCCCAATCGACATTCCACCTCGCTTTTGCCTTCTGTTCGAAGGCGACAAAACCACCAAACAATGCCGCGTGGTCCGGCGTTCCGGGAACAAAATAGGCGTGGCATTCGAGTAAGTACCGTAATAAGGCGCCTGCAGCTTGCTTCGTCTGCCAAGTCGGCAACAATGAAGGCCTCCGCCACGGTTCAAAGGGCATTACCCCCTAATGCATTAGCGCGCTGCGCCCATGAATGGCGGATTACGCTTCGCTAATCCGCCCTACGAGGTTGTTTAAGCCGCACTTCGCATTCGTGCCAAAAGCGGTCATCCGAATATTACGACGCGCTATCGAGTTTAAACATCGGCCTGTGACGGCGCGGGGGACGGTCATCCTGCGAACTTAGGAGGGGGGCACGAAACCTCCGAACTCCATGTTTTCCACAATGTCGTGATCAAACGCCCGATCACGGCCGCTGGTTGACACTTTTTATCCGATTGCGGCCGGTGGGTTGGAACCGGTCGGCCGCTCGACGATTATAACCTGCGCGCTCCTTCCTCAAACCTGCTCCAGAGGCCATGCGGCTGCTGGGCGGTTCGTCTGCGGGGCGGACCGAGGTGCTGGTCATGGGCATCGGGCCCCTGTCGAAAACTTCCCCGCGAACATCGCCCGCCGTGGACCTCGATGCGCTGCGGATCGGCGCGGCCGTGGAGCACATCAAGGCGCACGGAAATCTCGATGGCTTCCCTGCCGGACGCGGCGAACGCCTGGCCTTGGTGTCGACCGCGGCAAAGCAGGGCCTCTTGGTGTGGAACCGGAGCGGCGGAAGGTACGAGCTGACGAGCCGCGGCCATCGGCGTGTGCGCACGCTGGGGCGAGCGGGTCGCAACGCTCTGCGGGACCGGCAAGGCGGCGCGGTCCGCTCGGGCATGAATGCCGTCGTCACCGCCGCGGGTGCCGTGGTGGTCGTGGGCGCCGCTTTCCTTGCGTTCAATCCCACCGGCTCGACCGATTGGGCTCCCGCGCGCGAACCGGGCGCTTACTTCACGAGCGGCGCATCGGCTCGGGCGAGCGCGCAGGCGACGCAGGGGACGCAATCGCAGGCCGAGGCCCAGCCGAGCGCCGTCACAGCCGCGGCGATCGAGCCAGTCTCCCCGCCGCCTCCGGGCGGCCGCGTGGATGCGTCGGGCCCGAATGCGGGCATCCAAGGTGGCGAGGCGGCGCGATCCCTGGCAGCCGCAGTTCCGAGTGAGCCCGAGATCGTCGCCGGCACCGTAGCCGCCCCCGCCGAAAAATCCGCCGCCATGGATCGCGATCGGCCGGAGACGAGCAAGCCGGCCCATAAGCACAAGCGAAACGGCCGGAAAGGGCGTGATGGAAACGACGAGCCCAAAACGGTTGCGCCGGGATATGCGTATACCCCGTATGGAGGCGCTCCGACGTACGGGCACTGGTCCGCCTCGCCTTGGTGGTTCCGCTGACCACCCTGGTGGCCATGCTCAATGCAGGCTCGGTCCCTTGAGGAACCGGTTGCGATCGCCGGAGGGCACGCGCACCTCGAAGGTACGCCCGTCGCGGTAGACCAGCAGCGGCACCTCGACCCCGGCGCGGCCGAGCGACCAGATCCGGCGAAACAGGCCAGCGAGATCGCTCACCTCGGTGCCCGCGATCGCGAGCACGATGTCGCCGGCCCGCAGGTCGGCGCGGTCCGCCGGCCCGCGGTTGGCAAGCCCGACGATGACGATCTTGTCTTCGATCTCGGTGGCGTAAAGCCCGAGCCACGGTCGCGGCGGGTGATTAGGCCGGCCCAGCGTGAGGAGGTCGTCCAGGATCGGCTGGAGCAGATCGATCGGCACGTTCATGTTGAGGTGATCGGGTGACGCCCGCTCGGAGCCTTGCTGGATTTGCAGCGATCCGACACCTAAAAGGTCGCCGCCGGGGCCGATCAGGGCCGTGCCGCCCCAATTGGGATGCACCGGCGCGGTGAAGATCGCCTCGTCGAGCACATATTCCCAATTTCCGGCAAATTCCTGCTTGGCGATGATACGCGCTGCCACCGAGTGCTGCCGTCCGCCGGCCCCGGCCACGACGACACGCTCGCCGACCGGCGCCGCGCTCGCTCGCCCCAGTGCCAGCGCAGGCAGGTCGAGGCGGCCCAGCGCCTGCACCAATCCGAAGCCGGTCTCCTGGTCATAGGCGAGCACATGTCCGGGAACGACTTTGCCTTCGTTCGTGGTGAGCCAGATCGATTCGGCTTCCATGATCAGATAGCCGATGGTCAGCGCGACGTTTTCGCGGATCAACACCGCGTTGCCGCCGCGCTCGGTGCCGAGCGTTTCCGCGGTGAACGCGTCGGCGGGCACGATCGAGTGCAAGCTCACCACCGAGGCGAGCGCCCGGTCGAGATCGTAATCGTAGTCCTCCGGCTTCGGCTGCACGGCCGTGGATACTTTCGAGCCGCCCACGGATGCCATCGAACGAACTCCACTTGCCTCGAGGATGCCCGTTGGGGACGGACACCCTGGATTTACGTGCCGCAACCGAGATTGCCAGGCAAGGGTCCGGCTTCGCGTCAACTCACCACGGGAAGCGCGCGCACCTCATAGCCGTGCCGCATCGAGCGGCCGCGCACCGGGTCCTCGAGCTCCATCTCGAAGCGGCTCGCCGGCCGAATGCCACCGATGGCGCCCAGCGTTCCGCAGAACATGAGCGTGCCGGGCTCGAGCGCGCCGTCTTGCCATCGCGCCAAGAGATCTGCGGGGGTGCGCATCGCCGCAAGCGGCCCCTCCTGATAGAGCACGCGTTTGCCCGCGATCGTCGCGAACGAACGCAGCATCAGCCGGTCCCAGCGATCGGCGATCTCCTCGAGCCGCCACAGCGCCCGTCCGACCACCTTCGCGCACAGTTGCTTGGAGAGCGCAATCCCCACGGTCTCCGCCTTCCGATCGGTGTGGTCGGAACCCAACCCTACCCAGATGCCGTCGGGCAGCGAAACGAGAACCGGCTCGGCCTCCCCCGACGTATCGGTGCCCAGCACTTCGATCGAATCGGCCTGGGTCAGGTTCGCTACGCTGATGCGATAAAATACGGGGACCGAAGAAGGCCGCGGCACCCCGATCGCCGCGAGCTCCTCGATGTGGTGCCGCAACGCGGCTTCGTCACGACCGGTCCACCCCGCCACGACCAGGGTGTCGATCGCCGTCTCGACCCGGTCGGATCCGCCGTCGATATATCGCTCGAAGCTCAACATGGGCGTCCCGCGAAAACACGCGCGACCCGGGCTCGCGCCGCGCCAGTCTAGAGGATCGGGTCGACCAAGGTCCACGCGGGAGGGAAGATAGCGGATCCGGGATTGCCCGCGGCAGCGCAAGTCGGATGTTTTGTGTCCGACTTGCGTCAATCATCAATGGCCGAACCCGGAAACATCCGGGTTCGGACAGGCGCTTCATGTGGGCTACGGGGTCGGCGCCGGACGTCCTTAGGCGGGCTCGGGCCCTGTCAGCCGAGGAGCACGCAGCTGCGCGCCAGATGCGTCAGCGGCAGCGGGCCGCCGCCCGGGCCGGAGTGATGCACGACCGCGGACGGCTCGTGGCCGGGGAGCTTGGCTATTCCGAGCCTTGCCAGCCCCTCGACGTAGTCGTCGGCCTCAGGCGCCGCTTTCAAACCCGCGGCATCCGCAGGGCGCTGGTGCCAGGAACTGGCCGTCCCGAGCGCGATGGCGGCCGTGATT
>WNFE01009549.1_pt1 | contig 12892 bp, 18 predicted proteins | sample 5400451 | NCBI WGS metagenome assembly WNFE01 (sample SAMN13153344, study PRJNA577476) | soil metagenome | isolation source: 200 cm saprolite under Douglas fir tree site 2 hole 2 | place: USA:California | collected 2015-04-18 | reverse complement strand
GACGCGCTCGATCGATCCGATCTTGGTGTCGTTGACGCCGTATACTGCGGTTCCTTCCACTTTGTCGCTGCCGATAAGGGAACCTGTTTCTCTTGCTTCCGTAACCATCGTCGAGCCTCCTTCGGTTGGAGGACGTGCAACAGGCAGCGCAAAGAATCGTTCCCGCAAAGTGATTCATGATTCTCTCACCCAGACTCGTCAGTTCAGGGCAGTGCTGGCTCAGTTCAGGCACGGAACTGGAACATCGGTGATCGCCGCGATTTATTTGGTGGAGGAAGTTGTCAGGTCAGGCCCGCGCCATGAACAAAGATCATTCGAAGGGAAGGATCGGCAGCCTGGTGGTGTTCGCGATGGCAGTCGCGTGTTCGGTGTGCTGGCAATGCGGATCGTCGACCATGGTCCGTGGAGCAAGCCTCGCCTCCAGACAGCGGAAATCGTCGACCATCCATCAACTTTGGCTGCCGCGAAAGCAGCCGGTGCGACAGTCACGCCGACCGCGCCGAAAACCCAGCTCGAACCGATCGCTCCGGGGCCGAAGCCCGCCCAACCGGCAATTCCTGCGCCGGGTGCCAGCACGCCTTAGCTTTTGGCCTTCTTAGCTTCTAGCTTTCGGCCTTCGCAGCCATCGATCTTCCTCGGACAGCGCCCGGTTTTGTCTGAGTCCGTGAATGCCAGCCGCTCTATCGGATGCTGACAAATGCTGCCGTATCGGCACATTTCCACGCCAACGGAGCCAATCTCATGATGGCCGGCGGCATAGAACAGACCCGACAGCACCAACAGCACTGCGGCCACAAAATACATCAAACGCCCTCCATGTCGGGATGTATCGCCGCACGTCGGCGAGGATCCAATAAATAGCAACGGATCTGCATCAGCGGCAGCAATTGTCTCCGGTCGACAGGTCTTCGAGAATCAAGCAATCACGCGCTGGCCCTCCGGCGCAGTGTTCGGTGCAGGCGGTCGCAAAGTGAGCAAGACCGTCCTCCAATGCTCTCAACTCCGCGAGTTTCTTGCGCACATAGGTTAGTTGCAGCTCCGCTACATCACGAGCCTTGCTGCAGTCCTGTGCGGGATGGTCCATGAGCGAAACGAGTTCGCGGATTTTTTCGATGGGAAGGGCGAAGTCCCGGCAGCGCCGGACGAAGGTAAGCCGCTTGAGGTCACTCTCATCATAAAGCCGGTGTCCGCCTGGACCCCGCTTCGCCTTCGGAAGCAAACCTATCTCTTCATAGTAGCGAACCGTCGGAACGCTGCTCCCGGTGCGCTGCGCCAGCGCGCCAATCGTTAGCATCGGTAAAGCTGACAATTCCGGCCCCTCGAAAAAGTTACTTGAACCTCAAGTTACTTGAGGGCGTAGGCCACAGGCAAGGCCACCGCTGAAAATTGCACCGCTAAATCGGCTGAGGACGCCGTCTTTGCCGAGATTGCACCCCATCCCCCACTTCGTCAGCAACCCAAGGATATCGGACGATGTATCTCAACCTGAAAACCCTTGTCGCATCCGCACTTCTCGCCGTTCTCATCTCGCCGGCCGCGCACGCGGCTGGCTTCCTGCCGTTTGATGCCGTTCGATTTGAGGAGGCGCGACAGTCGGGAAAGCCCGTCGTTCTGCAGGTAACAGCCACCTGGTGCGGCCCTTGTCTGCGCCTGAGGAAGGTCGTCGGCGAGCTTCTGGAAAACCCCGAGTTCAAGGACCTCGTGATCTTTGATGCGGATTTTGATGCGAACAAGGACGCATTAGTCAAAGTCAAGGCTCACACGGTGACAACCCTGGTGATCTATCGGGATAATTCTGAAATCCTGCGCAGCTCCGGCGAAACGCGCCCCGATGCGGTCGAAGCCCTGCTCAAGAAGGCGATGTGAGAGCAACGATGGATTACGCAAACGTAGCGCTCGCTTTGTTCGCAGGGTTGTTTTCAATTCTGTCGCCCTGCGTGCTTCCCTTGGTGCCCATTGTCCTCGGCACTGCCGTGTCCGAACACAGGCTTGGACCGCTTGCGCTGGCCGGCGGACTTGCAATGTCCTTCACAGCCATCGGGCTATTTGTTGCGACGATCGGCTATTCGATCGGACTCGATGGCGAGTTTTTCAAAATGACTGGTGCTGTTCTGTTGGTCGCCGCCGGGTTTGCTCTCATGCTGCCGCGCCTTCAAATCCAGCTCGCGCTCGCGGCTGCGCCGCTAGGAAACTGGACCCAACAGAAATTTGGAAGCGCGGCAACGACCGGATTGCGCGGCCAATTCGGCGTTGGATTATTGCTCGGCGCGGTCTGGAGTCCGTGCGTAGGGCCCACCCTGGGCGCCGCCTCCGTTCTCGCGGCTCAGGGCAGGAGCCTGGGTTTGGTCGCACTTACCATGCTGTTCTTTGGTCTCGGCAGTGCCATTCCCCTGATAGCGTTAGGACTGATATCCCGCGAAGCGATGATGCGCGCGCGGCATCGCCTTCTCTCGACCGGCACAAATGGCAAGACAGTTCTGGGAGGCATCCTGATTGCCAGCGGGTCGCTCATCCTGTTTGATCTGGATCATGCGCTGGAGACCTGGTTTGTTCGAGTGGCCCCATCATTCCTGCTCGATCTGAGCGGACGGTACTAGAATGTCCCACGAGGAGGGCCACCCGCTGGCTCCAAGGGCTAGTCCAACCCTGCGCGGCGGAAGGCCTCCAGATAGTGCTCGCGGTCCGCCTCCCGCTTCCATGACAACTGGTTTGCGATCCAGTGCTGATGTCGCTGTTCGCCGTCCAGCACAGCCTGATGGCGCGCAAGCAGTTCAAGCAATGGTGGACGCAATACGTGCCGAAATTTGTTGAGCGCAGCACTTACGTGCTGTTCGCCAGCCTGACGCTCATTCTGCTGTTCTGGCAGTGGCGTCCGACGCCGGCCATTGTCTGGGAGATTTCCAATCCGGACTTCGCCGCGACGATCTTGACCCTGTCGTTCGGCGGCTGGGTGATCGTGTTCACCTCAACGTTCCTGATCAATCATTTCGAGCGGTTCGGATTGCACCAGGTTGCCGACAATCTCGCTGGCCGCGAGATGTCTGCGCCGCGTTTTCCGGACGCCGCTGTATTACACGTTTGTGCGGCACCCGATCTATCTCGGCTTCATCATCGCGTTCTGGGCGGCACCGACGATGACGGTCGGACATCTGCTGTTCGCGGCGGTGACCACTGCCTACATCTTCCTCGGCATCCTGTTGGAAGAACGGGATCTGGGGGACGATTACCGCCGCCACAAGAAGCGGATATCGATGCTGGTACCCTGGCGCAAATCGGCGTGATCGATCATTTCAAATCCGATTTCAATCCGAATTGAATGCGAAAGATATGTCATGACTCACTCCGGAAGTTGCTTTTGCGGCGCAGTCGAAGTGGAGGTCACCGGGGCGCCGGAGGCCATGGGCTACTGTCATTGCCGATCCTGCCGTTCGTGGTCCGGCGGGCCCGTGAACGCCTTCAGCCTCTGGAAGCTTGACGCCGTGCGGATTAAATCGGGTTCGGAACATCTCGCGATGTCTCAGAAGACGAAGTTCAGCCAGCGCCAGTATTACGCGAAGTGCGGCGGACATCTGATGGTCAATCATCCGACAATTGGCCTTGTGGACGTGTTCGCCGCGACCATCCCGACCATCCCGACCCTCACCTTTGCACCTGGTGTTCACATCAACTACGCCGAGACGGTACCGACGATGCGGGACGGTCTACCGAAGTTAAGGGATTTTCCGGCGGAGTTTGGCGGTTCCGGCGAGGCAATCGCCGAATAGGGCGATTTCCAATTATCGTCTATCGGCGACGCGACGAATGAAATCGCTGCGCTGCCATCCGCCACGATGTTTCTCCTGTTTGTCGACAAAATGCGCCAAACTCTGACGTTTTAAGCCACAATCTAGCACAACCATGACGCGCATGAGAACGTTGGCCATTATTTCGCTCCTGGCGCTGCTCACGATTTCCGGGGCAGCTTATACAGACCAGCTTCTGACAAGCGGTCAGCAGAACGCGCTAACGGCAAATTAAAGCCGGCTTTTGAAGCACCTTGGGGGCGCGAAAACCGTGCTCTCGGTGGATCAAGTTCTTTAAGCCTGTCAGCCGTCGTTGCAGCTTCCCGATCGCTTCGCAGATTTCAGGCGTTCTGGCCCTGTGCAGACACAAATGACCAGCTGGTAGCGCGAGCGCTGGCGAGCCAACAGGTGGCGGCGATTGCACGCCGAATCATGATCTCCGCATGATCTGCTGCATCTCCGCGTAATCTGCTGCGCCGTCTTCGGCGCCGCTGCTCAAAATTGCTTCATCGGAGTTGCAAATTTATCGGAACGATAGGAGCCCGCTGCCTTTACCTCAGGGAAAAGAAGACATGCGAGGCTACTTATGAAGGCACTACCGGTCGATAGGGCACTGGCGATCTACGGCACGATCGCGAATCGTTCGGAACTGAAGGGAACCCGCGAGCGCTTGTCGCAGCATCTGTGGAAGGTCTTTCCTGAAGGTGAGCATGATCTGCACCGCCTCACCGTTCACGGACTCACCTATTTGCAGAGCCTCGATCGGAACGCGACAGCTAAGCGGCATCTTTAACAGGTCAGCCGGGACATCAACTCTTCTGGGCTGCACGTTGTTTTCGCAGCGAGTTTCGGCGGGCTATTTTGGCTAGCGCTGCGCGTATGGCGTCAGTCCTCGTTTGCTGTTTTTTCTCGGCGGCCGGGGTTTCGTTCTTCGGTTCCGCCTCCATTCCTCCCTTGGCGCCCGGCACTATCGGGAGCATTTGGGTCGGAGCCGTGGGCCCGTGATCAGCGGGCTGCATCCCCATCGGTCCGGTCTTGTCAAATGGCAGTCGCTTGTCGGGCATGAAGATCAACGAGCAACCGTGATTTTCGTTCGCCTCTCTTCGAGGGCGTGTCAAGGGCGAGGTAACCGTTGGTTCAGTTCGCCGCGGAGCAGCGACCGGGGCGATGGCCCGCCCGCCTGTCGTTTGGGTGTCTTCATTGCAGGCGATAGTTTGTACGAAAAACGATGGCGTTGCTATTGGCCCGGCTTATCTGTGGCTGACATCGTTCGATGTCCGAGAAACCTCACACTGGACGGCCCATTGAGCGAAGATCCAACACCGCCTGCCGGCAATGTTGCAAAAGAGCCACCGAAGGGCCAGTCGCCGATTCTGGCTCTGTCGGCACTTGGGATTGTGTTCGGCGATATCGGAACCAGCCCGCTCTATACGTTCAAGACCATTCTTGCCACTGCTGAAACCGCCTCAGCTGCCAGCACCGTCCTGGGCGCCCTCTCGCTGGTGCTGTGGACGCTCCTCATCGTCACCACCATCAAATACGTCTCATTTGCCATGCGTGTCGGCAATGACGGCGAGGGTGGCATTTTGGCTTTGATGGCTTTGTTGGGAGTGAAGAAGCAGCGGCGGCCCACCATCGTGGCTGTCGGCCTGTTCGGGGCCGCGCTGATCTACGGCGACGGAGCGATCACACCGGCAATTTCGGTGCTGTCGGCGCTCGAGGGACTGAACATGGCCACCCCCGCGCTGCAGCCCTATGTTGTTCCGGCCGCCGTTGCGATCCTGCTCGCGCTGTTTGCCATCCAGTCACAGGGCACCGCAAAGATCGGTTACTTATTCGGGCCGGTGATGCTGGTCTGGTTCGTCGCCATCGCGCTGATGGGGATTTCGGGCATCGTGCAGCATCCCTCCGTGTTCGCCGCCCTCAATCCCCTCTACGGTCTGTCCTACCTGTTCTCAAACGGGGTCACAGGCTTTCTGGTGTTGGGCGCGGTGTTTCTCTGCGTCACCGGTGCCGAGGCGCTCTACGCCGATATGGGTCATTTCGGCCGCGGACCTATCAAACTTGCCTGGTTCGGGATCGTCTTCCCAAGCCTGATCCTGAATTATGCCGGCCAAGCCGCGCTTGTTCTCGAGGGTGCGCCCACGGATGGCAACATCTTCTTCCGACTGTGTCCCGTGCCATTGCTGCTACCGCTCATTGTCCTCGCCACGGTAGCAACGATCATCGCCAGCCAATCGATCATTACCGGTGCATTCTCGATGACACGGCAGGCGATCCAGCTCGGCTGGCTGCCGAGACTGCGGATCAAGCAGACCTCGTCGGAGGGCTACGGGCAGATTTACGTCGGGGTCGTCAACTGGTTGCTGATGATCGTGACCATCGGGTTGACCGTCGGGTTTGGCAAATCCGACAATCTGGCGGCCGCCTACGGCATTGCCGTTTCGCTGACGATGTTGATGACGTCGGCGTTGCTTTTCATTGCGATGCGCGAGATCTGGTGCTGGAGCCTGTTGGCTGCCGGCTCTGTCGCGGCCTTCTTTCTCGTCATCGACAGCGCCTTCTTCATCGCCAATCTCACCAAGGTCGCCGAAGGCGGATATGTCCCGCTGATCCTGGCCATCTTGGTCTATGGCGTGATGTGGATCTGGCATCGGGGCGCGGCGGCCGTGATGGCCCGCATGCGTGAATCTCTGACGCCGGTCGCGGAATTCATGAAGGAGGTTCAATCCAAAAACATTCCTCGCGTTCCCGGCACTGCCGTGTTCCTGACCCGAACGGAGCGGGATACGCCGCCGGTCATGCTCTGGCACGTCAAGCATAACCGTGCCTTGCACGAGCATCTGTTCGTGCTGCGCGTCGAAATCCTGTCAGTGCCCTGGGTCGTATCCCGCGACCGGATCACGATCGAGCAAGTCGCGCCAAATTTCTGGCGCGCGGAAGCGCGGTTCGGCTTCATGGAGCGTCCGCATATTCCGGAACTGCTCACCACCAGCAAGGCCCTGGGCTGCACGATCGATCTCGATGACGTGACCTATTACGTGGGCCACGAGACCGTCGTCCGCCGCGAGGACGGCAAAGGCCTGCCCGCCTGGCAGGAAGGGATCTTTGCCGTGATGGAGCGCAACGCAATCCATGTCAGTGACTTTTTCAGCCTGCCAAGCGATCAGGTTGTTGAGATCGGGCGGCAGGTGGCGATCTAGACGCCACGACTGATCGGTCCGTTTTTGCAGTGCAACCTCCAGTGTTACAGCACTTGTAGATCTCCACCGCAATTCCGGACGTGGCGTATTGTTGCGCTGCAAACTGATGTTTGAAAGGCACACTGCCCAAAATGTGTACACGCAAACGTTGAGCCTGCTTGTAGGGCGGCCAAGCGGTATGAAAGCATCGTCCCAATAAAAATAATTAGTAATGCGTAAGGGGACGGAACGATGAAATCAGCGGGAAGCAGGGGATTGGTTTGCGCGTCGATCATGGTCGCCAGCGCAACGCTTTTGCCGATGACGGGGGAGGCGAGGGCCCAGACCGTCTTCACGACGATCCAGGCATTCGGCGACAGTTACGCGGATACTGGAAACCTTATCAAGATCATAGGCCCGATCACGATCGCCGGGATCAATATCTATCCGACCGGTCGCTTCAGCGGCGGCACGAATTTCGTTGATACGACGTCGGCGCTATTGGGAATTCCGCAAAACAACTTTGCTTTTGGCGGCGCCCAGACCGCGACGGGGCCTATCCCTATCTCAGGATTTACGCAGCAAACTCAGGGGTTCGTCGCTTCGGGAAAGACGATCGCGCCGAGTGACCTCGTCGAGATCAGCATCGGCGGCAATGATGCCCGGGGCTATTATCAGGGCGGCGGCACCTTGGCTGGCGTCAACGCGGCCGCGACCGCCAGCGCCAACCAGGCGATGGCTGGCATTAATGCGCTGGTCGGTGCCGGCGCTCGTAATATCGTCTTCACGGTTGGCGATGTTAGCCAATTGCCGGAAGCGATCGGTAACCCGAACGCGCCGGTCGGCTCCGCCTACAGCCGGAGCTATAACGCCCAGATGCAGGCTGCTCTTGCCGGCATCGCTCGCAACGGCGTGCGCGTCGAATTTATCGACGTCGCCTTGCTTGGTAACCTGATCAAGGCCAATCCTGCACTCTACGGCATATCGAATGTAGGCCCATGCCCGTTCCCGGCCTGCGTTGGAACGACGGCGGCAGCGAAGGCGATACAGGACCAATTTCTGTTCTACCTGGCGAGTACATCGTCAACCGCCTCGAGGCGCCGCTCACCTTTGCGCCGCAGGGCGATCTGGCCATGAATTCGGTCATGGGCTTCGCGTCGACGCTGTATGGCAAACTCGATATGTTCCGCGAGACCTACGGTTTCATGCCGTCGACGATGAACGCCTACGCGGCGTACACCAAGGCGCCGTATCTCAAGGCACCGCCGCCGGCGCCCGTCAATCCGTGGTCGTTCTACATGCAGGCCAATGGCGGCATCAGCGACCGGCAAGCCACGGTGGCCTCGAACGGCTTCAATCTCGATAGCGTCGGCGGCACCATCGGAACCGAGTATCGCATCAACAACAACGCTTTCGTGGGCGGTGCATTCGATTATTCCAACCCCAAAGCGCGCCTTTTCAACAATGCCGGGACCACGGACGTGAACTCCTATCAGTTCGGCATTTACGGTGCCTGGGCTGATGCGCACTTTTTCGCACAGGGGCTCGCCACATTCGGCTGGCAGAACTTTCGCAACACGCGCCCTGGCGTGGTCGACATCATCACCTCAAACCCGGACGGAAACACCTTCCTCGCGGGCGGAAAGTTCGGTTACCTGTTCGACGCCGGCAAGTCCCAGGTCGGCCCGATCGGCGGCCTGACCTATGCCCGGGCGAGGGTGAACGGCTACACCGAGTCCGGCGATCCGGTGCTGACCTTGAACGTCGGCCCGCAGACCGCCGAAGCGCTGGTCGTAAGCGCCGGCGTGCAATTTCGCATCCCGTTTATGGTCAACGGCAGGGTCATCAACCCATATCTCAATCTGACAGCTGAGGACGATCTGATCGGAAACGGTCGCATCATCCAGTTCGGCGCGACATCCGCGCCGCTGATCATCAACAACTGGGCGATCCCGAACGGTACGTCGCAGCATGTCTACGGGCGCGTAGCGGGTGGCGTCGTGGCACCTGTGACCGACCGCGTGGCGCTGACGGCGAATCTTTCGAGAACGCTCGGCCATCAGGGCGGTGACGATTTCTACGGCACCGGCGGCCTGAAGATTTCGTTCTGAAGCATATTTTCGGCGGGCGGTCGGATCGGAGTCCGTCCCGGGAATGACCTCGCAAAGGCTCAGCCCTGCTTGCATTCCGGCGGCCGCTGGTCCTTTGCCCCTTCTTCGGCCAGCTTCAAAAGGATCTCACGCCGGATGTTCTCATCATGGATGAGGTTTCCGTTTGCCGGCTCTACGTTCAGGTCCCCGCAAGCGACCGTGTGAGCCTCCGGCTACGGCGGGCTGGCTCGATTGTCGCTTTGGATTGAATATGATGCGTTTGATGCTCTGAGCGCGGCATCAATCTTCAATTTAACGCGGCGCGCCGCAAGGGCGGCCAGCCTCGTCTTGGTCTTGCCGGTTTTGACGCTTTCGCCGATCTGGAACTGCCATTGCCAAAGATCCGGTTCGACAGTCGCCGCAACGCTGTATTGGATGCCTTTGTGAATCACGGTAACTCCCCAATCTGAGGTTGGGGAGGGACGATATTTCGTCTCCGTATTCAATCCGGGAAACTACGGGACAGCGCGAGCGGAGCGCCGATTTGTCTAGATGCGATTGCCTTGAGGTGTGGAAGGCGGAGACTTCGGATCGGGCTTGGTCGCGTTCTGCTTATTGGCTTCATGATGGCCAATGATGCATCCAGCGACAGCGCCGACCTTGCCGTGCCCTGCCAGATGGCCCGCGACGCCGCCGACGATAGCACCTTTGATGCATCCCTTCGCCTCCGCGGTGGGGCAAGAAAAGGCAACGCCCAGAATGGCGGCACAGATGATGAGCGGCTTCATCGAGGTTCTCCAAAAATGAGTCGCTGCAATAATCGGGCTGCCAGCAATTGGTTCCATGACAGGCGTGATCATTCGCGACGAGACTAGGTCGCCTGCGGTTCCGGCGTGTGCTCGGCGCCGATGCAGACAATGGCGCCCGAATGTGCAACATGACTTCCGCGCGAAAAACTCTGATGGGATGGGGTTCATTAAGGTCGTGACCGATCATTTGCCGGCTGCTGCCAGAATTCCCGCCATTCACATTGATGGAGATCATCGCGACCTGCGGGTGGATGCGTGCCGTGGGCTGGCATTGTGGTTCATCTTCATCGATCATATCCCCGATAACGCTCTCACCTGGCTGACGCTTCGCAACTATGGCTTCAGCGACACCGCCGAGGTGTTTGTGTTCGTGTCCGGCTACACCTGCATGCTTGCCTATGGCGGGGCGTTGCGGGAGCAGGGCTGGCCCACGACGGTGACGCGCGCGCTGCGGCGAGGCTGGGAAATCTACGCCGCTTTCCTGCTTCTGCTGATCGCCTATTTCGCCTTGATCTGGGTTTTCGGCGGCGGCAGTCGCTATCTCGACGAAACCAACGCTGCATTTTTTTTCGGAAATCCCGGCGCGGCCATCGTCCACGCCGCGATCCTGCAATATGCGCCTGTCAATACCGACATATTGGCCACCTTTGTGCTGCTGCATCTGGCCTTTCCGGGCCTGCTGTGGCTCATGACCCGCAGCGTCACGATCGCACTGACCGCGTCGTTTCTGCTCTATCTGATGGTGCAGGTGTTCAGCTGGCACGTGCCGGCCTGGCCGAGCGGCGAGTTGTACTTCAATCCGCTGGCATGGCAGCTATTGTTCGTGATTGGCGCCTGGTATGCGTACAAGGGCGCTGACCGGCTGCGGACCACCGTGCAGTCGCGCGTCGTGCTGGTGCTGGCGCTGCTCTATCTCGCGTTCAGCCTCGTCGTCACGTTGAGCTGGCAGTTCAAGGCGCTTGAGGGATTGATCCCCGATGCCGTGTCAAAACTGATCTATCCGATCTACAAGAGCCACCTTGCACCGGTGCGTCTGGTGCATATTCTCGCGCTGGCCGTCGTGGTCGCACGTCTGACGCCGCGAGACTGGCATGGACTGCCGAAGCCCCTGATCACGGCGCTGATTCGCTGCGGCGAAAACTCGCTGGCGATGTATTGCTTCGGCGTCTTGCTGTCATTCATGGGCTTTGTGGTCCTGACCCAATTTTCGAGCAGCTTCGCCATGCACGCCGCTGTCAGCATTGCCGGGATCGTGCTCTTGAGCGTGGCAGCGACGCTGCTGACCTGGGAAGCCAAGCTGGACCGCCGCGGGCCAAAGCTGTTCTGAACCATGGCGATGATCGTTGGGATGCGGCAGCTTGGGTTAAATCGCACGGTGGCATGAGGCATTGCCCCGTCGGGCAAATCACCTGCATATGTTCATCATCGCAAGAATTAAGCCCGCGCCGAAAGTCGGTCGCGGGCTGTTTGAATCGGTCGGCAGCCCGATTCGCGACGTACCAATCTCCCGATGTCGGCCGCATTGTCGGAAGACGCGTTGGCTACCTTGACACGTCGGGCAAATCACCGGCATAGCTTCATCATCGCAAGAATTTTGGAGCCCGCGCCGGGAAACTGGTCGCGGGCTTTTTGAATCGGACGGCGGCCGCATTTTTCGGAGCCTGTCATTCCTCCCATGTCAGCTCCTCGTCTCAGGACGCGTCAAGGCGAGCTGCCGTCCGAACCTTCAGAATTGGCATGATCTGTTCGGAAGACCGGTTTCCACTTTTCCGGATCATGCTAGCCCGCACGCGCGAACGTGCCGGCACGCGGCGTGGCAAAGATCCACGTCCGCCCGCGGCCTCGGCCAGCGACGATCCGCCATGCGGAACGCGCCTGGAGGGATAGGGTTCGCGCCTGAAATGATCGCGCAAGAAGCGATCATGCCGCACATGGTTCATCCTGCCGCACATGGTTCATCCACAGAGAGAGGCCAGCATGACCGCTTATCTGATATCGCTTGCACTGGCCGGCCTGGTCGCAATCGCGGTGTGGGAGGGACTCGCGTGAGCGCGGAGTTATTCCGGCTTATCTCACGGCCCCGCAGCCACAGATCAATTCCAATCCCCAGAGCAAGACTCGAAATGCATTCGTCATGCCCGGGACAAGCCGGCCATGACGAATTCAGTCGCGAAACAACGGACACACCAAACACAGATGGCAAAATCACTCAACGAAATCCGCTCGCTGGCGCGAGGCCACACCCGAACCGCGCTCAAGCTCCTGGTGTGGGACAAAGTCTTGGGGCTTGGAACGACTGATCCGCTTGCGGGATTTGCGTCGGTCACGTCGAATCTCGTCGTCAGCTTTTACTTCGCCAAGCGCGGCTTCGAAAACGTCGCACGGATCATCAAGCGATGAATGCCATGCGCGACGAGGATATCAGGGCGATCGTTGCCGAAACGTTGGCCGAACAGCAAAGGCTGCATCTTAACGATATCGACGCGGTGGTTTTCAAAACCATCGCGGCCATTCTGACCTCGTTCGGGATCGAGGAAGAGGACCGCAAGGAATTGCGAGCGGACTTTCAGCACTTGAGACGCTGGCGCAAGAGCGTCGAACAGGCACAGAGCTATACATTCAAGGCCGTCATTACCATTATCGTCACGGGCTTTGTCGGTGCGGTGTGGCTCGGCGTCAAGGTCATGCTCGGCAAATGATCCGCATCGTCGTGGTGGTTGCAGTCCTTCTTCCATTCCCCGCGCACGCCATTCCCTGCTGGGTCGTGAAAAAGGCCGTCGCCCAATATGGCGAAGCCGCCGTGGAATCCTGGGCGCGATCCAAGGGCATTTCCGACAAGGAAATCGAAAAGGCGCGGCGATGCCTCAAGTGATCACTGTTCGATAGGCTGGTATTTAGGCGGATGACTGATGTACAGGATTCGCGAGGTCGATGGGAATGACGACGAAATCGCGGACACGCTCGCAGATATTCACCGCCTGACATTCTTTGACGGCGCGTCCATTCCGGAATTCGATCGGGGGCATTGG
>WNFE01012981.1_pt1 | contig 12894 bp, 7 predicted proteins | sample 5400451 | NCBI WGS metagenome assembly WNFE01 (sample SAMN13153344, study PRJNA577476) | soil metagenome | isolation source: 200 cm saprolite under Douglas fir tree site 2 hole 2 | place: USA:California | collected 2015-04-18 | reverse complement strand
TAAACGCTTGGGCACTGTCTCATGGTTGCGTGTTTGAAATTCAATATGTAACAAGGCTGGCTGCTCATTTACGATGATGGAAAACAAACCATCCGCAAAGATATTCCGGCTCTTCAATTCATTTGGAAGTATTCGACGAAACACACCTCCGGCAACTAACCACGATACGAAATGCTGTGGCTTCTCCCTCAGCAAGCGTTTTGCTGCATTATCAAATGGACCAGGCATAACTTAAAGACCCTCCCACGTTTCTTTTCTTGTCAAAAGTGTAACATATAGGAGATATCCTGTCGAGGAGGCAGCATCGCCACTAGACATTTGGAGAGAAGGCTTCCCGTGAGCGGACTTGAGAGGTGTCATCCTGAGCGCAGCGAAGGATCTCTTCGTCCGGTGAGCCAGACCCTTCGCGGAGTTTACCCTTGAGCGAAGCGAAGGGCTCAGGGTGACAGGCATTCTCTCCACATGTCTATATCGCCACGCTTAGAGCACAAAAGTCCTTGCAAAACTTGATAGCGATACGCTCATACTTTCTTGCAATGGCTGGCTCAATATGCTATACTAATTACCGGCAAAGACTATTTACAATGGGGAGTTTTTTATGAAAATTGAGCAGTTCACAGAAAAAGCTCGTGAAGCCATCAGCGAGGCCAATGAACTGGCTAAACAATATAACCACAGCCAGATTGAGGCTGAGCACCTGCTGGCCGCTCTTCTAGCGCAGGAAGGCGGGGTAGTGCAGCAAATTATCCAGAAGGTGGGAGGCAACCTGGCAACGGCGCAGCGCATGGTCACTAGCGATCTTGAACGCCTGCCCCGCGTCTATGGCGGTAGTGAGCCAGGCATCTCGCCACGGCTGCGCAAGCTCCTTGAAAATGCCTGGCAGGAAATGGGCAAGTTCCATGATGAATACCTCAGCGTTGAGCATATGCTGCTTGCCATGTTCGACGCCGGTGATGAGCCAGTGCAGCGTGCCTTGAAAGCTGCCGGCCTCACCCGTGACGTTGTGCTGAAAGCCCTCACATCCATACGCGGAGCGCAGCGTGTAACCGATCAGAATCCCGAGGGGAAATACCAGGCCTTAGAAAAATATGGCCGTAACCTCACGCAACTGGCGGAGCAAGGCAAACTAGACCCGGTGATTGGGCGCGACGAAGAGATCCGGCGCGTCATCCAGGTACTGAGCCGCCGCACCAAGAATAACCCCGTATTGATCGGTGAACCAGGCGTAGGGAAAACCGCCATCGTCGAGGGATTGGCGCAGCGCATAGTACGTGGTGATGTACCCAAGACCCTGAAAGACAAGCAGGTGATCACCCTTGATCTCGGTGCGCTAGTAGCAGGAGCCAAGTACCGGGGCGAGTTCGAGGAGCGCCTGAAGGCTGTGCTGAAAGAAGTGACAAGCTCGGAGGGGAACATCATCCTCTTCATCGACGAATTGCATACCCTGGTGGGCGCAGGCGCTGCCGAAGGCGCGATGGATGCCTCAAACATGTTGAAGCCCATGCTGGCGCGCGGCGAACTGCACTGCATAGGCGCAACCACGCTGGATGAGTACCGCAAGCACATCGAGAAGGATGCCGCCCTCGAGCGCCGTTTCCAGCCCGTGATGGTCGATCAGCCCTCGGTCGAGGACACCATCAGTATCCTGCGCGGACTGAAACAACGCTACGAGGTGCATCATGGCGTGCGCATACAGGACAGCGCGCTGGTAGCCGCCGCAGTGCTCTCCAACCGCTATATTACCGACCGTTTTCTGCCGGATAAGGCTATCGACCTGGTTGACGAAGCCGCCAGCAGGCGGCGGGTGGAACTGGACAGCACTCCCAGCGAGATCGACGCGCTAGACCGCCGCATCCGGCAGTTGCAAGTAGAACAAGAGGCGTTGAAAAAAGAAACCGACCCGGCAAGTCGCGAGCGGCGCGCTAAAGTAGAGCAAGAGATTGCTAACCTGAACGAGCAACTGCACACCCTACGCCTCTCTCTGGAAAGTGAACGCGAACCGGTTGAGGCGATTCGCGGGCTGAAGAAAGAGCTGGAGCAAGCGCAGCTCGAACTGGAGAAGGCTGAACGCGAGTACAACCTCGACTTACAGGCACGACTGCGTTACGGCACTATTCCCGACCTGGAGCGACGTATCCAGGAAATGGAATCAAAGCTAACAAACATCAAGGGCGCGCGTATGCTCAAAGAAGAGGTCGATGCCGAAGATATTGCCGAGATCGTCTCGAAGTGGACGCATATTCCCGTCACCAGGTTGATGGAGGGTGAAGTACAGAAGTTGCTCACAATGGAAGATCGCCTGCGCGAGCGCGTCGTCGGGCAGGAACTGGCCTTGCAGACCGTTTCCGACGCCATACGGCGTTCGCGCGCTGGCCTGCAGGACCCGAATCGTCCATTGGCTAGCTTCATCTTCCTGGGCCCAACGGGTGTAGGAAAAACTGAACTGGCGCGAGCGTTGGCAGAGTTCCTGTTCGACGATGAACGCGCTCTAGTCCGTATTGACATGTCAGAGTACATGGAGAAGCATAGCGTCTCACGCTTGATTGGTGCTCCTCCCGGTTACGTTGGCTACGAAGAGGGCGGCCAGCTTACAGAGGCTGTGCGCCGTCGCCCCTACAGCGTTGTACTCTTCGATGAGATCGAAAAAGCCGCGCCGGAAGTCTTCAACGTGCTACTACAAATACTCGACGATGGTCGCCTGACGGATGGCCAGGGACGCACGGTTGATTTCAAGAACACCGTCATTATCATGACGAGCAACGTCGGCACCGCGTGGCTACACGAGTTCGATGGCATGGATGAAGACGAGATACAGCGCGTCGTGCGCCAGCGCCTGCGGGAAGAGGGCTTCCGTCCAGAGTTCATCAACCGTATTGACGAGGTGATCGTCTTCCACCAGATCACTCGTGACCAGATGAAGAACATTGTGGACATTCAAATCAATCGCCTACGCCCTCGCCTGGCCGAACGTCACATCACACTGCGCCTGAGCGATTCGGCCAGAGAACAACTGGCAGACATGGGCTACGACCCGCAGTACGGTGCACGTCCTCTCAAGCGTGTCATCCAGCGAGAAGTTGAAAACCGCATTGCCCGCGCTATTCTGGATGGCACTGTTCGGGACGGCGATACCGTAGAAATCGATGCAAAGGGTGGGAAACTGGTATTGGAGAAAACATATGAGCATCAATGACCCCTCCCAGCAAACCGATCACGCCCATCTTATAGAGGCACTGAGCGCCATGATGTTACAACTGAATGCGCTACAGGCCATCGTGCGCGACGGCACAGCAAATGGCGTACCAGATATCAATGCCATCCGCAGCGGATTGACAATATTGGAGCAGATGACGAGAGAAATGCTGTACGAGCTGCGTTCGGTTAGCGACGACATGGCTTTGCCGGAACTATCCGGCGTTACACTGGGTGAGGCGCTCTCGCGAGCAGTAGAAGAGAAGGCGGAATCGCTGGGACTCTCCAGCCGTATTGTCTTCTCCGGGGAGGAACGCCCTTTACGGGACGACATCGAACGTCTGCTGTATCGCATCGCCCAGGAAGCGCTCGAACAAGTCCAGCATCATACAAACGCACGCAAACTGCGCTTTGCACTGAATTATGGACGAGACGAAGCCCAGGTGAGCATCGAGGATGACGGGGTTGCGCCAGGGCAAGGCGATTTGAGCATTTCCACCGGTAACCAGGTTCCCGCACCGCCATTTACGCCAGCGGACGTAGATACCCGGTTTACCGCACCTGGAGATTTATTTGCTCTTTTGCGCAAGCGCACTGAGCATCTGGGCGGATCACTGGAGATCAATACCAGTGTCGAACAAGGAACGCAGGTGCTGGCTCGTATACCCTATGTATATCACACGCATACAGAGACAAAGATGCCTCCCGCCGCGCCCGATGCCGTGGGAAATGCACGTGTACGCGTGTTGATAGCGGACGCTCAGGCTGTTACAAGAGCGGGTTTACGCCGCCTGCTAGAAAGTTATCCCGATCTGGAAGTCGTTGGCGAGGCAACCGATGGAGTACAGGCAGTCAGCGAGACCCTGGAGCTAGGTCCCCAGGTAGTAATCCTGGATGCACAACTTCCCAATGGGCAGAGCCTGGAAGCGCTGCGTCAAATAAAACAACTCAATCCAGACACGAGAGTGTTGTTTCTTTCATCGCTGGACCGCGAAGACTATCTCTATGAGACGCTGCGTGCAGGCGCCGGCGGCTACGTCCTCAAAGATATCGCAGCCGATGAATTGGCCCAGGCAGTGCGAACTGTTGCGCGTGGCGAGGTGCTGGTACAGCCGCAAATCGCGGGGCGTTTGATCTCACGCTTTGGCCAGCAGGCACGTGGCAACGCTGCACGCGAGGCACTCACAGCAAGGGAACAGGAGGTGCTGCGACTGCTGGCGCGAGGACTGCGCAATAAAGAAATAGCGGCACGCCTGTACGTAAGTGAGCGCACCGTCAACTTTCACCTTGCCAATATCTATCAAAAGCTCAACGTCTCCGGCCGTACCGGGGCATTGAGCAAGGCGTTAGAACAGGGGTTGATTACGGCCTGAGAATACCAACGTGCCACGTATCGATCTCGTGCTTCAATGCAGCAATATATCCTGCCACATCATTGTGATCACTGCTGGGTGCGTAGACAGGTATGATTTTATCTACGGTGACCAGCCCCCACTGCGCCACATATAAATTGCGAATCAGCTTGTACCACTGCTCGAAGCCATCCGCCCAGCTATTCATTCGCGCGAATCCTCCAATGTTCTGGTCAATACAAGGACGTGTGGGAATGCAGCGGAGATTACCAAGCGAAAGCGTGGCCTGGGCCTCACCTGTTGTGCCAAACAGGCTCTCATGCATAAAGAAAGCCAGAGCGTAAACAGGATCTATGCCGTATTTCGCGCCTAAATCATACATCTGCTGCCCGAGGCCTGCGGCAGGTGAGCTGTAGCTGGCAAGCACACGATTGATAAAATCTGCGGTTATCGTAGGCTTACCCAGGACAGAGTAAGGACCCACGTGCACCGGAACCGGTGTCTTAACAGCTATGGGCCCATTGCTATTTTGCCACGTATTGAAGGCATCCATAGAGCCGCCGACTTGTATAGCAAAAGATTGCACAGTTGGATCATTTACAAGCTGCGACCCGCCAGGTCGCTGGAACACGCCCGCGGTAATTAATACTATTGCTCCCAGCACGATGCACACCATACAAATAATCAGCGGGGTGAGCCATGAGCGATGCCGTGCCAGCGGATGCTCTTCCTCAAGATTATGTGTGATGATTCCTGTTCGCCTGCCCGGCGTCACCCGCGTTTCTCGTTCTTCCTCTTCATGTACCGCCGGAAGTTCTCGCGTAGCACGCCGGGGAATGTTTGTTTGAGGAGTAACTGTTATTTTGGGCGGTGGGGAATCCTCGCCATAGCTACTGCCTCGGGCCATTGATAACCTCCCTAGTAGAACAAATTTTCTTGTTGACTAAGTGTACCACACGCCCTACTACCACACAAGTAGGTAGTGCCTCTTTTATCTGAATTCGACCGCACCCCCTCGTGATACAAATTGACACATTTTGAAATGGTATCAGGGAAATGCCAGGCTGTCAATTTTGTAGCCCAATGCTCTCAACTAGCAACCAGTATAGCACAGATCTCATAAGGAAATGTTACGCATGGTTCAAATGCACTTGACAGTTCCTCACCAACAGCAAGATCCAGCCCTGTCATCCTGAGCGCAGCGAAGGATCTCGCTGCCGATCGCGACAGACCCTTCGCTGCGCTCAGGGTGACAGGCAGTATCTCCAAATATCTATTCGTCAGTGAAGATGAGCACAAGCGAAATCAGCAGAATTGAGGCTCTCCAACCTGCAAGACAGAATATGGTATCATGTACCGTAGAATACGCTCAAGCAGAGAACAGCACCAGGGAGAGACCAATGGCACAACGCAAATACCCACTCATGAGTGTGGAGGACTACCTGGTACTCAACAGGAACAGCAAAGACATACGCTACGAATATCTCGATGGCGAGATATGTATGCTTGCCGGAGGAAGTCCCGATCACTCCATCATCATTGCCAACCTGACAGCCACGATCAAAGGGCCGCTCAAGGGCAGCCAGTGTCGCGTCTACAATTCCGATGTGCAACTAAAGCTTTCCGAAAAGCGCTACGTCTTCCCAGATATCACGGTTAGTTGTGACGAGCGCGACCGGAATCAGAAAGAAACGATACGCTACCCCCGCATCGTCGTCGAAGTGCTCTCTCCAACCACAGAAGCAACACTATCGAGCGTGCCCAACCATACAAGAATACATAATGGTTGACTCCGAAGAAGTCTTCGTAGAAGTTCACCGCCGCGAAGAGCAAAGGTGGACAATCAACACCTTTGAACCAGGATATCCTATCACACTAGAAAGTCTTGGCATCCAATTCCCCATCGAAGACGTTTACGAGGGGACAAGTCTTACGTATCATTAAAGAGGTATTATGGCCCGGCAACTCAACATTATCATTGTCCCTCATACCCACTGGGACCGTGAATGGTATCAGACATTCCAGCAGTTCCGCGTACGCCTCGTACACGCCGTTGATAAACTGCTCGATATTCTGGACCGCGACCCCCAGTTCAGCCACTTTATGCTCGACGGCCAAACTATTGTGCTCGACGACTACCTGGAGGTGCGACCAGAGCAGGAAGAGCGCCTGAAGCAGTATACTCGCTCTGGCCGCATACAGGTAGGCCCCTGGTACCTGCAGCCCGATGAGTTTTTGGTGAGCGGTGAGTCACTTGTGCGCAACCTGCAGTTCGGTTTACAACGGGCAAGCGAGTTTGGCGAAACTATGCGCGTTGGTTATGTTCCCGATACCTTCGGCCACATTGCGCAATTGCCGCAGATTCTACGCGGCTTCGGTATCGACAACGCCGTCTTCTGGCGTGGTGTTGGCGCCGAAGCTCATAAAAGCGAATTTTATTGGGCCGCTCCAGATGGAACGCAGGTGCTGGTTATTCATCTTGCCGACGCCCTCGGCTATTCTAATGCCCGTGATATGCCATTGAACCCGCAAGAGTTTGTAGCTCGCGTCGAACTGCTTACTGCCTCCCTCTTGCCGAAGGCTACTACCAACACTCTGCTCTTTATGAACGGCTCAGATCACCTGGAACCACAGGACGGCTTGCCGGAGACAATCGAAGCCGCTAATCAGCAACTGGCGCATATTAATCCTGAACACGAGAAGATTCTCGCACGCTATGGGCACCTCGAGCAAAATGGACAGGTAAGTCATTTTGAGCAGATCCACGTACGCATCGGCACGCTGCCCCAGTATATCGAGGCTGTACGCCAGCAGATTGAGCGCTCACCAGACACACCATTGCAGACGCTTAGCGGTGAGATGCGCAGCAGCCAGTACGCGTACCTGCTACCAGCAGTGCTCTCGACACGCATGTGGATTAAGCAGCAAAATACAGCCACAGAACACCTGCTTGAACGGTGGGTGGACCCGCTGACTACCTGGGCATGGAAGACCGGCGCTCCCTATCCCGGAGGATTGGTGAGGCTTGCCTGGAAGATCCTCTTGCAGAATCACCCGCACGATAGCATTTGCGGCTGTAGTATTGACCAGGTTCATCGAGAAAACAGCGTGCGTTTTGCGCAAAGCCAGCAGATTAGCGAGAGCATCATTGCCCAGGCAATGCAGAGCCTCGTCTCTGCCACAGATACCCGCGCTTCTGCCCGGCCACACGCGGGCCAGGAAGCTGTTCCTTTCGTCGTCTTTAACCCTGCCCCTGGGCCACGTACAGAAGCAGTGCAGGTAGTGGCGCAGCTTCCAGGCTCGTTAAAGCATGCCGTGATAGTAGATGAGCGCGGTTCGCGCATGCCCTATCATGTCGTCAATCGCTGGCGGCAAGAGATCGGCTCAATGCCAGTGCCGCGCGAGATGCTAGCTGCAGCAGTAGCGCTCCTGGAGTCGCATGCTCCAGGAGACTTCATCACTATGGCCCAGGCGACCTTAGTAAGCATGCTCGGTCATCCCGAGAACGTGATTACGCGTGTTAATGTAGAAGAGGGGCCACAAACGAGAGTGGCCTCCATCGAACTGATGATTACACGCCGGGGACACGCAACTATCAATCAACAAGAACTTCTTGCCTCTGAAAGCAAAGTGCTTGCGCTCTTGCAGCGTGAAGATATTAACACGCTAGAGTTCACGGTGATCGACCAGGCGCGGCAGACCATCGATTTTATTGCTGCTGACCTGCCCGCCTATGGGCTGAAAACCTTCTGGATGTACCCGGATGGCTTGCAAAACGCAGGACAGCCCACTAACCCTGCGACGGGCAAGGAGCAACCTGAAGTTTCGACGCAATCCCAGATAGAAAACGAATTTTATCTTGTTGAAGCGAGCCAGGCTGACGGAACGCTGACGGTCACCGACAAGCAGACTGGGGCGGTCTTTACAGGTCTTAACCGCTTCGTAGATGGTGGAGACGTCGGTGACCTGTACACCTACTGTCCCCCCACGCACGATACGCTTATCAGCAAGCCGGCGGAGCCGCCAAAGATTGAGCTGGTCAGTGCGGGGCCTGTACGCTCCATCATGCGCATCAGCGGAAGCTGGTCCTTACCGGGCGCCTGCTCCGCTACCCGCGCAGAGCGCAGCGCTCAAATGACCACCTGTCCCATCATCAGCGAAATATCGCTAACCCCCGGGGTACGTCGCATTGACATTCATACCAGTATGGAAAATATGGTAAAAGATCACAGATTACGCGTAACTTTTCCTGTATCATATCCAGTAGACAATGCTGCGGCGGAAGGCACCTTCGAGGTTCGTACGCGACCGATTGCCGCGCCTCGACCTGCGGATATCTCGGAATGGGCGGAGGAGCCTGTGAATACTTTCCCGCAGAAACGTTTTATTGATGTGAGCAATGGAACGGTAGGCCTGGGAGTACTCAATCGCGGCCTACCCGAGTACGAGATTGTGCAAGATGAATCGGGCCAGAAGGCGGCAGCAGTTACGCTCCTGCGCTGTGTGGAATGGCTCTCGCGCGGCGATCTCTCGACTCGCCGGGGTCATGCCGGGCCAATGGAATATACGCCAGAGGCCCAATGCCTGGGACATCACGAATTTGATTACGCGCTGGTAGCGCACAGCGGCGACTGGGAAGCGGAGGAAGCACTGGTGCTGCGTGAAGCCCAGGCTTTCAATACACCCGTGCGCGTACTGGAGGCCGAACAGCACGAGGGGCAGCTTCCTTCACGAGCCACGCTGCTCGAGGCCGAACCCCGTACGCTCGTAGTCAGCGCGATCAAGCGGAGCGAGTCTGGCCAGGGGGTGATTGTGCGGGTGTACAATCCTCTCAGCCATGCCGTAGAGGCCCGCTTACGGCCAGGGTTTGCCTGCACCAAAGCTCTTGTGGCAAACTTACAGGAGGAGCAACAAGAGCAAATCTTCTGGAATGGTGAAGAGGGGGAGGCCCTCTTTGTGGGTCTTCGTGCAGGGGAAATCACGACCATACTGTTTCAATAGGTATGTCGTCTGCTGGCATCCGTGTGGATGCCGGCAAAAGTTCAGTTTGCAATATAGTACCTCTTAGTCCTATATTGGTTCTATTGTGTGTATCTTCTGCGTTGTAATAAGATGTAGAATGCTGAAAGGGGCGCTGAACCTGTGACTATGGATAGCATCGTCGTCTTCGCCGTGACTCCATCTGGTAGTAGCAATATATTAGATACTTTGGGCAAGGCATTAGGGGTAGTTATTGGCTTCCTGGTAGCCTTCCTTGTTATTTTCTGGATCAGTTTGATTATCTGGACGTTCCGCGATATTCGCTCACGTTCTCAAGATTTCCTGGTGCAGATTCTCTCTACATTGCTGGTCGCAGTTTTCTTCATTGGCGGCCTCTTCATCTATATGATTCTGCGCCCGCGCCAGACCCTGGCAGAAATTTATGAGCGTCAATTAGAGGAAGAATCGCTCCTGGCAGAGATGACTGAGCGGCAGACCTGTAACAATTGTCACGCTCGTATCGAGTTAGACTTCCAGATCTGCCCATCATGTGGTCAAAAGCTCAAACGACCCTGCCCCAAGTGCGAACGTCTCCTGGAACTGCGCTGGGCTTTCTGTCCCTACTGCGCAACAAACCTCGCCTCTATCCCACTGGGGAGCATACCCGGAATGCCTACCATGCAGGGCATGCCAGGTGCACAGGGCGTTCCCATGAGCGGCCCGTTAGGCGGCAATCGCTACTGATTTTTTCCCGCCTGCATTTGCCTGTCGAGCGGTTTGGTGGTATAATGAGACGGTATGAAAATTGGCAGTATTGCCAAATTTTCTTCATCCGATTGGAATACCTTTCATAGGTGTGGCGAAAACGTGAGGTCGGGCGGTGGACTCCCCAGGTCCACTCGCCGCAAGCATAGGCTCCAAGGGCCGCTGAGTTGCTGTCTCTGCATTCCCGCATGCCGTGGAATGCAGACATAGTGGGCCGGTAGGAACCTCTACGAAATCCCCTCCGTCAAACACCTGCGTCCTTGTTCGCATCAACGAAGCTGAGGGTCGCGGTATGCCGTGTATAAAAATGGAAAAGGTGTACAAGATGACTCGCCTTCAAGATGCGCTGATGGGTAACCGTAAAGCATGCATTTGGAATTGTATATATACATAAACGGATAGCCCTTAATACAAAAGGGATGGGCTGTTTCTATGGCAAAAACGAGAGAATCTATTATGACAGAGCAAATCACCGGTGACACGGGTGCTATACTTAACCCGGCTGAGCACAAAAGTGGGAACGGTGCAGGGAGAACGAATAGCAACGGGAATGGCAATTATAGTGAGCAGAACATCCAGATTCTCGAAGGCCTTGAGGCGGTACGCGTGCGCCCTGGTATGTATATCGGCGCTACCGACCAGCGCGGCCTGCATCACCTGATTTATGAAGTCGTCGATAATAGCATTGACGAAGTCATGGCGGGCTATGCCGACACGGTCAAGGTTACGATCCACGCTGATAGTTCCGTCATTATAGAAGACAACGGACGCGGTATCCCGGTAGAGGAACATCACCAGCGCCCCGGCCTCTCTACCCTGGAAGTGGTCATGACCATCCTACACGCCGGCGGTAAGTTTGGCGGAGGCGGCTATCAAATCAGCAGCGGCCTGCATGGAGTAGGTGTCTCGGTTGTAAACGCCCTTTCAGAGTGGTGCCAGGTCGATGTTAAACGCGACGGCATTCTCTACCGCCAGCGCTACGAACAAGGTGTGGCGGTCACGCCCCTATTGGAAGTGGATCTCGTCGAAGAGGATGACACGGGCACTATCACATCCTTCATCCCTGATCTGACGGTGATGGAGACACGCGATTACAACTTCGACGTTCTGGCTCAGCGTTTCCGCGAGATGGCCTACTTGAACCGGGGCATGACGATCTCCCTGCGCGACGAGCGTACCGACCGTGAAGTGACCTTTTACTTCGAGGGCGGCCTGGTCTCTTTCGTGCGCTATCTCAATAAGGGTCGCGGCCGTTTAATGGCTCGCCCGGTCAGCACCGTCCGCGAGTTGGATGATGTAAAGGTCGAACTGGCGGTGCAGTACAACGATGGCTGGAACCCCACCGAGTTCTCCTTTGCCAACGGTATCAACACGGTTGATGGCGGCATGCACATCACGGGCTTCCGCAGCGCACTCACACGCACGCTCAACGACTATGCGCGTAAGATGAACCTGCTCAAGGAAAAGGACGGCAATCTTACCGGCGACGATGTACGTCAGGGCCTGACGGCGGTGGTCAGCGTCAAGATCCCCAATCCGCAGTTTGAGGCCCAGACGAAGGCCAAACTGAACAATGCCGAGGTGCGTCCCATCGTAGAGACTGTCACAGCCGATATGCTGGCCAAGTACCTGGAGGAGACTCCCAGCGAAGCCAAGGCCATCATCGCGAAGTGTGTGCTCTCCTCCCAGGCCCGCGAAGCGGCTCGTGCTGCCCGCGACCTGGTCCAGCGCAAAAATGCCCTGGACACGACTCTTCCCGGCAAGCTCGCCGACTGCTCGGAGAAACGCGCCGATCGCTGCGAACTCTACCTTGTAGAAGGGGATTCCGCAGGCGGGAGTGCAAAACAGGGCCGTGACCGCCACTTCCAGGCCATTCTGCCTCTACGAGGAAAAATCCTGAATGTGGAGCGTGCCCGTCTCGACAAAATGCTCGCCAACGAGGAGGTAAAAAACATCATCACAGCCATCGGCGTTGGTATTGGCGAGCACTTTAACATGGCGAAACTGCGCTATGGCCACATCGTAATCATGTGCGACGCGGACGTTGACGGTGCTCATATCCGCACTCTGCTGCTAACTTTCTTCTTCCGCTACATGGAGCCGCTGATCACAGAAGGACACCTGTACATCGCCCAACCCCCGCTCTACCACGTCAAGACGGGCAAAAACGTGCAGTACGTCTACGCTGATGAAGAACGAGACAGGCTGATTGCAGAGTACAAAGCCGGGCACAATGGAAAGGAACCAGAGGTCGGCAGGTACAAGGGTCTGGGAGAGATGAACCCCGAGACGCTCTGGGATACCACCATGGACCCGGCCCACAGGACAATCCTGAAGGTCAGCATCGAGGAAGCCGTGGAGGCCGACAAGATCTTCAATATGCTGATGGGCGACGAGGTCGGACCCCGCAAAAGGTTCATTGAAAGCCACGCGAAGAGCGCGAACCTGGATGTGTGAGAGCCTACTGTAGTGTAGATTTTCATAAATAATTGGCCTATTATCACTAAAATTTGGCCGGAATTGTCACAAATATCTGGCCATAACACAACGGGATGCTCCCTGCACTGGCTACGTGGGATAACGGTTCCAATACTGCCCTGAATCA
>WNFE01007268.1_pt1 | contig 12897 bp, 6 predicted proteins | sample 5400451 | NCBI WGS metagenome assembly WNFE01 (sample SAMN13153344, study PRJNA577476) | soil metagenome | isolation source: 200 cm saprolite under Douglas fir tree site 2 hole 2 | place: USA:California | collected 2015-04-18 | reverse complement strand
ACCCATCTGAAGAGACTCAAAGTCGTTCGCGGGGAGAACTCCTCAATCCGCGGATTGAAATACAGATCGTGGACGCGGCGCTCCAGGTGCTTGGGAACATCTAACTCGCCTTCGACGAAGGCCCGTTACATAACCAGTTTCGCAGCTTCGTGCGGAATTCGTGTCGCTTTCCAGGCCTCGAGCTCTTTCTTCATCGGCTCGAAGTTACGCTGCATGCGGTCCACGGCGACCGAGAGGATGTCCACGAGGCGTAGGTGCTTGGTGTGTTTCGCCAGCACAAGCGTGAACGCGCCTGAGACAATATTTCCAAACTGGAGCTGCAGCTGTTTACCAATTCGAAGGCAGGTGACAGTCGTGTAGAGCAGGAACCAGGATAACGCTGGCGTCATCTGAGCCAAGGGCGGCATCAAATTTCGCAGTCAGTTCAAGAGGCCGTGGCACGACAGGACTCTCAAATTGGTATTCTAAGGAACTCCTTGCCGCGACTTATCGGACCCTAATCGGACCCAGGTTTATTCACTCAATTCTTAGTTTGGCGGGCCTGAAGAAATAACCACGCGCTCTCCTGTTTCCGGATTTTGAATGATGTACTCGCCGGGCCATAACCCTGCGAAGTCTCCGACGCGCGCTCTGGCGACTTCGAGGTTTTCCTCTTCCCTTACGAAATGCTGCCTTCCGTCGCCTTACAACTTGAAGATGCGAAAGGGCAGAGACGCCCAAACTCCAGATGGGACGACCTACCACGTAGGGACAGTGGATTGATTATCACATCAAATCAGTGTGTCGGGTACGGACTAGAGGTAAAAAGGCCGAGCGCAACTTCACAAGGGGCCATTGCCAAAGAGTCGAGCGCGCTCAGTAAGTTCAATTGGAGCCCAAGCCACGAAGTTCCTAGTGCTGAACGGGTTCAGACCCGACACGACGATAGCTCTCGGGCGGACCGAGATAACTGGGTTTCACACCGCCCAGATTCACGACAAGCTTTTGCAGCACCACGCCCGGATCCACCATCCACACCTTCAGCGTGTGATAGCCCGATTTTGCCAGTAAGTGTGTGGACCGCACCTTGCGGACGCTGTCCTTCACGGAGGTTCCCCAGGCTTCCACCGAGTTCTGCGCGAGGGCATCAATGACCTGAGGCGCTTCGTCATCGAATGAAATGGCGTATCGCAGGCCGCGACCTGGCACGAAATTCAACGTGGGGGCGAGGATAGCCTCCACTTCCACACTACGCGGGTCGAAAAGATACAATTTGTATTCGAGGCGCGGAGAATCCCGACTCGGCGTCACGCTTTCCGCCGTCACAGGAAACACGGACATGGACGACAGAGTCCGTCCGAGGTCGTCAATCCTTTCCCAGCGCGCGGACGGTCCGTCGACTTTCTTGCTGTAGTGCACCGCTTCCAACGAAACGTAGCCATCGCTTTCCACAAATCCATCGAGTGAATCTCGTTCCGGCTCCTTTGGATGAAAAGCATCGACCATCACGATGATGTCGCTGCCAGCGCCCGCAATTTTTACTGTGCCGTTCGAGGAGCCCAGAGGAGCTTTGCTCCAGTCCACGCTTACCCACACACGGCGTTCGTCTTCAACCAAATCCTGATACTTGCTCAGTTGAATCCAAGGAGTGCTTGTCGAAGCAGAGTAACTAAAGGGCGCACGCCCGCGATTGAAGATATCGAAGTACTGGCGTTGTTGGTTGAAGACGTCAAACTGAGGGAGAGTTGGCTCGCCCGGAGAGCCGGGCCAAGCAAGCGTTGAACCTTCAATGGCCACGCCCAGTTGCGCCTGGGCAGGAATCTCAATTTCGGTGACCTTGGGAATAACGTTCACTGGCGGTTGATTCCAAAAGGTGTAGCCGATGTGCGTTTGATCCATCATATGGTCCCACTTGCCGTGGGCCAGCGTGTGGTTGTAATAGGCGGAGAGATCCGCGTCGGCCTGAAACAAGGCTTGCGCCGCCGTGGCCAATTCGTTCGCGCTGGCGCGGCCTTGGCTGGCGTAAAGATGGTTTCTGCCGGCGGTGATGTACAGCTCCGTGACGATCGCGGACGCTTTTGTGGGGTAGAGAACAAGCTCGAAGAAAGCATCGCGCTGATTCTCCGGCAGCTTGGCGTAAATCTCTTCCGCTTTCGCCACCGCGGTCTGGAAATCAGCGAACACGGTGTCCGCCTCCCGGTAGTCCACCAAACTGAACGTACTGGGCTCCAGCAACTCGGGTTTGCGCCTACCGTTGTATTTCGTGTACTTGGAAAGTAGCTCGGCAATTTCCGGCGCGAATTGTGGTCCAAATTGACGCTCCGCCCAGAGCCTGGTGAATTCAGAGATTTTTTCCTTGGGCCATTTTTCCGGCTTCCACGCCATGTTCAGAAAAAAATCGATGGGCAATTCCATCGGTTTCAGGTCACCTACGTTGACGATCCAGATGCGATCGGCGCCATAGTGATACGCGAGATTCATCTGCTCCCAAATCTTGGCAATCGGAATAGTATTCAGCCACTTATAGGAACGCGGATCTCCGACATAATCGAAGTGATAGTAGATTCCAGCGCCGCCGCTGCGTTTTCGCTCCTCCGGGGTTGGCAGCCTGCGGAGATTTCCCCAGTTGTCATCGCACCATAGCAGAGTCACGTCGTCGGGAACACGCATGCCCTTCTCGTAGTATTCCTGCACTTCCTTGTAGAGCGCCCAGTCCTGCGGCACTTTGGATAAATCGGGGTTTACGCGGTCCGCGATGATTTTGCGTTGATCCGCGACAATCTTTTCCAGCAAGGCGATGTTAGCGCTCTCGGACATGGGGAGGTCTCCGTCTCCGCGCATGCCGAGCGTGATGATGCTCTCGTATTTCTTGTTGCGCTCGATCCCTTGGCTCCAAAATTCCGTCAGGACTTCGGCATTTTTCGAATAATCCCATGGACCTTTCCCATGCCGCTTCCACTCCTGTTGTGCCCGCAGCATCGGTTCGTGATGAGATGTGCCCATCACAATGCCATATTCATCCGCGAGCTGGGCATTCAGCGGGTCGTCCTCGTTGAAGGCGTTGTTCCACATCGCGGGCCAGAGATAGTTGGCCTTCAATCGCAGCAGGAGTTCAAAAACCTTGGTATAGAACTCATGATTGTAGTTCCCGTATTTTTCCTTTACCCATCCGGTGAGGGATGGCGCCTCATCGTTCAGGAAAATTCCGCGGTACTTAACGGCAGGAGGTCGCTGTACATGGATGCCAGGCTTTACAAAGAGTTCATCGCGATGCTGGACGGGAACGTCGGCCCACCAGTACCACGGCGAAACCCCAATCTGGTCGGAAAGATCATAGATGCCATAAATTGTTCCTCGTTTATCGCTTCCTGCGATAATCAGCGCGCTGGCCACGCCTGGCAACGGCTTCGGGACGACCCGGATGAGGAACGATTCCCATTTGCCGGCAATGGCTGTCACATCGATCTTGTGATCGCGGATCAGTTGATCGATGATTTTGCTTTTTCCAACCGTGCCAACGACGATCACGTTTGGTCCAAGGTTGTTTTCGTCGTGCGCGACTGCTGCAGTGTGGTTCGTAACGCGTTCGATGTCCGCTTGCAAATCGTTGGCCGCACGAACAACACCTGGGAAGTCAGCTGAGTCAACAAACAAAGTTGCGGAGACGTTTCGCGTAACGATACTGAAATCACCGGGGTGATAAGCTGAGTCCATATAACGATCTTCGCCGATCAATTGAGCTTGAAGGAGAGGAGAGCGGAGCAGACACAGAACGATTAGCAGCCATGTCCTACGAAGATCGCACACAAGCGACGGCCGGCGGTGACCGGGGCCCGGCAAAAGATACATGCGAAAGAAACTGAGTGTCATATGTCACTCATTAGAATAGCGCCAGCTGGCATCGCGGGGTGAGCGCGATGCCTACCGGGTTGGCGGGTAGGGGTTTTAACCTTTGCCAGGCCGCTCGCGCGTGCAGGAATCTCCTCGTAATCCGTACCTTCAGAAGACCAACTTCCCAGCAAACCAGAAGGTGCGCTGGCCGGTGAGGTTGCCTGCTTCGCTCGAGAACTGGGGTCCGCTGGCCGTAGATGTGATGATCCCGAAGTTAGGATTGGAGATATTCGTGTTCGGGTTGCCGAAATTCGGCGTGTTGGTCACGGCGAAGGCGTTCACTCTGAATTGGAAACCAACGCGCTCGGTGATCCGGAAGTTTCGCAGAAGGCCAGTATCCAAATCAAAGAAGCCAGGCCCGCGAAGGATGTTGCGTCCGGCAGTGCCGTAGCGCGCCACGAAATTAGGTGCCTTCGTGTCGACCTGAGCGAACGAACTCGCCGAGAAATACTGGCAAGTTGGATCCGTAAGGGCACAGTTCACGAACTGGCCGGTTGCGTCCTGGTGCTGGACATTCCCAAAGATCGTGATCGGGCCGACGAGGTCCGGAGTGTTCGTACTCCCAAGGGCGTTGGAAGAATTGACGTTCGTAGTGATGGTTAGCGGAACGCCAGAGTAGCGGCTCATGATCCAATTCAACTGCCAGCCACCCGCGAGAATGTTTGCGACGCCGTGCTGGGCCCAGCGCTTGGTGCGGCCAAAGGGCAGTTCGTAGACTCCATAGGCTTGCAAATTGTGCGTGCGGTCAAAACCGGCAAGTGCCTTGTCACTTTCCCAATCAGCTGGAAAAGGATGGAAAACTGCTCCCTCGTTTTCGCCGTAGTCGATGGCCTTGGAGAACGTGTAAGCGACTCCGACCGAAGCGCCACCGCTCAGCCGACGATTCAATTTGGTTTGCAGGGAATCGTAGTAGGTAATCTTGAAAGGAGTCACGGCGTTGATATCGCCCCAGCAGTTCGCGGAGGGGCAGACGGCAGGGTTTGCGTTGAGCAGGCGGCCCGCATTTCCACCGCCCACAGGGCCAGCATTGATATTGAGCCCGAGTGGAATGCGTATGCCGCGAGTTCCAACGTAGCCAACGTCAGCCACCCATCCCGCGAAGTCATGCTCGACCGTCAGGTTATACGACTCCGCATACCCACGGCGGTAGGGATTTGCCACCGTCGTCGTGCCAACATTGTTGGGAAGACGTACGATCCCATTGCCGAAGCCCGTGAAAGGTATCAGGACTATGCCCGTGGTAAGGCCCGGGTATGGAGCGAGACTGGCGTTGGTGCCCGTGAGGCTAGTTGAGGGGGCAAACTTGCTGTTATTAAAGAGTGCGCCTGCCTGGTAATCCATGTTTGTGATGTTGGGGAAAGTATCCCGCAAAGCCCGGAAGTTGTTGGGATCCACGCTGATGCCGTACCCTGCGCGGATCACCGTCTTGCCTTGTAGACGGTAAGCAATTCCAAAGCGAGGTCCGAACGTTCCATGGCCTACGTCAACGCCGTCGTTTTCCGGCACGGAACCTACTCCGCCGATTAATACGTTGCCCGAGTTAGGATCAAAGAACTTCGCGCCGGTATGGTCACTGGTTGCAAAAGGATAGTATTCCCATCGCAGGCCATAAGTGAACGTCAGCTTCGGAGTGACTTGCCAACGGTCCCGGGCATACAAAGCCCACGTCGTGAACCGCAACGCGTTTGGATTGATGTTCTGTGTGACCTTGCCATCCCTTTGAGGAAGGCCGAGCAAAAATTGGGCAAAACTGTTGTAGGCATTGGCCGCCGCGTACTTTGGCGCGCCATTCAGCGCTGTCACGCTTCCGTCAAATCCAAAGGTGCCGCGTGGCGTGCCAAAAGTTCCGCCTTGCGGCTGGAAATGGTTAATCCCGCTGCGGTAGTACTCCAATCCGAAGCGCAGATCATGTCGCCCCTTAATCCAGCTAAGGTTTGTGTTCGCCACGTACTGATTGTCGCGGAAGACAAAGGGATTGCCGGTGTTAGCATTTCCTAGATTGGCCCAACTGGAGATCTGGAACGCCGGAATTCCGCCGTAGATGGGGTCGGTGCCGTTCGTACCGGGAATGTGTAAGGTGTCCAGCCCAAAGTTCGTGCCAATGTCCACGTTTTCAGCGTTGAGACGCAACCGGGTATAACCGGCGTTCACATCCCACAACATGTTCGAACTAATCTGGTAGCTTCCTCCCATCGCTACGCTTTGCACCCTGCTAAACGCGTTGCCGTTCTGTCCACCGCCAGTGGCGTCGCCGCCTGCACTTCCCAGGGCAGGCGGGTCGAAGATGAACGAAGGCGAAATGCTGTACCTGGCGAACACCATGGACTTCTTGTTTGGTACATAGTTCACCTTGGCATCGATTCGACTCAGGTTGTACTGAGGAGCTCCAAGCGGGATGAAGTTGTTGGAAATATTGGTTGGGCTATTGGGGTCGCCAACGTTCGGCTTAGGAATTAGCCCAACCATTGTCGTTGCTGCGGAATCAAGCCGATTGGAGGGGATCATATTCCCCGGAAAGGCTGTGCGGCCGGTGCCGTCAGCGTTGCCGGTGTTCGGGTCGTAAATGCACCCACCGGCTGGCGTGGCATTGCAATCAACAAATGCGACCCCCGCGGGATTTGCAGTAGTAACCGAACCTGGAATGATCGAGCCAACCGCTGGCAAGAGCGCCGAGAAGTCGCCGTTCCGTATCGACGTAGGCGCAACGCTCTTCGAGGCTCCGCCGGCTGTGCGGATTTTGGTGCCTTCATAAGCTCCAAAGAAAAACAGTTTGTCCTTCTTAATGGGACCACCGAGAGTTCCGCCGTACTGGTTGAATATATTCTTTGGATTCACCGGTTGCACGACAGCCGGCCTGAAGTAATTGCGGGTGCGAAGATGATTGTCCGTGTGGTACTCGTAAGCGGTGCCGTGAAATTGATTCGTGCCTGACTTGATGATCACGTTCGCTGCCAGGCCGCCGGCCATGCCCTGCTCCGCATCAAAGTTGTTCGTTACTACGTTCACGGCCTCGATGGCGTCCGCGGACGGGATATAAGCGACGTTAGCCGGGAGCCAGGTGTAGGTGTCCGAAGCCCCATCAATACGAGTGTTATTGTTGTTGATCGAAAGCCCGTTGACGTTCGCGGTCTGCGCGCGCTGCGGGTTCCCTGCTGCCGAGTTATTTTCTCCGAGCAAGCCAACGCCCGGGATGATGCGGTAAGCATTCTGGAAATTCCGCCCATTGGAGGCCAGGACCGGCAAGTCCTCGATCTCCCTCCCGCTGATGTCGGTGTGGACGTCGGCACGATCCGTCTGCAGTACGGACGGCGCGGCGCTAACCGTCACGCTTTCGGTCTGGGCCTTTAATTGAAGCTGCACGTCAACGCGGCGGGTGTTGTTCGCCTCTACTCTCACATTCTCTGTCACGGAGGCGCCAAAGTTCGCCACGGATACTGTCACTTTGTAGATGCCCGGTTGCAACTCGGCGAATCGATAAATGCCAGCCGAGTCGGCAGTCGTCTGGCGTGACACTCCAGTCGCCATGTTGAGCGCTTCCACCTGCGCGTCCGGCACAGCCGCGCTCGAAGGGTCGGTAACGTTTCCGGTCAAAACTCCGTAAAGCACCTGCGCGTTCGCGGCACTGGAGAGAATACACAATCCCGGCAGCAGCATTGCACCAGCAAATTTCAAGAGTCTGCATTTCTTGAAGAAAATATCCCGACTGCACGCCGCAATTCCTCTGGACATAACACACCCTCCACACAAATGACTTAGTCGATCCAAGCGCCGTGGCACCCCGCCACTTTGCTTGGGAAAACTCCTCCTTACGCAATGGCCTTACCGCGCGAGGAACGTTCGTCTTCTTCCTCGTGTGCACCCGCGGAAGGCCCGAAATGTTTTTGAAGCACGAGCGCCACAGTCCCGCGCAGGCGCGCCATGTCCCCTTCGGCTGGTCGGACGCGAGGCGGCCTCCCCGCGAGAAAGCCCATCCCCACTTCCCTCTCTATCACCGAACCGAAGCGGCGCCATTGACGGGTCACCTCCCCGACAACCACAATTTCGTGCGGCGCCAAGCCTGTGACGATCATGCGCATCCCTTTCCCGATGGCTTCAAACATTCTCTCCAACGCCTTTAGCGCAAACCCATCTTCTGATTCCGCCAACGCCAGCAGATCTTGAAAACTCAATTCATCCTTCGTTGCACTCAATTCGTGGTAGTAGCGCAATGCCGCGCGATTCGACCCATAGACCTCCCAGCACCCCCGGCCGCCGCAAGAGCATGCCGGCCCATTGGGATCCAGCGGCACGTGCCCGAATTCTCCGGCCATTCCGTCACGTCCGCGGGCAAGCTGTCCATTCACAAAAACTCCAGTGCCGAGACCTTCCGAGACGGTTACCACCACGAAGTCGCGTATCCTCTCGGTGTGGCCGAACCACACCTCCGCAAGCACACAGGCGTTCGCCGCGTTTTCGAGTTCCACTCGCAGACCAACGTCCTTTCGGATTGCGCTTTTTAAATCGAAATCTGGCCACCTCAGATTCGGAGCGAATATCACGTGCTGCGTCTTCTCACTGACGCGGCCAGGCAGACTGATTCCAACTCCCTCGAACACCAGGTCGGAATGAACGTTCATCAAATGAAGCATTCGCTTGGCCAAGCCTTTCGCAGTGGCACGAGGGTCGCTCGTAGTGGGCATCATCTCCTGCGAAAGAAAATTGCCATTGACGTCCGCAACGCCAAGCCTGGTTTGATCTGGCCGAAGGTCTGCAACCAGGATCGCTTTCCGGTCATTCAGCCTCAGGAACCTCGGTCTTCGGCCCCGTGGCAACCGCCCAATCGGTCCGTGGACTACCCACCGTTCACGAATCAACTGTTCCGTAATAAGAGAAACAGTGCTCCTTTGGCTGGCGTCGGCGGATGAGGTTGAGAACAACACCCCTGTTAATGTCCCTAGCGGTTTGGCTTGAGGCAACCTGCGTATTCGTAAAGTCAATGCGTTTCATTTAGTTTTAGTCTCGAACTATATTTTCAAACGACCACTTGGCTCTAACTGCTCTCTTCATCCTTAAAACACAACACTTTCGAAAACGAGAAGGCTAACGATGGACATTAAATTCGTGTCGCGAACTATATGCGCGGCTTTTTTACTGATGTCAAGCGAAATTTTTGATACCTAGCAGGCTCACTCTACCTTCCCTCGCCGTGAGGGCGTCTTATATCTCTTAACTCGGCACGTCCCATCACTTCAGTGTCCCGCAGCGGGATCACCCGTAGGCGGCGGGGCGTGATCCACAGCAGTGGACGGCCCCAACAATTCCGTAAGGATCGGTTTCAGTGCATCTGCCCAGACTTGATACGCCTTCACGGTTGGATGGAGTTTGTCTTTCGAGTTCATCATCCCGTCGAGCAGCCTTCCATCGCCGTCGGCCAATTTGTCGTTGATATTCAGATATCGGATCCTTTGGCCATCAGCGAACTCCGACAGACCGCGGTTGATCCCGTCGATGAGGGGAATGAACGCCATATTGTCGTTCCTCGGGAAGATCCCCATTACTACGATTGTCGCCCCGGGCGCCTTCTTTTGAATCACATGCAAAATCGCCTGAAAGCCTCGCGTAAAGTCGTCTGCTTTCGCGTGGGCTCCACCTGGGGTCGTTACATCGCCAAGGTTGTTTGTGCCGGCGAGCAGAATGACGACTTTGGGATTGACTCCGTCCAACTCGCCGTTCTCTAAACGCCAGAGGATGTTCTGCGTTCGATCACCGCCCCATCCAAAGTCAGCCGCGTTCCAGCCGAAGAAATTCTGTTTCCAGTTGGCGAGCAGATCTGGGTAGTCAACGGCACCCCACCTTCTTGTGATCGAGTCACCTTCGAAGTAGACGTCGATCCCGGCTTGCTTCGCCTTCGCGAGCAACTGGGCATGAGCAACTAGAGAGTTTGCGTCCGTCCGAAAAACCGGCTGATCGGCCGGAAGTTCCCACGGTGTCGGGTGATGGTTGAAGAACTTGTCCGCCCAGGGAATGAAGTATTTCCAGTTCGGGGCATCCGTGTGGCCCGCGTCATGCTGCCGCCATGCGAGTTGGCCATCGAGAAACCCCGTATTCACTGGCGGCATCCTCGCGTTGTGATAGTCGTCATTCACTCCCAGATCCTTCGCACCCAATAGCCGGAAGACAGCACCCGCGGCCACTGTCGCCATGAAGCTGCCCTGATGGTCCAGCCACTTTGCGTCCCCCATTTCGGGAACCCCATAGCTGATGAACGTCGGTCGCGGTGCGCACAGCGCAATCAGTTCGTTCGAGTCCACTGGCAAGTTGCTGGCATTCTTGCTTCCGAACGAAGCCTGGGCCGCGCCGTACTTCAAAAAATTACCTGCCATCCAGTGATACCCGCCGGACCCCGTGAGATTCTCCACCTCTTCTCCGAAATTGCGTCTGTGCGGTTTGACGCCACCTTCCCCTGAGGAGCCCACCAGCACGGCAGCAAAGCGAGTATCGAACGCCATGGTCACGAGCGCGGCCTTTCCATAACGAGAGACACCTTCGATGCCAACGCGCTTCGCATCAACGCTCTTGTCCGTCTGCAGATAGTCAAGACCGCGCGAGGCACCCCAGCCCCACGCCCGCAATGCGCCCCAGTCCTCCGGCTTTCGAGCCTGACCCTTATTTGTAAGCCCAATGATCCCCTTCGTCAGACCTGAGCCGTTGTCCGCTTGTATGCTACTGGTGTCGAGAAGCGCGTAACCCCACCCGCCGCCAATAAGTTGTTCCGTCGAGGGCGGATCACTCCCCATCATCTTCTTAAATTCCGGGTGGCTTGAGATGAACTGGCGGATGGCCGCACTGCTGAACATGATCATCACGGGTACGGAACCTTTCGCATTCCGGGGCGTGACCAGCGTCATCTCGACATCTACGCTAATCGACGGGTATGCGGAGTTGTCCACGTGTCCGACCAACTGCTTCTCAACGACAGGGAAAACACCGGCCTTCGAATCGGTTGTACTCTTCACGGCCCAGGTCACTTTAGGCGCATTGGGCGGGATGCGGCCGACGACCTCTCGCTCGAAGTCTTCGACAATCTCTGGGCGTCGCCGATTCCACCACTGTTCCGCTGACGTGACCTTTTGCCCGCTCTTCAACGTGAGCGCATCGGGCAGATCACCATATGCATTCGCCTTCGCCTCATCGTAGTTGGCGTGATTGGAGTCCTTTTCATTCCCGCTCGGCCCAGCACGGAGCGCTTTGATCCCCAGCTGATCCATCATGTTTTGATGGTCCTGTTCTGCCGTCCAATTCGTCGGCGACGATTGCTGTCCCGTGGTCATCTGACAAACGAGGACGGCTAAAGCGGTGAACGCGGCAACCCTCGACAGTGCCTGCTTCGAGTGCGTGGCAAAAATCATGTTTGACGCTCGAACAGAGATGTTATCAGACCACGATCGGGGACGCTGGTCCGTCGCTATAGCCGATCCGACATATTCAACGAGCGAGACGCAATGAATTTTCTCACCACTTCGATTTAGCGCCTGATTCGTGGCGCTCCGACAAATGGGGGCAACGATCGGAATGTGACTGACGCGCAAGTGGCCGGACGATGATGAATTATGTCACCTGAATGTCGCCTGCCAGTCCGCACGCCCGATCCGGCGCTGATCGCACTCGAATGACGGGGGATGCAGAAGTAACCCAATTACTTCCGGCTTGCGGATAAGGAAGGAGCGTGAGGGGACGACCGGCTAAGTTAGATGGACATCAAGTAGCGCCACCCAGGATTGATTGTTCGTCCGAGCTCGCATCGACAAAAAATATTTTGGCCTGGTGGCCTTCTTCGACCCTCGAATCCGCTCGTGAATTCATCGCAGTGATTCGCACTGACATTACCACGCGAAAGCCTTGACTGAACCTGATTGCTTCAGCATTCCTTGTTCCGCAGGCGACTCCAAGGCCGTTGTCTTTCCGTCTTGCGCCGAAGAAGCCAGTGTGTGGTTTCGGCGCGCACCTTTTTGCTTCAGCGGCAACGCTCCGAAGTTGCCCCCGCTCCTGTGCTCAGAGAAAAATCGGGAGGGAAATATGTTTGTGGTTCGCATTTCCCTCCCGCCGAAGCGCGTTTCGCGACGTGCTCACACCGCGTGAACGCTCTCAAGAAATGCTCCCGGCTTGGCCGTCGCCTGGAACTGCGGGATGGCTTCCAGTTCCTTGAAGGCCGAAGTGAACGCGTTCGACAGGCTCCACATGGTCCGCGGAGCGAATTCTTCGATCTGGGGATTGAAATACAGATCGTGGACACGGCGGGCCAGGTGTTTCGGGGCGTCGAGCTTGCCCTCCACGAAGGCCCGGTAGATGACCAACTTCGCGGTCTCATCCGGGAGGCGGGCCCCCTTCCACGCCTCGACTTGCTTCTTCATTGGGTCAAAGTTCCGCTGCATGCGGTCCACACCGACCGAGAGGATGTCCACGAGGCTCAGGTGTTTCGTGTGCTTGGCGAGGACGGGTGTGAACACCCCACCAATGGCCAAGACGACGAATGACGGAGATAATCCACTTGGCTGGAAAAAGCGGTTTGAAGTGATCGCAATTACTCAAACGAGAAGCTACAGTCTCTAATTTCCTGAATTGGGCCCGGCCCAACCCCCTTTGCATTATGTAGCCACCAGAAGTGAATCCCATATCTCAGCCGCGCTCTGCTACATTTTTGCATAGGAAAAGAGTATTCGGTGCGGTGCCGAATGATCGTGAATTTCTCGCAGAACATTACGTCTAAGTCTTTGAAAATCAGTCATCCGATTTTTTTGATTTCACCAAAGAAGTCAGGCAAATCACGCCGTTGGACCGAAGTTGGAACCAACGACTGAACTGGAATCATTTCGATTGCTGTACTAGAATGAAAACAAATGTGTTGCGCGGTTCCCCGGTAGCTCAACGGTAGAGCATTCGGCTGTTAACAAACCTCAAAACCGTTGAATCGGCACCGCTTATACCGAAAAAACGCCGGTTTAGCGGCCCTTCGTTGGAACCAAGTTGGAACCAGATTACAGCCAACGA
>WNFE01002803.1_pt1 | contig 12898 bp, 7 predicted proteins | sample 5400451 | NCBI WGS metagenome assembly WNFE01 (sample SAMN13153344, study PRJNA577476) | soil metagenome | isolation source: 200 cm saprolite under Douglas fir tree site 2 hole 2 | place: USA:California | collected 2015-04-18 | reverse complement strand
CGGGGAGGCTCCCGGCCTGCCGGGCCTGCCGGGCCTGCCGTGAGCCGGGCCGGTGGCGGGCGGGATGACGGGCGCGATGAGCTGGTCAGTCATGGCCGCCTCCCCTTTGGGGGACGGCAGGACCAGCCGACGGGCGGCCGGGCGCCCATGACGGGCAACCGGTCCGCAGCGGTGTTCAAGTAGTGCCTGTTTTGGGGAGAAATCACCCGTTTTGGTGTCCGAGGGGGGACTTGAACCCCCATGCCCCTTTCGAGGCACTAGCACCTCAAGCTAGCGCGTCTGCCTATTCCGCCACCCGGACGTGCGCCGGACCACGGTCTCCCGTGTCGGCCGCCTCACGATAGCAAATCCCAGCCAGTCACGGCGAAGTGCCTGGTGACAGCGAAGAACCCGCGTCTGCCCGCCACGGCCGGCGGCCGGAAGCCCGCGCAGAACAGCCGGCACGCCCGCTCATTAAAACCGAGCCCATGCTACAGAACAGGGCAACGCCTCCCGGAGGCAGCGCGAATGCGACGATGGGCGGGTGACGCAGAACCCAGCCACCGCGCCCCCGACCGCGCAAGACGAAGTCGCGGGCCTGTGCAGCGACCTGATCAGGATCGACACGTCGAATCGTGGAGATCATTCCGGGCCGGGAGAGCGCCTGGCCGCCGAGCATGTCGCCGGGCTGCTGGCCGAGGTCGGCCTCGAGTCGACCCTGCTGGAGTCTCATCCGGGGCGCGCGAGCGTGGTGGCCCGCATCGCGGGGGAGGACGCCCAGCGGCCGGCCCTGCTCATCCACGGCCACCTCGATGTGGTCCCCGCGGACGCGGCGGACTGGCGCGTGGCGCCGTTCTCCGGCGAGATCTCAGACGGGTGCGTCTGGGGCCGCGGGGCGGTGGACATGAAGGACATGGACGCGATGATCCTGGCCGTGATCCGGCAGCGGCTGCGGGAGGGACGCCGCCCGCCCCGCGACATCGTGCTCGCCTTCCTGGCCGACGAGGAAGCCGGCGGGACCTGGGGCGCCCGGTGGCTGGTGGACAACCACCCGGATCTCTTCGAAGGGGTCACCGAGGCCATCGGCGAGGTCGGCGGATTCAGCGTCACCATCGGGGGGCGGCGGCTCTATCTCCTGCAGACCGCCGAGAAGGGCATGGCCTGGCTCCGGCTGACGGCGCACGGCACCGCCGGCCACGGCTCCATGCTGCAGCCCGATAACGCGGTGACCGAACTGGCCGAGGCGGTGACCCGGCTCGGCCGTTACGAATGGCCGGTGCGGCTCACCCCGGCCGTCGAGGCGTTCCTCAAGGAAGCCTGCGACGCACTCGGAGTCGAGTTCATGCCGGATGGCTGGCCCCAGGTCCTCGGCAAGATCGGATCGCTGGCCCGCCTTACCGGGGCGACCCTTCGCAACACCACCAATCCAACCGTCCTTAACGCAGGTTACAAGGTCAATGTCGTCCCGCAGGTGGCATCAGCCGACGTGGATGGCCGATTCCTCCCGGGCCACGAGGAGGAGTTCCTGGCTGAGGTGGACAACCTGCTCGGCCCGGGCGTACACCGTGAGTTCATCCACCATGACGTGGCGCTGGAGACGACGTTCGACGGCGACCTGGTTGATGCGATGATCTCCGCCTTGGTGTCCGAGGACCCGGCGGGAAAGGTCGTCCAGTACTGCCTGTCGGGCGGGACGGACGCGAAGTCGTTCAGCCGGCTCGGCATCAGGTGCTTCGGCTTCGCGCCGCTGCAGCTTCCGCCCGACCTCGACTTCTCCGGGATGTTCCACGGCGTGGATGAGCGCGTCCCCGTCGATGCGCTGCGGTTCGGCGTGCGGGTTCTGGATTCCTTCCTCGATCGCTGCTAGCCCGTCCGCCTGCCAGCCAGCCCGCCGCCCAGGTCGGCGAACGCTGCCAGGTGCGGCGTTTCTTGAAATCAGCGGATGAGCACCTTAGGTGATGTTATCGTTACGCATTGTATGAGGTTGGCCCTGCCGGGCTAGGGCCCGGACGGAGTTGCCCGCGCGAACGTCCCCAACGATGAAGTCGCCGAGGACGGAGCCGGATCACGACGCCGGGCCGTGCGCCAGGGTTGGGCGAGGCGCGGGTGTGCAGCGACGCGGCCAGGCCTTTCCGGCGCAGGAGGGCGGGCGGGTCGGCGGCGCGCAGCGTGCTCGTCGGACCCTGTGCCGCACGGCCCGGGGTGGGCAAAGCCCAGTTCACGGGGTATGTGTGCGGCGGAGGCGAGCTGCGGTGGTCAAAACGTCCGGACGGGGCGTATGATCGGCCGCCGCAGGGTTGCCTTCCTGCTGCCGTCTGCGTTCAGCCGGAGTCTGGCCAGTTCCCAGTCCCCGTATTCCGCGTGATCGGTGAGGATTCGCCGCGCGGCGTCCCGTGACGTTCCGCGCGGCAGGTAAAGCACGAGGTAGGAATAGTCGGCCATCACTACTCATTGTGCGTGGCAAGCGTGGTGATTCAATCGGCGGCAGGAAAAAAACTGGGCGGTCCCGGCGAACACGGCGGGCGCGCTCGCCGGGAACTGGCTGGCCGACGCTGGCCAGAGCCTGCCGGGGAGCTCACCAGAGCCGGGCGGACAGACGTTCCGGAGGATGCCGGGGAGCGGACCATGGCCGCGGGGAACACCTGCGGGAGGCTGCGGGGACCCCCCGCGGGAGGTTGCGGGAACGCTCGCGGGAGGCTGCGGGGAACACCCGCTACCCGCGGTGGAGTTGTTGGGGGTAACGAATGGGCGAAGATGACCAGGGCTGGGAAAGGTACCGGGCTAGAGGGTGAAGAGCGTGCCAGTAACCGCGGGTGCCGTCGCGAAAGGCGCGACGGGCAAAAATGGCGCGACCGGCAAGAAGGGCGCCGCCGCGCGTTCCGGCGCCGGTCGGCGGCTCGTCATCGTCGAGTCGCCAGCCAAGGCACGGACCATCGCGGGATACCTCGGCCAGGGGTACGTGGTCGAGTCGAGCATCGGCCACATCCGTGACATGCCGGACAAGGCCGCAGAGATCCCGGCCAAGTACCGCAAGGAGCCGTGGGCACGGCTGGGTGTCAACGTCGACGCGGGCTTCGAGGCGCTCTACGTCGTCCACGCGGACAAGAAGCAGCAGGTCTCCAAGCTGAAGCAGTTGCTCGCGGGCGCGGACGAACTCCTGCTGGCCACTGATGAGGACCGCGAAGGCGAGGCAATCGCCTGGCACCTGCTCGAGGAGCTGAAACCGAAGGTCCCGACCCGGCGCATGGTCTTCCATGAGATCACCCCCGAGGCGATCGCCCAGGCCGTCGCCAACCCCAGGGAACTCGACCAGGGACTCGTCGACGCCTACCAGACCCGGCGGGTGCTGGACCGGCTGTACGGGTACGAGGTCTCGCCGGTCCTCTGGAAGAAGGTCATGCCACGGCTGTCCGCTGGCCGGGTCCAGTCGGTCGCCACCCGGCTCGTTGTCGTCAGGGAACGCGAGCGGATGGCGTTCCGCACGGCCAGGTACTGGGATCTTGAGGCCGTCTTCGCCCCGGCCGACAGCGGGACCGCTCCGGCTGACGTGAATATTTCGTTCCCGGCCGGCCTGATTTCGGTCAATGGCCGCCGGATAGCCCAAGGCCGTGATTTCGCCCCGACGGGGGAGTTGCGCAACGCTGACGTCCTGTACCTGCACGGCGCGCCCGCCACCGGATCCGAAGTGCCTGATGACAGCCACCCGGTCCCGGCCGGGGTCGTCCACCAGCTTTCCGCCGCCGGGCTGGCCGACCGGCTTGCAGGCGCTGACTTCTCGGTCAAGTCCGTCGAGCGCAAACCCTACCGGCGGTCACCGTACGCGCCGTTCCGCACCACCACGCTGCAGCAGGAGGCCTCGCGCAAGCTCGGCTTCTCGGCGAAGTACACGATGTCCGTGGCGCAGCGGCTGTACGAGAACGGCCACATCACCTATATGCGGACCGACTCGATCCAGCTGTCGCAGACCGCGATAACAGCGGCCCGCCGCCAGGCACGTGAGCTGTACGGGGCCGAGTACGTGCCAGACGCGCCCCGCGTTTACACCAGCAAGGTGAAGAACGCCCAGGAGGCGCACGAGGCGATCCGGCCCGCCGGAGACAGCTTCCGCACCCCGTCGCAAGCTAGGCTCTCCGGGGATGAGCTGCGCCTGTACGAGCTGGTCTGGAAGCGCACCGTCGCCTCGCAGATGAAGGACGCCACCGGCGAATCGGTATCGGTCCGGGTCGCGGGCCGGTCCTCGGCCGGCGAGGACGCCGAGTTCGCCGCCTCCGGCAAGATCATCACCTTCCACGGCTTCCTCAAGGCCTACGTCGAGGACGCCGACGATGACGCCGAGCGGGACGACCGGGAGCGCCGCCTGCCCGCCCTGGCCGAGGGCGACGCGCTGACCGCGCTGGAACTGGCCGCGGCCGAGCACGCGACCAGGCCACCTGCCCGGTACACCGAGGCCACCCTGGTCAAGGAGCTGGAAGACCGGGAGATCGGCCGGCCGTCCACGTACGCATCGATCCTCGGCACGATCCTGGACCGCGGTTACGTCTTCAAGAAAGGCACGGCGCTGGTCCCGTCGTTCCTCGCCTTCGCCGTGGTCACCCTGCTGGAGCGGCACTTCGGCCACCTGGTCGACTACGACTTCACCGCGCGGATGGAGGGCGCGCTCGACGAGATCGCGCGCGGCGAGGCGGCCCGGGTGCCCTGGCTGCGCAGGTTCTACTTCGGCGCGGACGGCGAGGAAGGCCTGAAGGAACTGGTCAGCGACATCAGCGACATCGACGCCCGCGACGTCAGCTCGTTCCCGCTGGCCGGCACCGACATGACCATCCGGGTCGGCCGGTACGGGCCGTACCTGGAGCGGGACGGGCAGCGGGTGAACGTGCCCGAGGGCACGGCCCCCGATGAGCTCACCCCGGAGCGGGCCACCGAGCTGTTCGACCAGCCAAACGGGGACGTGCCGCTCGGCGCCGACCCGGCCACCGGGCGGGCGATCATCGCCAAGGGCGGCCGGTTCGGGCCATACGTGACCGAGGTGCTGGAAGAAGGCTCGACGGAGAAACCGCGCACCGCGTCGCTGCTGAAGTCCATGGCCCTGGACACGGTGACGCTGGAGGACGCGCTGCGGCTGCTCACCCTGCCGCGGACCCTCGGCGAACTGGACGGCGAGCCGGTGACCGCGCAGAACGGCCGTTACGGGCCCTACGTGAAGAAGGGCACCGACAGCCGTTCGCTGGAGGATGAGGAGCAGCTGTTCACCATCACCCTCGCCGGGGCCAAGGAGCTGTTCGCGCAGCCCAAGGCCCGGGGCCGGGGCCGCGCCGCGGCCGCGCCGCCGCTGCGCGAATTCGGTGCCGACCCCACCAGCGGCCGGCCCATCGTGGCCAAGGAAGGCCGGTGGGGGCCCTACGTGACCGACGGCGAGACCAACGCCTCGCTGCGCCAGGGCGACGCGGTGGAATCGATCACTTCGCAGCGCGCGGCCGAACTGCTCGCCGAGCGCCGGGCCGCCGGGCCGCCCGCCCCCCGCCGCCGTGCGTCCGGGGCCCAGGCGTCCGGGGCCAGGACCGCACGGGCGAAGACGTCAGGGACCAAGGCGAAGGCGACAGGAGCCAAGACGTCAGGAGCCAAGTCGGGCCGGGCGGCCGCCAGCACCCGCTCATCCGCGGGCGCTCGATCGCGGAGTCCCCGCTAGGGTGTGTTTCGTGGATCTTGGCCGTCGCGAGCGGCCGTCCGGAGGGATGGATCGCAAGGCGGAGGAGGAGCCAATAGCGGAGCTATTGGCGACGACGACAACGCCGCGAGGCGCCCTCCGGCGGACGCGCAGCAGGCTGAAGATCTGCGAGACACACCCTGGGTGTGTTCCGGCAAGTCCGGACATTCGCGAGCAGGCAGGCCACACGCGGTGGCCCTCTCTCGGTACTCTGACGCAGTGAACTTCCGATCCCCTCGAAATGGGCGCAACGGTGTGCTGTCCATCAAGCCGTTCCGGCGGTTGTGGATCGCGACGTCGCTGTCCAGCCTGGGGGATTGGCTCAGCCTGGTCGCGCTGTCAACGCTCGCGCTGACCCTGGCCGGGGGAGGGCTCGCCGCGCAGGGAGCGGCGGTGGGCGGCGTCTGGCTCTCCTCCCTGCTGCCTGCGCTCATCCTGGGCCCGCTGGCCGGCGCCGTCGCGGATCGGATGGACCGGCGCCTGAACATGATCATCGGCGACGTCGTCCGAGGGGCGCTCTACCTCTCCATCCCGCTCAACCTGTCGTTCGGCTTCGCCAACAGGCTGACCTGGATGTACGCGGTGCAGTTCCTGGCCGCCTGCGCCTCGCTGTTCTGGACACCGGCCAAGGACGCCTCGGTGCCGAACCTGGTGCCGCCGGACAAGCTGGAGCAGGCCAACCAGTACAGCCTGCTGACCACGTTCGGCACGGCCCCGGTGGCAGGACTCATCTTCGGCCTGCTCGCCAAGGTGAGCGCGGCGCTCGGCCTGATCTCGCACTACTTCAACACCAACCAGGTGGACCTGGCGCTGTACTTCAACGCGCTCACCTTCGCCGTGTCGGCGCTGACCATCTACCGGCTGCGGGAGATCCCCAAGCGCAATGTCAGTGCGCACATCTCCGCGCCATCCGTCGCCAAGGCCATCTGGGAGGGCTGGCGATTCCTCGGCCAGGACCAAGTGGTCCGGGGCCTCGTCATCGGGATGGTCGGCGCGTTCTCGGCCGGCGGCGTGGTCGTCGGGCTCGGCCCCTCCTACATCAAGAACACCCTGCACGGCGGCAGCGCGGGCTGGAGCACGGTCTTCTCCATGGTGTTCATCGGCCTGGCCCTTGGCATGTTCCTCGGCCTCCGCATCCTGAAGGGCTTCAGCCGGCGCCGCCTGTTCGGCCTCAGCATCGTCGGGGCGGGGGTTCCGCTCGCCCTCATCGGCCTGATCCCGAACCTGGTCGTGGTGGTCGTGCTCGTGGTCCTGCTGGGCGCGTCCGCGGGGATCGCCTATGTCACCGGCTACACCATCGTCGGCCTTGAGGTGGACGACGCCACCCGTGGCCGGACCTTCGCCTTCCTGCAGTCGGCCATCCGGGTGATCCTCTTCGCCGTGATCGCGATCGCCCCGTTCCTCGCAGCCGGCTTCACCGCGCTTGTCCACCAGGTGACAGACTCCCCGCTGCGGTTCGGCCATGTCAGCTACGCGGCGATCGGCTACAACCTGGTCCTGCTGCTCGCCGCGGTGATCGCGGTCTGGCTCGGCGTGGTCTCCTACCGGCACATGGACGACCGGAAGGGCGTGCCACTGCGCGAGGATCTGGCCTCCGTCGTGCGCGGCGATGCGTTCGCCTCGGTCCCCGGCCACCTCAACGGCCAGGAGTCGGCGGCCAGGCAGGGCATGCTCATCGCCCTGGAGGGCGGCGAGGGCGTGGGCAAGACCACGCAGGCGAGGCTGCTCGCCATCTGGCTGCGCGATCAGGGCTTCGACGTCATCGCGACCCGGGAGCCCGGTGCCACCAAGGTGGGCATGCGGCTGCGGGCCGTGCTGCTCGACACGACCCATACCGGCCTGTCGGCGAAGGCGGAGACGCTCATGTACGCGGCCGACCGGGCTGAGCATGTTGAGACCGTCATTCTTCCCGCACTGAAGCGTGGGGCAGTCGTGGTGACGGATCGTTTCGTCGATTCGTCCCTCGCGTATCAGGGAGCGGGCCGGAGCCAACTGAACGGGGAGGTGGCCCGGCTGAACAAGTGGGCCACCGGCGGCCTCGTGCCGGACCTCACCATCCTGCTGGACCTGCCGCCCACGGCCGGGCTCGGGCGGCGGGCCCGGTCCGCCGACCGGCTGGAAGCCGAGCCCACCGACTTCCACGAGCGGGTGCGGGACGGCTTCCTCGCCCTGGCCAGGACCGAGCCGCAGCGCTACCTGGTGCTGGACGCGTCCCGCCCGGCTGACGAACTGAGCCACGAGATCCAGGACCGGATCCGCGACCTGCTCCCCGACCCGGTGCCTGCCGTGGCGGAAGCCAACACCGGGAGCTTCCCGGCCATCCGCGAATGACTGACGCCGGGGTCTTCGGGGACCTGGTCGGCCAGGACAGCGTGGTCGCCCAGTTGCGGCAGGCGGCCTCGGCGGCGGCCCGGGTACTGCGCGGCGAGGCGGCCCTGGGGATGACCCACGCCTGGCTGTTCACGGGGCCGCCCGGGTCCGGCCGGTCCGTGGCCGCGCGGGCCTTCGCGGCCGCCCTGCTCTGCCCGGACCAGGGCTGCGGGCACTGCGCCTCGTGCCGCCAGGTGCGCGCGGGCACCCATGCCGACCTGATGCTGGTCCGGCCAGACGGGCTCTCCTACGGGGTCAAGCAGACCAGGAACCTGGTGCTGCGGGCAGCCGGGACACCATCGGGTGGGCGGTGGCAGGTGGTGCTGTTCGAGGACGCGGACCGGGCCACCGAACAAGCGGCCAACGCCCTGCTCAAGGCGATTGAGGAGCCGGCGCCGCGCACGGTCTGGCTGCTCTGCGCGCCCTCCGCGGAGGAACTGGTGACGACGATCAGGTCGCGATGCCGACTGATCGTGTTGCGTACCCCGCCGTCGGCGGCGGTGGCGGAGTTGCTGGTCAGCCGGGACGGGGTGGCTCCGGAGCGCGCGCTGGCCGCCGCCCGCGCGGCGCAGGGCCACATTGGCCGGGCACGCCGGCTGGCCACCGATGCGGAGGCCGCGCAGCGGCGCGAGGACGTGCTCACGGTGCCGTCGCGGGTCACTGGCCTCGGGCCGGCGCTGGCCGCGGCGGCCGCCCTGGTCAAGGCCGCAGAGCGGGAGGCCGCGGCGGTTACCGAGGAACTGGACGAACCGGAACGCCAGGCGATGCGCCAGGCTTTCGGTGAGGGCTCCACCGGCAAGGGCGTGGCCAAGGCCGTCCGCGGCGGGGCCGGCGCGCTGAAGGACCTGGAGGACCGGCAGAAGTCCCGCGCCACCCGGCTGAAGCGGGACGCGCTCGACCGCGCCTTGCTCGACCTCGCCGCCTTCTACCGCGATGTGCTCGCTGTGCAACTGCGAGCCGAGGTGGAACTGGCGAGCGCCGGTCACGAGGCGGAGTTGCGGCGGCTCGCGGCGGCCTCGCCGCCGGAGTCCACGGTCCGCCGGATCGAGGCGATCATGGCGTGCCGTGAGCGGCTTGAGTTGAGCGTTGCGCCGCTGCTCGCCGTCGAGGAGATGACCCTCGCCCTGGCCGCCGGCTGACCCCGGGGGCATGGTGCTCGTGGGACTACAGGCACCACTGGTAGCGGTCACTTCGCAAAGTAGCTATTCAGATACATTGAGTAGTTAGACCTCCTCGCGGCTCGCGGGGGGGGCAGGCGTGCATGGCGGCCGGGCGGATGCCCATGCGCAGCGGCGACGGGGGACGCATCATGCCGGGCGGGGGAACAGGGCTTCAGCAGGGGGACAGGCGGCGATGGGCCATACGCGGCGCGCCGGCGGTGCTGGCCGCGGGACTGAGCTTGCTGATGGCCGTGCCGCAGGTGGTGCTCGCCGGGTCACGGGCACGGGCGAGGCCCGCGATCTCGGCCAGTGGCGCACACTCGTGCAGCCTCCAGAACGGCCAGGCCTACTGCTGGGGCGACGACGGCTACGGCGAACTCGGCGACGGCACGACGAACAGCTCCGCCGGGCCAGTAGCGGTGGACACCAGGGGCGTGCTGGCCAGAAAGACCCTCATCCAGATCAGCACCGGCACCATCCACGCGTGCGCTGTGGACCGCGCGGGCGCCGCCTACTGCTGGGGCGGCAACGCCAGCGGCCAGCTCGGCAACCCCGCCGCTGGCGACTCCGCCGTGCCGGTGGCCGTGGCCACCAGGGGCGTGCTGGCCGGCAAGGCCCTCACCCAGATCAGCGCCGGGTACCACCAAACGTGCGCGCTCGACACGGCTGGCGCCGCCTACTGCTGGGGAACGATTTCTTCGGCCAGCTCGGCAACGGCACGAACACCAGCTCCGCCGTGCCGGTGGCCGTGGCCACCAGCGGCGCGCTGGCCGGCCAGGCCCTCGCCCAGATCAGCACCAACTTCTTCCAGACGTGCGCGGTGAGCAGAGCCGGCGCCGCCTACTGCTGGGGCGGCAACCCGGACGGCGAGCTCGGCGACGGCACCACCACCGACTCCAACGTCCCAGTGGCCGTGGACACCAGCGGCGTGCTAGCCGGAAAGACCATGACCCAGATCAGCGCGGGCGACGACAACACATGCGCGCAGGACAGTGCCGGCGCCGACCATTGCTGGGGCAGCAACCTGTCCGGCGAGCTCGGCGATGGCCTCACCATCGTCCAATCCAGCGTGCCGGTGGCCGTCGACTCCCTCGCGCCCCAGCCGCCGGGGGGTGTCGCCGCCAGGGCCGGCAACGCCTCCGCGCTCGTGTCCTGGACCGCCCCGGTCAGCCTCGGTACGGGCACTCTCACCGGCTACGCGGCCATCGCGAGACCCGGGGGCCGCTTCTGTGCCACCAGGAACGTCCACAGCTGCACGATCGAGGGCCTCAGAAATGGCACCACGTACAGCGTTACCGTCGTGGCCTGGACGACGGTCGGCACATCGGCGCCGAGCACGGCAGTGACCGTCACCCCCCACACCCGGCACCGCCACAGGCGCCGCGACGGGTGAGCTGGCGCCTGAGTCTGGGCGGCCGGCGCCGGCGGGCGGTGGTGAGTAAGGGGCGGTTTTCGTTCGGTAGGAAGGTGGCGGTTCTGGCCGGAGGAGGCGCTCTGGGAGGTATGCCCGTAGTCTGTGGCGGTGGGCATGATGATGGCCGTCAGTTTCGAGCGGTATGGCCGGCTCTACTACGTGGACCCCGGGCCTTACATACCTGCCGTGGGGGAGCAGGTGCTCGTGCCCACCGACGCGGGTCCCGAGGTGGCTCAGTGCGTGTGGGCGCCCCAGTGGGTGGACGAAGAGATCACCGGCTTGCCGGTCTGTGCCGGGCTGGCCGCCGACGAGCACCTGGCCAGGGACGAGGCCAACCGGGGCCGGCGCGCCGAGGCCAGGGTGGCGGCCAGGCGCCTGGTCCGCGAACACGGCCTGCCCATGAAGGTCATCGGCGTGGACTACGTGGATGCTTCGAACGTTTTCACGGTGTACTTCAGCGCGCCCGGGCGGGTCGATTTCCGTGCCCTCGTCCGCGACCTGGCCGGCAGGCTGCGCGGCCGGGTCGAGCTGCGGCAGATCGGCCCCCGGGACGAGGCGAGGCTGCAGGGCGGCATCGGGCCGTGCGGCCGTGACCTGTGCTGCTCCACATTCCTCAAGGATTTCGAGCCGGTCTCCGTGCGGATGGCCAAGGACCAGGACCTGCCGGTCAACCCGCTGCGGATTGCGGGCGCCTGCGGGCGGTTGATGTGCTGCCTCAAATATGAGCATCCGCTGTACCAGGAGTTCCGCGAGAAGGCCCCCGCGCTGGGGGAGTCGGTGGAGACCCCGGACGGCCCTGGCGTCGTGACCGGGCACAACGTGCCGGGCGACAAGGTCGTCGTGAAACTGACCAGGGACGGCAGGAAGACTGCCTGCTCGCGGGCCAGCGTCTGCGGTTCCCGTAAGGCCTATGAGTCCACGTACGGCGACGGCCCGCAGCCAGGGGCGTCCGGTGGCGGCTGCGGCGGGCCTGCTGGTGGGGCTGCCGGGGTCGGCGGGGCTGGTGGGACGGCTTCTGGTGGGGCGGCTCCTGGTCCGGCTGCCTCGGGTGGGGTCGCCGGCGGGGCGGCTGGGTGACGAACCCGGTCCGGGGAGCGCTCAATATCGCTGCCCGCGTGGTGGTGACGGCTGGGCTGCTGGCTGGGTGCGCCGCCGCTCCAGCGGCCGGGCACCCGGTGGCAGCCGGAACCGGCCCGCACCGGCCGCCCGCGTCCGCCACTCCGGCGCCGGTCCTGCCGCTGGCTCCACCACCTGTGACGCTGGCCGGCTACTACGCGCAGAAGCTGCGCTGGCAGGCCTGCGCCAAGGGGTTCCAGTGCGCGCGGCTGCTGGTCCCCTTCGACTACGGCCGGCCCTCGGAGCGCCGGTTCTCGCTGCCGGTGATCCGGCTCCCCGTCACAGATCCGGGTCAGCGGATCGGGTCACTGGTGATCAACCCGGGCGGGCCGGGCGACTCCGGGGTCGGCTACGCGCTGCAGGCCCGCAGCATGATCTCCGCCGCTGTGCGGGCCCAGTTCGACGTCGTCGGATTCGACCCGCGCGGGGTGGGCGGCAGTGTGCCGGCCGTGCACTGCATGACCGGGCCGCAGCTGGACAGGTACTACGAGACCGACGACACCCCAGCCAACCTCGGGCAGCTGGCTTCGGTCGTCTCGGAGAGCAGGCTCTTCGCCAGCGGATGCGAGCGCGACTCCGGGGCGCTGCTGCCCTACGTGGGCACGCCGAACGCCGCCCGGGACATGGATGTGCTGCGCGCCGCGCTCGGTGACAGCAAGCTCAGCTACCTCGGCAAGTCGTACGGCACCTACCTGGGCACCTGGTACGCGCAGCTGTTCCCGGCCCACGTCCGCGCGCTCGTGCTCGACGGGGCCATCGACCCGGCCGCCTCCTCCTTGGGCATGAACGTCGTCCAGGGTCAGGGGTTCGAGGTCGCGCTGCGCTCGTTCACCGCCAACTGCATGACGCGCACGGACTGCCCGCTGGGGCATGGCGGCAACGTGAGCGCCGGCCTCGCGCGCCTTCAGGCCCTCATCACCAGGGCCACCAGCCACCCGCTGCTCAGCAACCTCGGGGATGGGCGGCCCGCAGACGGGGCCCTGTTGCTGAATGGCGTCGTTTCCGCGCTGTACAACAGGTCAGACTGGCCGACGCTGCGTTCTGCGCTCCAGGCCGCGTTTACCGGCGACGGGACCATCCTGGTCGAGCTCGGCGACCTGCTCTACCAGCGAGGCCCCGGCGGCACGTACACCAACCTGGCGGACGCGAACATGG
>WNFE01013511.1_pt1 | contig 12899 bp, 13 predicted proteins | sample 5400451 | NCBI WGS metagenome assembly WNFE01 (sample SAMN13153344, study PRJNA577476) | soil metagenome | isolation source: 200 cm saprolite under Douglas fir tree site 2 hole 2 | place: USA:California | collected 2015-04-18 | reverse complement strand
TGGCGCGAGGCAAGAAGCAGTACGACAAGCGAGAGGCGATCGCCGAGCGCGACGCCAAGCGCGAGATCGCCCGCGCCATGCGCCGCCGCTAACGGTGGAGGTCGGGAACTCGCCTCCCCACCGTGTGGGGAGGTCGGCCGGGCCGCGAAGCGGCCCCGCCGGGTGGGGAGACACAAGTTAGGACTGAGGCGGTAAGTCCTCGGCCAGCATGTCCATCAACAGGCTGTCGTGCCAGTCTCCCGACGGCCTTGATGGCGCGCGTGTTGTGTGCGGCGGGGTCGATCGTCAAGCGGTGGTGGCCGCGGACCGAGAGCAGGTATCGCGCCAGGGTCCTGATCGCATCGGGCCCCAGGCCCTGGCCCTGCCAATCGGAATGGATTGCGATGTCGATGCCGGCGTGCAGGTACATGGGATCCGTTTCCTCGACGGACTGGATGAAGCCGATGACATCGGAACCGGCCTCGATCATGAAACCGGTCTCGGAGGCGTCCGGCTCGATCGCGTCCCGGACGGCCCGGGAAGGATCGCCCCACCACCTGGCTACCTCGGGGTCGGTGAAGATCCTCGTGAGGACCGCATTGTCATCGGTTCGCACCGGCCGCAGCCGCACCCGTCCGCCGCTCAGAACTTCCGTTACAGCCGGCGGTTGGCTTTGTCCCACTCCGCCTGGCAGTTGACGCATCGGGTGGCGTCCGGCAGCGCCTCCATGCGCTCGGCGGCGATTTTTCCGGAGCAGTCCTCGCACACTCCATAACCGCCCTGCGCGATCCGTTCGCGCGCATGCTGTGCCTGGATCGCGTCCTGATCGAGGATGCGGTGGATCGTTTCGCTGGTCACGCGATCGGTCACGACCTGGGCGTCGTCCGGGCCCCGGAATCCCTTGCTCATATCCTCAGTATGCCCCTGGGTCTAGGGGTTTGGCGCGCCGCTCAAGCGGTCACTGATCAAGGCTGGCTCTCGAACCCCCTCGATGACAGCCGGTTTAGCCGCCAGGACCCATGTCTTGCTGCCGGTTCGCCCATTTTTGGGCTCTGGTCAGGCCTTCCGACCTCTGTTAGATTGGCGGCGCCGGCTCTGGCTTCGGGCCTCCACTGGAAGGCACGCTGACTCGCCAGAGAAGGAAGAAGGGAGGAGGTTGTTAGTGACTTCAATTCGCCCTGTCCGTCTACTGGTCGCGTCCGCGTTTGGGTTGGTGGGACTGCTCGCTGCGTCACCGGCCCTTGCAGGTGGCCTTCCGAGCGGTGAAACCATCCTTGGCCAGTCTGCAATCGAGCCCGCCTACGACGACACGAACGGCAACATCATCTACTTGCTGACGCCGGTCCGATCCCCGTTCCCGACTAATACGAGTTCGCATGCCGTAGCCCCGCTTTACCTGGTCGAGTACCCGCCCGGCTCCACGGTCGGCACGCTGAACTGCATGGGGGTTCCGGGCAACTGCCCTGACCACGACGCCCCAGTCGCCGGCGCGGCGACGAGCATCATGCCCAGCGTGTACGGCACCGACCCCACGGTCGTGCCCGGACATGACCACCTGGTTGCGACGCCTGCGAGCCATGGAGACTTCAACGTGGCGTGGGAGGTGATCGAAGTCCTGTTCACCAACAACCCCGCGGCGAACCACCACCTCACGACCCTCGCACAGATCCAGGCAGCGGAGGCGAGCGGTGATGCGATCGAGGTCGACCTCGGCTTCGCGTTCCACTGCAGCGTCGTCCCTGCCGCTGCTTACAACGCAGGTACGCCGATCTAGCCATTGCTCCGATACGTAACAGGCTCCGGCTTGATTCCGGAGCCTCTTCTTTTCTCGGGGCGCTTGCAGCTCAGGCGGCCAGGTTGATCCCGATCGCCCGCAGGCGCTTATTGAGCGAGTCGAACGCGAACTGCAGGATCTCGCTCTCGGTGTGTCCGAAATCGGTGATGTAGCGAGGATCGGGCGGGTCGAGTGTGTTTGAGATCAACGGCAGGCACTCGACCAGGGTCTTCTGGATGATCGGGGCGAATCGAGCCGCGTCCTCGCGCACCGCCTCCTGCAGCACCTTGATGCCGAAGTTGACATGCCGCGATTCGTCACGCGCCACGGCCGTGAAGCCGCGATAGAACCCGCGGTCCGTCGTGCCCAGCTCGCGCATCGATTCGAGCTCGAATCGCTGGCCGGTCAGGGCCAGCGTCGCCTCGATGACGATGTGATAGAGCGTGATGCCCTCGACGAAGGCGTCGAAGTCTCTCGGGTTGCTCGCGAGGCGCTGAGATGTCGCCGGCAGGCGGTCGTAGAAGAGTTCGTTGTACCCCTCGCTGGTGTCCGGCCGGATCTCGGCCAGGAGCTCACCCAGGTTCTTCGCCTCGGTGCCCACCACCTCGTGCCACCACCGGTCGAAGAAAACCGTGTGACGCGCCTCGTCCACCATCTGCGTGGAAAGGAAGATCTCGATCTCCGGTGACGGGGCCGCCCAGACGAAGGGCGCCAGCGTGGACGTGACCCGTTCCTCACCGTTGAAGAAGAGACGGTGCGACCACAGCGTCGCCTTTCGGTCCAGGTCGGTCGACTCCAGCCAGTCCTGCCGATCGAGCGTGAAGTCCAGGTCGGCCACCGCCCACTGTTGCGACTCCCAGCGGCGGTAGAGGTCCATGTAGCTGGGCATGTTCTCAATGCCGCGATCGATGAACGACAGCACGTCGTCGATCCGGATGTCCCCAAGCTCCTTGAGGTTCGCACGGGCGATTCGCTCCAGGTCCGGGTCCAGACGCTCGCGCTCCGCCTCAACCGCCATGGCGCGTCCATTAGATCAGAAGCTCGATCACCGAGCGTAATTCCCGACCTGCGGCACCGTTGTACGGGCATGCGAGCGATCCTGGCGGTCTGTCTGATGCTGGTGGCAGTCGCCTGCACCGGCCCATTCGCTCCTTCGGCGAAGGCAACGCCCCAAACACCCAAGCTGGCGTCGGGCGGCGTCGTCGAATATCCCGTCCCCAATCCCTCGCCGCCCGGTTCCGGTTGCGTCAACTGTGGCACCGCATCCCTTGGCGGCATTGCCGCAGGACCTGACGGAAACACTTGGTATTTCGACGTTGGACAAAACCTTGTCGGCCGCGTGACCCCGTCGGGGTCAATCACCCAGTTCGAGGTGCCAGGCACGGGGGCAGGCTCAGAAGCGATCACCGGAGCTCCCGACGGCAATATCTGGATGGTTGCGCGGGAACCCACCAACGGGCCGAATTGGATCCTGAAGGTCAGTCCGGCAGGAGTCATCACCAAGTATCCGCTGCCTAAGGAAGTTGGGCCCGAGGGCATCACGTGGGGACCGGATGGCAACGTCTGGTTCACGGAGTTCTGGGTGGGAAAGATCGTGCGGATGACCCCGAAGGGCGCGATGACCGAGTTTCCGGTCCCACTCAATCCGAGGGGAATCGTCACCGGACCGGACCACAACCTGTGGTTCGTGGTGGGTAACCTCCAACGCGAGTCGATAGCGCGGATGACGATCAAAGGTGTGGTCACCGAGTACCCGTTGGGTAGCGACTCGAACCATCAGCTGCAGCCTTACAACATCGTGAGCGGCCACGACGGCAACCTGTGGTTCAGTGAGATCGGCCATATAGGTCGCATCACGCCCGCGGGCGTGATCACCCACTTCCCACTGCCAGGACAGAACAGCGGCGCCACCGGCGTGGTCGGGGGGGCAGACGGCAATGTGTGGTTCTCAAACCCGGGCGCAAACACGGTTGGCCGGATCACCCCGACCGGAACGATCCGCCAGTATCCGTTGCCGAGACGGAACGCACAGCCGGCCGGCATCGCATCCGGTTCGGATGGACGTTTGTGGTTCACGGAAGCCGGCGTCAGCCGGATCGCCAGTATCGGAACCACGGTGCCTGAGGCGAGTTTCAGCTCCCGCGTTTTGTCTTTCGCCGGCGGATCGTCGACCCCGCGCGAGGTCACCGTTACCAACACCGGAGACGCCGACCTCGCCATTGCCGGCCTCGCGCTTGTCGGGCCTGATAAGTCTGCGTTCAAGGTAGCGCACGACGATTGCACTGGCCACCGGCTAGCCGTGCAGGCTTCGTGCCATATCGACGTGGCGTTCACTCCGGGCTCGGATGCTGGTATCCGGGCAGCACGGATCGCGATCAGTGACAACGCAACTGCCAGTCCGCAATCGGTATCCCTTGTGGCGCAACTCCCAGATTGCAAGTTGCCTGTCTTCATTTCGACCGACTCGACAGCGCAGGGAGGATTTCTGAGCCTGCATAACGGCGTTGTGACTCTCGATCCGAAAGGCGGCTTTGTCGTGGGAGCCTTGCTGTCGCACTCGCAGGCAAGTCCTGTCCTCTACGGCCAGCTGCCGGCGACATACGACGATGCAGCGGACCGCTGGGTGCCGGGAGGCAGGGTCTCTCCCGACGGATTGCGATACGCGTGGGTCGAATTCAATAGTCAAGCTTCGAATTTCCACGTGCATGTGACCGACATCGCAACAGGTCGAGACCGAGTGCTGAACCTGCCCACCGGTAACTGGTCGGTGCTCGCCTTCACCACCGCCGGGCTATATGTCGACCAGAGCTATCCGGAAGTAGGCGCTGCTCCTGGACTCTGGCTGGTCAATCCGGACTCTGGGGCACAGCAATTGCTGTTCAGCGACGCGAGCGTGCAGACGGTGTCAGGCCACATGGCATGGATCGCAACCCGCAACAATGCCGACACTTTGCCCGGGCCACCGGGCATAGGCGGGTCGAACAACGAAATCCAGGGTCGTGACCTGCTTACGTCGGTGACGACAACATGGCTGTATCGGCCGGGTTCCAACCTGTACATGGGTGGAGCGGCGAACGGATCCATCGTCGTGAGTGGTTATGACACGACCTCGTCTTATCTCTGGGTCTTGAGTGCCCCGGGCCAAGCCCAGCCGATCACCGTTCCCGGGACCAGCGACGCGGTGCCTTCCTCGAGCGGTTTGATCGCCGATGCGAACGGCTGGTGGATCGGAAGTCTCGACGGGGTGTACCTCTGGACCCCGCACACGGGCGCAATCCTGATCTCCGAACTGCTCGCCTCCCCGGCCGGCGCCTGCGCTTAGCTCGGGGCGCTGCCGGGTAGAATCAGAAGCGCAACCGAGTTCAGCTTCGTGGGGGCGTCCGGTCTCGACGGGGTAGTTGGGCTTCGGGATTGCGAGCCGAGAGCCGCGAGCGATACAGCGCAGCGTTTACAAACGCCAACAAGAACACCGCTTTCGCCCTCGCTGCGTAAGCAGTAGAGACGTGAGCCCCGGGACTTAGATCCCGGGTGCTGCCCCCGGTCAATCCGGCGGACTGGGGAGCGGTATCACAAAAGACCGGATTGCCGCCTCAGGGGCGCTGCGGCCCTGAGGCGGGACACTCACCGCAGCTGGCGAAAGCGGATCCCGTCGGGAGGAGCCGCCAAGCGAGAACCAAAATCCCGGACACGCTCGTAGATATCCCGGGGGACACTGCTTCGGACGCGGGTTCAACTCCCGCCGCCTCCACCAAGCCGAACTCGATTTTGAATATGAGGCAGGACTTCGACCCGGTCACGTTCAAAGAAACCACCCGCCTGCAATGGCAGAACGCAGCTGCGGCCTGGCATCGCTGGACGCCCACCCTTCAGGCCTGGCTTGGTCCCGTCACCGATGCCATGCTCGACCTGGCAATGCTCGAGCGCGGCGACCAGGTGCTCGACCTGGCTGCGGGCGCCGGCGAGCCCTCGCTCTCGGCAGCCCAAATGGTCGGCCCGTCGGGCCATGTCCTGGCCACCGACATCTCATCCAACATCCTCGAGTTCGCAAAGGAGACCGCACGGGAGCGGGGCTTGACCAACTTCGAGACCCGGGTCATGGATGGTGAGAACCCGGATCAGCCGGATGCGTCCTTCGCCGCCGTGCTCTCGAGGCTGGGGCTGATCTACTTCCCGGACCGCGCCGGTGCGCTCCGAGGTGCGCGGCGAGTGCTCCGCAGCGGTGGCCGTGTCGTCCTGGCAGGTTTCACGACCCCCGACCGCAACCGGTTCTTCTCGATCCCCATCTCTATCATCCGGCGCCGCGCGAGCCTGCCGCCGCCGGCACCCGGTCTGCCCGGCCCATTCAGCCTGGGAGCCCCGGGCGTGATGGAGGCCGCGTTGAAAGAGGCAGGCTTCGCAGACGTCCAGACGCGAACCCTCCAGCCGCTCCTAAAACTCAAATCGGCCGCCGAATGCGTGAACTTCGAGCGGGAGTCGTTCGGCGCTCTGCAGCAGATGCTGGCCGGCCTGCCGCCCACAGAGCAGGCAGCGGCGTGGGACGAGATCCAGAAGGAGCTGCAAGTTTTTGAGGCCGGCGGAGCCTTCGAAGCGCCCACCGAGCTCGTGGTGGGAGCCGGGACTAAGTAGTCACGGGTGTGAAAAAAGCACCTGGAACACCTTCAGGGCGCCCGATCCATCCCCAGCGGCCGACGAACCAGTAGACGGCAGCAAACAGGAGGATGAAGATCAAGGCCCCGAGGTAGTAGCCGGTCGTGTAGTAGGCGTCCAGGATGATCATGTCCGCGGGAGCCTACTCTTCGGTCCCTGACCACGTCAACACTGCCAACCGACCCGCCTATCCTTCCGTCATGCACTTCGTGCTCGTGCACGGTGCCTACCACGGCGCCTGGTGCTGGGACCAGCTCCGCTCCGAGCTCGAGCGCGCTGGCCACTCCAGCACCGCGGTCGACCTGCCGTGCGACGATCCCGATGCCGGCGCGGAGCGATACGTGGACGAGATCCTCCACGCGATCCCAAAGCAAAGTGGAGAAGTCGTCATGGTCGGGCACTCGCTGGCCGGACTGACCATTCCGATCGCTGCCGGTAGAACCCGCACGGCGATGACGATTTACCTCTGTGCGATCCTGCCGGTGCCCGGGCTCAGCTTCGACGCCCAACACGCGGACATGGACACTGGCTTCCAGCCGTCCGAGCCGGCCATCGGACACGACGACGGGAGCGCCTCCTGGCCGGAACGTGGCGCGATCGAGGTGTTCTACCACGACTGCGTTCCAGAGGTTGCGCACGCCGCGGCGAGGCAGCTGCGGCCGCAGTACTGGAAGATCACCCAGGAGGTGACGCCGCTGCGGCAATGGCCGGCTGTGCCGGTCAGCTACATCCTCTGCACCGATGACCGCATGGTTTCGCGCGCCTACGGCCTACGCGCTGCCCGGCGCCAGCTGGGGACGGATCCGATCGAGATCCCAGGCGGGCACTCGCCGTTCCTGTCTCGACCTCGCGAATTGGCGCAGGCCCTGGTCCGCGCCGCATCGCGTTAAGCCGTGGCGACCGCCGTGCAAACCGGGTAACCTTCGGCCGGGTGGCGAACTTGAACCATTTGTGGCAGCGCTTCCTGCTGTCGAGCGCACTCGTGGTCGGCCTCTTCATCGGGGTGGCGGCGACGGTGTTCGGCTACAGCAACCTGGCTTCCGTCAACATCCACTGGTCCGTCTTGCACATCGACGGGGTGCCGCTGTGGACCGTGGCCGTGGTGCCGATTGCGCTGATCCTGATCGCCGGCACGCTCTATCACTGGATGGACGGCCTGCACCACTTCACCGAGCACATGCGACATCGTCGCCGCGTCCATGAGCTCGAGGCCGAGGTCGCCTCGTTGCGGACTCGCCTCGACCAGGTGCTGGAGATGCCGGACCACTCCGGCCTGCCGGCCGAGGGCGCGGCCCGAGCCTCGCTGCCCAAAGCCGAGGGGGAGACGCCCGCACCAACCGTGGTAGCAGCCGACCTCCCGGCCCTGCCGGAACCCCAGCAGAAAGGCAGCGAAAACAAGAGAAAACGAGCCGGCCTCCCGGTTACTCCTGAACCTCCCGGCGCACAGGCCAATGGCGCCGAGGCCGCCCCGGCGCCAGAACCGGCCGAGCCGCCGACGCCCCTCCCGGGAGCCTGACACCACCGGCATGCCCGAAGGCCGAAGAGCCGGGCGTCTTGTCGTCCCCAGGCGGGCCATGCCCGCCGACAAGATGCTGCTCGAGCGCAGCGCGATCGAGGAGCTCAGCCACCACGCCGACCCGTGGCGGGTCCTGCGCATCCTCTCCGAGTTCGTGGAAGGCTTCGATGCGCTGAACGAGGTCGGCCCCGCGGTGACGGTTTTCGGTTCGGCCCGCACCAAACCTGACGAACCCATCTACGCCACCGGCATGGCGCTGGGGGCGGCCCTCGCCCGCCGCGGGTTTGCCGTCATCACCGGCGGCGGGCCGGGGATGATGGAGGCCGTCAACAAGGGTTGCCACGAGGCGGGCGGCCTCTCGGTGGGCTGCAACATCGAGCTCCCGAACGAGCAGGAGCTCAACGCCTACGTCGACCTCGGCGTCGAGTTCCGGTACTTCTTCGTGCGCAAGAACATGTTCGTGAAATACGCGCGGGGCTTCGTCATCTTTCCCGGCGGGCTGGGGACGCTGGACGAGTTGTTCGAATCGCTCACGCTGGCGCAGACGGGGAAGATCGAGCACTTCCCGATCGTGCTCTACGGCACCGAGTACTGGAGCGGGCTGCTCGATTGGATGCGGAAGGTAGTGCTCGCCCGAGGCGCGATGTCCCCCGAGGACTTCGACCTGGTCTGCCTGACCGACGACCCGGAGGAGGCCGCCGAGATGGCGACCAGACCGCTCCCTGACTACGTCGAGGAACCAAGAAATGCGGAGCCGCCCCGAGCCGAGACCGGCGAGCCCAAGGTAGAAGCTCGATAGCCGCCATCGCACCGGTCACGCCCTCGTTGGAATTCTTCTTTCTCACCGATGGCGGCCAAACCGCGGATGTCGTGGCGCAGCGGGTTGCAACATTCCTCAACGGCGCCGACCGGACGCTCGAGCTCGCGATGTACGACTTGCGGCTTGCCGCAGCTCCCGGCGCTGTCGTCCTCGGCGCGTTTCAAGACGCGGTCAAGCGCGGGGTTCACGTGCGGTTGATGTTCAACCAGGATCATCCGGCGAACCTCCCCGTCCCACCACCTGCCGAAATCGATTGGGCCTTTGTCGACCAGCTGAAATCGTTCGGAGTCGACATCAAGCCGATCCCGGGCGTACCGGATCTCATGCATCACAAATACGTAGTGCGGGACGCGGGCACGCCTCAGGCAGCGGTGTTCACGGGTTCGACCAACTGGACCAACGATTCGTGGAATCGCGAAGAGAACGTGATCTTCACGATCGCGTCATCCGATGTCGCCGCCACCTTCGAACTGAACTTCGAAGAGCTCTGGCAGGATCCCGTGGTCGCGGCCTCCGGACGTGTGTCGGCTCCCTGGATGTCGCTCGCCGACTCGACTCGGGTGCGGCCCTATTTCTGTCCTGGTCGCAGCTTGAAGCTCGTTCACGCGATTGCGAGATCGATCGCCTCCGCCCAGACTCGGATTCGCGTCTGCTCTCCGGTGCTCACGTCCGGCCCCGTCCTCGGGACGCTCGCAGAAGTGCTCCACCGCGGGAAGGTCGATGTTTCCGGTGTGTACGATGCGACGGAGATGGACCAGGTCCAACGCCAGTGGGGAGAGCAGGAGACCTCGGCGTGGAAGATAAGCGCCTTCCACAGCATCATCGCGGCCGCGCGGTTCGGATCCAAGCGCTCGACGCCATACGCGATCGGCTCGGTGCACGACTTCATGCACGCCAAGATCGTGGTCGCCGACGACTACGTCTACGCGGGCAGCTTCAACCTCTCGCACAGCGGCGAGCAGAACGCGGAAAACGTGCTCCAGATCGAGAGCCACGCAGTGGCCGAGCTGTGCATCGCGTACATCGACCGGGTCGCCGCGAGGTACGGTGGCCGGCCCCTCCCCGGAGCGTAGACAAGTGTCCTGCGCCCGAGGTCCGACGCATATTTCGCGGCATCGGCGGCCGGAGCCAAGGAAGGGGTGGCGCCAGGAGGAGCGCATCTTCGATGCGTGACGACGCAGCGCAAGGCCCCCTGACGCCGGCTTCAGCGCCATCTCGGGGTCCCCGCGGAATCGCAAGATTCCGTGGGGTGAGTCGGCGCCCGGCCGCCTAGGACGCGAAGATGCAAGGAACTTCGGGTGCGGGACACTACCTGCCGAGTCCTCGGGTCCTGTGGGCGGGCACGGCCCTGGCGGCACTTCTCGTGGTGGGCGTTTTGCTGGCGCTGCCGCGCCTGCAGCCGCCCACCGGCACGCTCCTCGTGCTCGGCTCGGCGCGCACGGCCGACTCCATCGCGCCGATCACGGTCAGCCTGCACGGGGCCGCCGGATGGTCGGCACTCGGCTCGGTAGCCGGCTCGGTGCCGGCGGCTCCCGAACAGCGCGAGCTGCTCGCGGTGCCCGTCGCCGCGGGCAACTACAACGGCGTGCGCATCGGCGCCGACGAGCAGCCGGTCGCGATCTCCGTGGTCGCCGGCCAGGTGGAGCCGCTGCTGCTCGGAATCGAGTCGGGACATCTCATCATCGGCGCCGCTTACGCCGGGAACGACCAGGTCAATCTCGGGCTGGGCGAGCTGTCGGGCAAGTTCGTCGCCATGCCGACTTTCGACCTCATCGACCAGGCCGGGCTTCCGTTCAACAACGTGAACATCGCCGGCAGGGATGTGGTCATCGCCGCGTTTCACACCACCTGCCACCAGACCTGCCCGCTGTACACGGCGCTTTTCGCTCAGCTGCAGAAGCAGAAGCTGCCGCCGAAGGTGCTCCTGGCCGAGGTGACGACCGACCCGGCTACGGACACCCAGTCCGTGCTTGCGGACTACGCACGAACAATTGGAGCGTCGTGGACGTTCGCCACCGGGTCGGCCGATGCGTTGACCGCCTTCTGGAGATCGTTCGGTGTCGCCCTCGCAACCGGCGACAGCCACGTCTCCACCCTCGCGCTCCTCGACCGGCACGGGTACATCCGTCTCGTCTACCGCGGGGTGCCCGCCGTCGGCCACGACATCGCCCCGGCACTTGTCACCTCGCTCGGCGCTGAGGGTCTCCGCGAGCTGGTGTCCGGAGGCGACGGCTGGGGCACGCCGCAGGTGCTGCAGTCACTGCTCACGATCAGCGGCCCTGAGCAGCCTCCGGCAGCCGGCACCGGCAGTGCGCCGGCCTTCTCGCTCGCGGGCACGGACGGGCGCCAGGTGAGCCTCGCGGGACTGCGTGGACAGTCACTGGTGATCAATTTCTGGGCCGCGTATTGCGCGCCCTGCAGGGTCGAGATGCCGATGCTCCAGAGCCGTGTCGGCGCGCAGGCGGGGACCCAGCTCGTCCTCGTCAACGAGGGTGACTCCGCCCAGGCCGCGCGCGCCTTCTTGAGCTCGGTCGGCGTGCACCTGCCGGCGCTTCTCGACTCGGATCTCGCGGTCGGCCGCGCGTACGGCGCCATCGCCCTGCCGACGACCGTCTTCGTCCGCGCCGACGGGTCGATCGACGCACGCCAGATCGGCCAGCTCGACGAGCGCGTCCTGCAGGCAGAGCTGTCGCATTTGAGTGGTCAGTAGACTTCGCGAGGTGTCCGTCTTCCGCCGGCTGGCGTTGGTGACCGCCGTCTTCGCCTACCTACAGATCGCGCTCGGCGGCGTGGTGCGCGTGTCGGGCTCGGGCCTGGGTTGTCCCGACTGGCCGCTCTGCCACGGCCGCCCGTATCCGCCCGCGGACGTGCATGCGATCATCGAGTACTCCCACCGGGCTGTTGGCAGCGTGACCGGCATCCTGATCATCGCGACCGTCGTGCTGGCGTGGGTGGTGTTTCGCACCCGGGGACCGCTCGTTGCGTGGCTCGCGACGGCATCCCTGATCGGAGTGGTGGGGGAGGGCCTGCTTGGCGGCAAGGTGGTCGCGACCGACCTGCAGCCCTGGCTCGTGGTGGTGCACCTCGGCCTGGCGATGATGATCCTCGGCTTCCTGGTCGCGACCGCTGTGATGGCGGGGCCGCAATCTGAAGGCGTGCCTGATCGAACCTTCCGCCGATTGGGTGCTGTCGCCGTGGGTGCGACCTACCTGATGCTGCTCAGCGGTTCGACCGTCGTCGCCAGCAGTGCGGACCAGAGCTGCCACTCCTGGCCGCTGTGCGGCGGCGGGCTCACGCCAGTCTTCTCCGGCGCCAACGCTTTCACGATGCTGCATCGGGGAGCAGTGCTTGTGATCAGCCTCCTGATCGTGTACGTGCTCGTCACAGCCATCCGGCGATCCGGGATGCGATCGGGAATGGGTGTGAGCGCTGTCGCGACCCTGACGATCCTCGTCCTTCAAATCGCGGTGGGGGGTGGGGCGGCGCTCACGGACAGCGCCTTCTTCAACGGACTCCACGTCGCCCTTGCGACCCTGGTGTGGTCGGGCGTTCTCACCTGCGCCCTGCTCGCGCTTCCGCGCGCCGACCGCAGCGCTAAGCTGACCCACCTGTCTGTGGAGAGGAGCTCGGCGTGAATGCGGTCAGTGTGCGGTCGAGGCCGGGCGCTCTCAGCGTGGCGCGCGACTACATCAGCCTGCTCAAGCTGCGCGTCGTCGTGCTGCTGGACGCGACGGCGGTCGGAGTGATGCTCCCGGCTGCACATGGCCACCCCGGGGTAATAGCCGTTGCTGCGGTGTTCATCGGCATCACGTGCGCGGCGGGCGGCGCCAATGCGATCAACATGTGGTTCGACCGCGACATCGACGCCGAGATGACCCGAACTCGCCGCCGGCCTCTGCCCGCTGGTCGCATCCCGCCGTGGCACGCGCTCGCGCTGGGCATCGGACTCAACGTCGTTGCCTTTGCGGTGCTCTGGACGGGCGCAAATCTGTTGGCAGCGTTGCTCGCTCTGACCGGAACGCTAATTTACGTGTTCGTCTACACGATCTGGCTGAAGCGGTCGACGCCTCAGAACATCGTCATCGGAGGCGCCGCCGGCGCGGTGCCGCCCCTGGTCGGCTGGGCTGCCGCGACCGGACGGCTCGACCTGACCGCGCTGGCCC
>WNFE01002799.1_pt1 | contig 12908 bp, 8 predicted proteins | sample 5400451 | NCBI WGS metagenome assembly WNFE01 (sample SAMN13153344, study PRJNA577476) | soil metagenome | isolation source: 200 cm saprolite under Douglas fir tree site 2 hole 2 | place: USA:California | collected 2015-04-18 | reverse complement strand
GAAACCGCCATGTACTGTATCTAGTAGATTCACTTTCGCCCCATCCGCAGAAGACTCAGGAAAAAGGCCGACAGAATGATCTGAAAACCCAAGGCAAGCGAGAGTCCAGAGGGAATCGCAACCCGCATCACGTGCGTGGGATCCAGGCCGCCGAAGGCGTGCCGCTCCCAAACCACAACCCCGCTGACGGCTCCGCCCAAACCGAAGGCAACCAACAGGGCGCCAACCACCAGCCAGACTTCCAATACGAAGACACGATATAGCCGATCCATCTTTCGATCGGGCGGCAACAAACCATCGGCGATCGCAAAGGTCTTGCTGAAGACTGCGAAGAGTAGCGCTTGAAAGCCTACGAGAACCCCAATGGCGGAAAAGAACAGGGTGTGAATGTCCAGAGTCAGGCTACCAATGGTTCGAGGCCCGGGCAGGAGGCATGCGCCGCTAAACAGTCCCACCATCACAAGCAGAAGACCGGGGTAAAGAAAGAGCCAGCGCGGGCTGCACAGAAGCATGAATCTCAGGTGCCGCCAGCCATCCCGCCACGGCCGAAGATGCGGCGCCCGGGTGCGTCCATCGGGACTGAGCGTGGTGGGGACCTCGGCGATCATCAACTTCAGCAGTGTTGCCTTCACGATCATCTCCGAGGCAAATTCCATGCCGGTGGTACGCAGTTTCATCTTCCGGAATGCGTCCACGGAGAAGCCTCGCAGACCGCAATTGAAGTCGCTGACCGGGCAGCGGAAGAGAATTCTCCCGATGGCCGATAGAGCGGGCGTTCCAATCCAGCGATTCTTCCAGGGCATCGCCCCAGGCTTGATGCCACCCGTCAACCGATTGCCCATGACCACGTCATAGCCGGCACGTAGCTTTTCGACAAAGGGCAGAAGGTCGGAGAAATCGTAGCTGTCGTCGGAATCGCCCATGATGATGTACTTACCGCGCGCCTCCGTGCTTCCATAAATCAGGGCGGCTCCATAGCCGCGAACCGGGACATCGACGACCCTGGCTCGGCATCGTCGGGCGACCTCCTGCGAACCGTCCGTGGAGCCGTTATCGCCGACCACAATCTCGCCACGAATCTGATTCGCCTCCAGGAAGCCTTGCGCCTTTCGAATGCACGTTTCGAGCGTCTCGCTTTCGTTCAAGCACGGCATGAGAATCGTAAGCTCTAGATCAGCGTCGTCGCTGCCCGTATCGGTGTTCTCATAGTGGACAAGGACTTTACTGAGGCTCAGCGCCTGTTGCCGCGCTGCCTGGTTGGCCGGTTCTTGGATTTCCCGATCTTCGCTCAAGCGCACTCCCCTTTTCGAAGCCCTCGGTAAATCAACCCCGCTCCCGCGATAACTACGCTCAACAGGGACAGCAACCAAGCCCGCATGTCGACAGGCCGCCGCGAGGGCGGAAGCCACGACATCCACAATGGCCACGGCCTCGGAACGAAATAGATCTTGAAGTTTCGTATCCATTGAGGGGCAAGCCGGCGCGGTACACTCGGCGGGGGACCCAAAACCGTGTACGTACTCCAGTCTGTTATCGGAATCGAATTGAAGAATTGAGCCGTGGGCGGCATACCCTCACTCAACGAGGCGGCTTCGCCCACTCTGGCGAAGAGCGCACTGCGTTTGAAGTAGACCCAGGAATCTTCTGCCCAGAAGAAATCATTCAACCCTCTTTCAAAAAAGAAGCGCTGGTTCTCCACGCCAAGCGCCAGAACCTGAACCAGTAAGCCCACTCCAACAACAGCCACGGCTAGGTCCCGCCGCACATTCACGCCCACCGCAAAAGGAAAAACGAGCGCCCAGAGCGGCAATAGCGGCGTCAGATAACGCGGCCCCCAACACCAGTCTCCGCCCGCAAACGAGATACAGGACAGAAAAAGCACCAAAATCAAGCTTGACGCTCCGATCGCAGTTACCAGTTCCGGCTTGCGACGCCACATTTGGCGGATTCCCATAACCCCCAGAAGGAGAGGTGGACTGTAGAGAAAAACGCTCTTCCCGGGGCTGACCAGGAGCGTCAAGAAACCTGCCAGCGGATTCCCGTAAATGGAATAGCCTCGTTGGGTTGCAAAGCGCATTTTCCCGTCGTCGAACCACGATCCAAATCGCAAGTTGTTGTAGGCCAACGAAAGCAACACGCCCACGCTCACAGCTACGACAAACAGGCAATAGCGTGTGTACGAAGAACGGGCCTCGCCGGGTCCATCCCATGCTGCGCGAACCAGGGCCAATGCAGATTGGAATGTCTGTTTAAAGGCCGAGACGACTCGCCAAATAACCGATTCCGGCTCCGCTGTCGCGGCTGGTTCGAACGGGCTGTTGCCCAGCTTCCACTCGAGAGTTGAGAGGGCAAGCGCTGGGATGATCAGCAGGAAGTATTCCTGATAAAGAACCAGCATACCGGCCATTAACCCGCCAGCCGCCGCGTATGCCGCAGATTTGCGCCGAGCACTCAACACTCCGAAATAGACGGCTGCCAGCGCAAAGAAAGCGTGCTGCGCGTTGTCGAACGTGGAGTTGGAAATGGGCCAGACAAAAGTGGCAAAGCTGCTCACCAGTGTCCACACAAGTGCCCTTCGCGTCGTCACGCCCAATTCCCGATAGAACAGGAACAGGAGGGTGGCGATACCCGCGCCGAAAATCGCGGAGGTTAGAGAGAAAAGGAATTGACTGGGCTGGATGTCAGGCGCACTCGTATAGAGACCCAACCACACCAGCGGCATGGCGAAAACCGAAGCTGGCGCTCCATAGTAAGAGTAGCGGAGCCCGTCGCGCCCCGGCACACTCATGAAGGGAATAATCCATCTATCTGTGACAATCGGCCGTCCGTTGACAATCCAGTTGTAAGTCACATCAAAGCGAGCTTGTCCATCGACGATGTCAATCCGCCCGGGGCTGGTGAGCACGTAGAGGGCAAGAACGAACAGAAAAATGCCGCTTGCAATCCACCACTTTGAGCTCTTGCGGTCCGTTCGGGCATCTCCCGGTACAGGCAAGATCGGGGCCGGCTTGCTGAGATCGCGATCAACGCCGAGCTCGGCCTGAGGGATGGTTGCGTCTGTCAGAGCGCTGCTCATTTCCCCTCCGTCGCTGCTAACCGCAGCTTCGCTTCCGTGCCGTCCGGATTCAGACGCAACGCTTCCAGGTACTGGGCGCGCGCAGCGGAGATATTTCCGCTTCGTTCCAGCGACTCGGCCAACCAATAGTGGTAGTCCCAAACCTTCGGGTCCATCGCTGCCGCCGTCGCCAGGTACGGCTGTGCGGCGTGGTTTTTGCCGTCCTGCAGCAAGGCCCGTCCCAGGTAGTGTTTCGGCGCTGCCTGTTCCGGAGCCACTTCGATTGCGTGCGAGAGCAAGCGCTCCGCCTCCGCGTAGTGCCCGGCCAGCAAATGAATGTTTCCGCAGTTGTAAAGTGCAGAATAGAGATTGGGCTCCGCCGCCAGGACCTGACTGCACAATGCAAGCGCCTGCTCGAAATCCCCCATGCGTCCGTACAACCCGGCCACCGAAGCCATTCCCGTCTCGGACTTCGCGTAATCCGGACTGATCAGCAGCGCCTTCTGCAACATCACCCGGCCTGCTTCAAATCGTCCCGCCTGAATGTAGGTCTCGGCCAGCGTGAGTGCCGCGTAGCCATACTCGGGATGATTCCTCACCAACGACTCCGCCAGTTCCATCGCGCGATCGTGCGCACCCCGCCGGCTGTACTCCCTCGCCAGCCCCGCCACCGCATAGGGATTCCCCGGATACAACGATTGCCCCCGCACCAGAACGAGCAGATCGTTCCCCCAATACACCTGCTGTGCAAGCGATGCGCACACATAGCCGCCGCACAGCACGATTACCGCGCATCCCTGCACTATCTGCGTACTCCATCCCTTGATGGAGGGCAGCCGTCGCAGCCCCATTGCCGCTAGAATCGCAAATCCGATCGATGGCAAATACATGTATCGGTCGCGCACGAAATCGCCGTTGCCAAAGTTTCGCAAGTACAGCGCGGGTGCCAGCCCAATCAGCAACCACAGGCCGGCAAACGCGACGGTGGAATTCCCTTCGCGCCGATTCCAATACCACAACCCGACGAGAGCCGCTCCCAGCACCGCCACCGGCGCGACCACTTGACTTAGAATTGCGCTCGTTACATAGGGTGTGTAATAGAGTCCCGTGATGCCCACAGGAACCAGCAACTGCCGCAGATAAATGGACAGCACCAGCGGCAGAGTCCGCACCACGTCCATCATCCCGTGACTGGGATCAAACTGACCGGTTGCGTGCAGCAGCGCGTGCTTTCGCAGGAGCGCGTAAGCTAGCGTCATCACCGCGTACGGAGTCGCCTCCATCGCCGCCCCAAGAACTCTCTGCCCCGGCGATGCTTTCCCTTCCCGTGGGTGCAGCCACGCGTAGATTCCCACCAGCGCTGAAAACACTACTGCCATTTCCTTCGTCAGCAGCGCGCACGCCAGCAGCCCGAGCGACGCAATCCACCATGCAACTTCCTTGTTCCGCTCCCGGTCGCGCCCGTTAAGAAACGCCGCAAAAGCCAGTGCGGCAAACATCGTCACCATCGTGTCCGAAGCCGCGGAAATCCATGTGACCGGCTCAATGTGAACGGGATGCAAAGCAAAAATCAACGTCGCCAGCGCTGCCGTCCAGTATTCCAATCCCAGCCGTCGCGCCAGCCAAAACACTGCCGCCACCGCGCCCACGTGCAACAGAACGGCTCCCAAGTGCCATCCCCATGCCCGTAATCCGAACAGTGTGTAATTCAGCATCGACCATGCCACGAACAGCGGCCGGTAATACACCTGGTGCCGCGCCACGTGGTACCACAAGTCACTGCCGAACGCGCGCGGCAAATTGCTCCACGTCCGGATGATCGGACTGTTCACAATCTGCGGCCAGTCATCCCATACAAACTCGAAAGACAGCGACCCGCTGTAAACCACAAAAGTAACCAGCCCCAGCAGCGGCAGCAGAATGCCCGGCCGTCGCAGATACTTGGCCAGCAATTCCGATGCGCTAGGTTCCAGATGTTCTTGGGTCTCGTTCATGTGCTTGGTGTCCAGAGTCGATCGCTCCGCTCCAGACCAGCCCATACTAACCTCCCCTCCCACTCTCCGCATGTTACTCAGGTTACCTAGGTGTGCCACTTATTCCCGCATTTCGCCCTCCCGTTTATGCGACGATCATGCCATGGGGTCTGTTATAGGAGCCAAACCCGCCAAGGTACTGTCGCCGGTTCTGTGTGTCGATCTCGACGGCACTTTGATCCGGGGTAATGTCCTTTGGGAGTGCGTCCTCGTCCTCCTCAAAACCCGCCCCTTCACGCTGCTGCTGTTCCCCTTCTGGCTGCTTTCGGGACGAGCGTCTCTCAAACGCGAGCTCGCCGCCAGGGTCCATCTCGACCCCTCTCGTCTTCCCTATCGGCAGCAGGTTCTTGATCTTCTCCAGCAGGAAAAAGCCGCGGGCTGCCGCATCGCGCTGGCAACCGCCGCCGATCGCAAGCTGGCTGAAGCGATTTCCAGCTATCTCGGCCTCTTCGACGAAGTCCACGCCAGCAACGGCCAACTGAATCTCAAGGGAGAGAACAAAGCTGCGTTTCTAGGTCAGCAATACGCCCAGACCGGCTTCGAGTATGTGGGTGACTCCGCCGCTGATATAGAAGTGTGGCGCAATGCCCGGGCAGCATACGTGGTCGGCACCGAAGCCCGCGCCGAGCAAGCCGCCGCCGTAACCACTCTCAAAGGCACGATCCTCGAACCTCAGGCATCGTTCCGCAAGTCGTTCGGAACCTGGATCAACGCCCTCCGCGGCCATCACTGGGCGAAGAACCTCCTGCTCTTCCTGCCCCTCGCCCTGTCCCACAACCTCGCGGTCGAGTCCATTGTCCGCACTTTCGCCGGTTTCGCGCTCTACGGTTTTTGCGCCTCCGGCCTTTACATTCTCAATGATCTACTCGATCTCCACTCCGATCGCGAACATCCCTGGAAAAAAGAGCGTCCATTCGCCTCGGGCGACATTTCAATCCCCGAAGGCCTTTTCGCATCGCTCATCTTGCTCTCCTCGGCACTCGGCCTGGGCTTCCTCCTTGAAGTGAAATTCGGTCTGGCCTTGCTCGGATACGCCACGCTTACCATGCTCTATTCGCTCTATCTCAAGACGATTGCCCTGCTCGACGTCTTCGTGCTTTCCGGCTTCTACAGCTTCCGCATTCTTGCCGGGGCGCTGATTTCGGCCACGCCACTATCGCAGTGGTTCCTGGCGTTCTCGATGTTCTTCTTTCTTAGTCTCGCAATGGCGAAACGTTACTCTGAGTTACTACACGCCAGCGATTTAGTTATGGCCGGTAACTCCGGCCGCGGTTATCGTACTGGCGACCGCGAACTTCTGCTTTCGCTTGGCGTCGGCAGCAGTTTTTCCGCTGTAGTCATCTTCAGCCTCTACGTCCACAGTCCGGACGTGCGCCTGCTCTACTCCTCGCCGGAGTCTCTCTTTCTGCTTTGCCCCATCGTCCTTTATTGGCTCAGCCGAAACTGGCTGCTGGCGCATCGCGGAGAACTCAAAGAAGACCCGGTCACTCTCGCCATACGGGACCCGGTCAGTTACGGGGTGGCCCTGGCCTCAGCGGCCGTCATCGCCGCGAGCATGGTAAACATACACTGGTAGTGTGATTAGATACGAGGCCAATTGGCCTCGAAGTTATTGAACTTGCTTTCGGCACACTTAGTATGTCCGGTCAATCAGCCGCAGCATCGCGCAAGCAACTCACAGCCTCGCCGCCCACCGAACAAATTCTCTCGTGGGGCCGCTACCCGAAGACCGCGTACCGTCGTGTCCACAAGCCTGCATGGAACGACCAGGTGCCGGAAATTCTGAGAGCTGCCGCGCCCGGTTCCCTCCTCCCCTACGGCCTTGGCCGCAGTTACGGCGACTCTTGCCTCAACGATAGCCGCGAACTGATCGACTGCCGCCGCCTCAACCGCATCCTCGGATTCGACGAATCAACCGGCATGCTCCGCTGCGAAAGCGGCGTCAGCCTCTCCGACATCCTCGGCGTATTCCTCCCTAAAGGATGGTTCCTTCCCGTTACGCCCGGCACGCGCTTCGTCACCCTCGGCGGAGCCATCGCCAACGACGTGCACGGGAAGAATCATCACTGCGCTGGAACCTTCGGCGCTCACGTTCGCCAAATAGGCCTGCATCGCTCGAACGATGGCTTGGTAATCTGCAACTCCGAAGCGAATTCCGACATGTTACACGCCACTATTGGTGGGCTCGGTCTCACCGGCGTAATCGCCTGGGCAGATATTCAACTCAAGCATGTGGCCGGTCCCTGGATCGATGCGGAGTCCATCCCCTTTCAGTCCCTCAACACTTTTCTCGAGCTGAGCCGCGAAAGCGGCGGCCGCTTTGAATACACCGTGGCCTGGCTCGACTGTTTCGCCGGGAAAAACCCTCGTGGCATCTTCTTTCGCGGTAATCATTCGGTTGAGCGTGGTAAGGAATTTCACCCCAAGCGCGGCCCTAAACTGCCCTTCGCACTGCCTGCCTGGATGCTCAATCGTTACTCTGTAAGAGCCTTCAACACCGCTTACTACAAGATTCATGCAGCTAGGAAAGGCGCAGCCGTCGTTTCTTACGACTCGTTTTTCTATCCGCTTGATTCAATTGGGCAATGGAATCTGCTCTACGGCAAACAAGGTTTTCTGCAATATCAGTGCGTGATCCCGGAAGCAAACGTCGAAGCCTTCGAGGAGTTGCTCGATCGCATCGCGCGCTCCGGCATGGGATCTTTCTTAGGTGTGCTGAAGCAATTTGGCTCTGCGCCACCTGCTGGCATGCTCTCATTCCCGCGCCCCGGACTTACCATCGCCCTCGACTTCGCTATGCGCGGCGAGCCCACACTGCAACTGCTGCGATCTCTCGACCAGATCGTTCAGCAGAGCGGCGGCGCGCTTTACCCCGCAAAAGACGCCCGCATGAGCCCCGCTCTGTTTCAAGCGTCGTTCCCGCGCTGGCGCAGTTTTGTTCCTTACATCGACCCGAAAATGTCTTCCTCATTCTGGCGGCGCGTGACGGAGGCTCAATGACCGCAGCCGCCATGAAGAAGATCGTTATCCTCGGCGCCACTTCCGGCATTGCGCTGGAAGTCCAACGCCAAATGGCTCGCGGCGGTTGCGAGTTACTTCTCGTAGCTCGCTCACCGCAACGTCTCGCCGAGATACAGACCGATTTATCTGCACGAGGCGCGCAGCAAGTATTGACTTACTCCGCTGACCTGGCCTCCATTCCGCAGCACGCCGCTATCTTCGAGTTTGCCCGCCGCACCTTCCCGGACTTTGACACCGTGCTGCTCGCCTATGGCTCCATGCACGACCAGAAGGACTCCGAAGCCTCTGTCGATGTTCTCCTGGAAGAATTGCAAGTCAACTTTGTCAGCGCCACCGCGCTACTCACCCTCTTCGCCGCCGACCTCGAGCAGCGCCGCACCGGATGCCTGGCTGCTATCACCTCCGTCGCCGGAGATCGAGGACGCCGCTCCAACTACGTCTATGGTTCCGCCAAGGGCGCTCTTTCCCTTTTCCTTCAGGGACTCCGCAGCCGCCTTCATCCCGCGGGCGTCCGCGTCATCACTATCAAGCCCGGGCCGGTCCAGACTCCCATGACCGATCACCTGCCCAACTCCGCGCGCTTTGCCGATCCACAGCAAGTTGCCCGCGACGTCGTGCGCGCGCTCGAACGGCGCTCCCCCGACGTCCTCTACACACCGAAAATCTGGCGCTATGTCATGACCGCTGTGCAGCAGATCCCGGAAACCATCTTTAAGCGCTTATCGTTCTAGGGCACGCGGACAGGAGTGTCCGCGCCACACGAGAACTTCCGCACGCGGCGACGAAACGAGACTCCTAGAAAAAGGGCCGCATCGCTGCGGCCCCTCAGGTTCTTGACAACTGGCTACTGACCGCTGATCCTACCGTCTTCCGCGTCCGCCGCCACCGCCGCCGGAGTGGCCACCACCGTGACCTCCTCCAGGACCGCCCCCGGGGCCGCGTCCGCGTCCGCGCCGCCGGCGATTGCGATCGCGATCACCACCACCGCCGCTGGGACGTCCATCGCGCGTGCCCTCCGGACGCGCGGCGCCTGCCTCTACCGACGCGACTACTCCATCCACTCGGTTGAAGTTCGGTTCATCGTCGGCATCGAAATCCGCGCCGCCTTCGATCACTGCCGTCGGCGCGCCCTGCGATGCGCCGCGCGAAGCGTCTTGGGGAGTTATCGGCGCAGATGGCGCCGCGCCTGCTCCCTCATCTGCTTCCGGAGGCGGAGCCCCGCCCATTTTGGCGCGCTGCTCTTTTAGAATCGCTTTGCGGGACAGCTTGATCCGGTTGCCCTCGACGGCCAGCACTTTCACCAACACCTGATCACCTTCTTTGAGTTCGTCGCGAACATCTTTGATTCTGTGCTCGGCGACTTCGCTGATGTGCAGCAAACCATCCAAGCCGGGCAGAATTTCGACGAACGCGCCGAAATCCGCCAAGCGGCTGACCTTGCCTAGATACGTCTTACCTACCTCTGCCGAGGCCGTCAGATCGCGGATAATCTGCAAAGCCTTGTTGGCCGAGACTTCATCGTTCGAAGCTACGTTGACCTTGCCGGAATCTTCCACGTCGATCTTCACGCCCGTCTGCTCGATGATGCTGCGAATCATTTTGCCGCCGGGCCCAATCACGTCGCGAATCTTGTCCACCGGAATCTGCAGAGTGTAGATACGAGGCGCATACGCCGAAACCTTCACGCGGCCTTCGGTGATCACCTCGTCCATCTTTCCGAGAATGAACAACCGCCCGCGCTGCGCCTGCGCCAGCGCCTCGCGCATGATCTGCGAAGTGATGCCGGCGACTTTAATATCCATCTGCAGCGCGGTGATGCCGTCTTTGGTTCCGGCAACCTTGAAATCCATGTCGCCGTAATGATCTTCCGCGCCCGCGATGTCGGTCAGGATGGCGTACTGCTCGCCTTCCTTCACCAATCCCATGGCAACCCCAGCCACCGGAGCCTTCAACGGCACGCCCGCATCCATCAATGAGAGCGAGGCGCCGCAAATCGTGGCCATCGACGACGATCCGTTCGACTCCAGAATGTCGGAGACGACGCGCATTGCGTAAGGCCAGGTGTCTTCGGTCGGAAGCACTGCGGAAAGGGCGCGCTCGGCTAGTGCGCCGTGGCCGATTTCGCGGCGTCCGGCGCCACGCATGAACCCGACTTCTCCGACGGAGAACGGCGGGAAATTGTAGTGCAGCATGAAGCGCTTCTTGGCTTCGCCTTCAAAGCCCTCGAGCCGCTGCATGTCGTCGCTGGTGCCGAGCGTCGTCGTAACTAGCGCCTGGGTTTCACCGCGGGTGAACACTGCGCTGCCGTGCGCGCGAGGCAGAACGCCGGCTTCGATCCAGATTTCGCGGATCTGATCGAAAGCGCGTCCGTCGGGACGGCGCTTGTGATCGATCACCTGGTTGCGGAAAATGCGCTCCCGCAGAGTCTCGTAATACTCTTTCAGCTTCGCCTTTCCTTCCACATCGTCTTCAGGCAGAGCGGACTGCAGCTCTTTCTCCAACGTGCGGACCAATTCGTAGCTCTCGGCTTTCGGATGCTTCGCGGTGTCAAGAGCGTCGGAGAGTTGGGTACCAATCTTCGCTTCCAAGCCCCTGAAGTAAGCCTCGTCGAATTCCGGAGGCGTCACCTGGCGCTTCGGCTTGCCAACCTTGCCGCGCAGCTCGTTGATAGCGGCGCAGATCTTTTTGATTTCGGTGTGCGCAAATTCGATCGCGTCCACCACCGTCTCTTCTTTTACTTCCTTCGCGCCAGACTCGATCATGACAATCGCATCGGCGGTGCCTACGACCATGATGTTGAGCAGGCCGTCACGCATTTCAGTGTAGGTGGGGTTGGCGATGAAGCGGCCTTCCACAAGGCCGACGCGTACGGCACCGATCGGGCCGAGAAACGGAATATCGGAAAGGGTCAGCGCGGCGGAAGCGGCGTTGATGCCGCAGACATCGGGATCGTTTTCCGTGTCGGCGGAGAGGACGAAGGCAATGACCTGAGTCTCGCACTTGAAGCCTTCGGCGAACATGGGACGAACCGGCCGGTCAATTTGGCGGCTGGTCAGAACCTCGCGCTCGCTCATGCGCCCTTCGCGCTTGATGAAGCCGCCGGGGATTCGTCCGCCGGCATAGGTGTACTCGCGGTAGTCCACGGTGAGGGGAAAGAAGTCTATGCCCACGCGGGGCTCGGGATTGGCGGTAGCGGCGGCGAGAACTACGTTTTCGCCGAAGCGCACGACGGCTGAACCGCCGGCCTGCTTGGCAAGTTTTCCAGTCTCAATGGAGAGGTGTTTTCCGCCGATTTCGACGGAAACTTTTGTGGCTTCAGGCTTCATAGATCATCCTTTGTACGGGAAGAGGGGCATGTCGCGCGGGCGCGGAGTTCGCGTAAACAGGCGGATGCCAGGCGGCGGTTGGGAACGCACTTTGCAAAGGCTCTCGGAGTCTTGGAACCGGCTCCGCTCGGAGCCGGTCGCGCTGTTATTTGCGGATGCCGAGCTTGGAAATAACGGTTTTGTACCGTTCCGAGTCGTACTTCTTCAAGTAGTCGAGCAGACCACGACGCCTGCTGACCATCATGAGAAGTCCGCGGCGCGAGCCGTGGTCTTTCTGGTGCGTCTTGAAGTGTTCCGTCAGCTGACCAATGCGTTCGCTCAACAGCGCGATTTGAACTTCGGGACTGCCGGTATCGGTCGGGTGCGTGCGATACGTGTCAACGACGGACTGTTTTTGCTCTCTGGCTAGCACTAACCTGTTGCACTCCTGTCTCTTCTCGTTTTCGTAACGTTTTCGATGTTAACACGTTGCTGTCGGAGGTGGCAAACCAATCCAGGCTTAATGGTAATAGATCAATTTGCTAGACCCTTAACCACAAAGGCCACGAAGGTGCACGAAGGAAACCTGACACAAAAAGCCTTTGTGATACTTCGTGTCCTTGGTGGTGCATGTTCTCCTCCGTTCTATCGCGAAAACTGACCCACCACGAGGGTTACTGGTGGAGGGCCGGGCACCCCCGCTCGGCCACCATCCTGCTGGACGGGCGACGCCCGTCGCTCCACTAAAAGCTGATCTTCAGGATGGTGCCATTGGTGCCAACCAGCCACCCAGCTTTTGGACTCGCAAAAGCAACCGCCCAGTAGCCGGTCACGCCAGACAAGGGGAACCATGTGCTGCCTTCGTCGGGAGTCCAAGCCGCTCCTCCCGCATTGGCCGTGATTACCACGGTGCGGCTCCCGTCTCCTTCCTGGTCGCCATTGCCAACTCCATGCACGTAGCTTAGGCCGAAAATGGCTCCGGTCACCGGAGGCGCGTTGGTGAGCTTCCAGGTTTGACCGCCATCGCTGGACGTGGCTGTCCGCGCGTTATTGGGATCGCTTGGGTCCAGGTCGCCGCCGCCCACGATGCCATGCCACGGGTCGCGGAAAGCTACCGTGAATCCGCCGGCGCTGGGCGAGCTCACGAGCGGAGTGTCATAAGCGTTCCAGGTGTCGCCGGCGTCTCTGGTGGCCAGGATCCTCGCCGTCGTCGCGCCGCCGGTTGCAATCCAGGCATTCCTTGCGCCCTGGGTTGCGACGCACGTGCCACTCGACGCAAATGAAAATTCCCCGGGCAACGCTGGCGGCATGTTGCTGCTGATGTCCTGCCAGGTCATGCCGTCGGTGGTGCGCAGGTCGGGAAAAACTCCGTTCACTGAGTCGCTGTGCGAAATGCCGCGCTTCGGAGTCCAGAACGCGAAGCAATCGTAGAACGCTCCGGGATTCTGGTTCTGGAACTGCATCGTCCAAGTCGCGCCGCCATCGACCGTTTTG
>WNFE01002797.1_pt1 | contig 12912 bp, 9 predicted proteins | sample 5400451 | NCBI WGS metagenome assembly WNFE01 (sample SAMN13153344, study PRJNA577476) | soil metagenome | isolation source: 200 cm saprolite under Douglas fir tree site 2 hole 2 | place: USA:California | collected 2015-04-18 | reverse complement strand
AGCTTCTGGACATCGTCGCGCCTGATCCGCTCGGGCAGGTACTGTTCGGGCATGACCTGATCGTCCAGGACAGCCACGGCGACCATGTACGGCAGGCTGTGGTCGGCTTCTTCTTTGGTCCGGACCGTGGTCTTATCCCCTTCTTCGCCGCCCCCAATGATGTGGTAGGCGACGTCAAAGGTCTCAATCGTGATCTGCGTAATATCCGCCGGCGTAAATTTCGTCTCGCGCTTGAGTTCGAGGATCCCCTCCAGAGCAGACTGCGCGTGGATCTCCGCATTAAACTTCTTCACGATCGTACGCCGGACGCGTTCCAGATCTTCTCGCGACCAGTCGATCTCGAAATGGCCGGCGATCGCGTCCATGAATCCCTTGTTGCCCTCAAAGACCTCCCGCGGGCCCGTGATCCCGCGCATCGCCAGCAATGCCGCATGCGTCCCGCCAAACGCGGTATTGGCGTAGGCCAGACCCTTCCAATGGGACAAGGCACCGGTGCGCGTCACGCGCAACGCATTGAATGCCGTCCCGGCAATTGCGACCGCGTTCGCCGTTTTCTGTTCATCCAGACCCAGCGCCTTGGCTACCGCCGCCGACACCGCATACGATCCCTGCGTCGTATGATCGAACCCCTTGGCGCGTACAGGCGCGACATCACTCAGCCGGCATTGCACCTGATAGGCAACTGCCAGCGCGGTCAGGAAGTCGCGGCCGCTGCGAGTGGCGTAGTCGGCGGCAGCCAGGACGGCGCCGAGATTGTCGCTAGGGTGACAGGTTTCTCCGGGGGCGAGGTAACTGTCGTTGAAATCGAGGTAACGGACGAGGGCGCTGTTGTAAAAGGCAGCCCTATCCGGAGCGGTGGTCCCGCCCCCGATCAACGTGGACCGGCCCGGCCCGCCGAACTCGTCCACGTGCGCCCGGATTCGTTGGATGGGCTCCCCGGCCAGTGCTCCAGCGGCACAGCCCAGAGCGTCGAGGACACGGATCTTGAGTTGCTGACGGGACTCGACCGAGAGGTCGTCGTAGGATGCTCGGACCACAAAAGCAGCCAGCTGTTCGCTGAGCGTCATGGACCGCAAGACTCTGCGCTCACTGTGGACCGTCTCCACGCCTTACTGGGCGAATGCGCGGAACCTCCGCCAAGAAGTATACCGCTGGGCTAGCGATCTGGAAAACTCAACCCGTCTGTTCTAAAAGGGTGGTGTTGCCCCCCCCGACAAAGTGGATGGCTGGTTCCTGGAAGAGCGTGTCGTAGAGGGCGTTAGGCAACGTTTGAGGAAACGGAGAGGGCGGCGAATATGAGCCCGGGCAGAAAGCGTCTGCCAGGAAGCGAAGCGTGAGGACGTGAGGAGGGGGAGATGAGTCCTCATCGGACGGGCGCGTCGGCAGGCGCGAGGGACGGATCCCCCTGTCGGGATCGCTCATGAGCGTCAGGACAACGGCAGCAGATACTTGGGCCGGCATACGGGTGGAATCACGGTACACGAGGAGGAACGGACTTTGAGCCTTGCGCGGACGCAGATTGACGCCCTTAAGCAAATCTCAAGTCCCACTGTGGCCAACGCGGTCGAAACTTTCAAGGTCCGGCCACGAGAGCAGGGCAATCTGTCCTCCGCCATCCATGCGCTCTTTCCGGAGATGGGTCCGATGGTGGGTTATGCCGTGACCGGCGTGATTCGCGCCGAGCAAGGGCCAGTTGAAGGCCATCGGGCCAGCACCTTCGGTTGGTGGGACTTTATCCAGACAATTCCCGCTCCACGGGTCATAGTGATTCACGACCTCGACGATCCACGCGGGCAGGGGGCACAGTGGGGCGAGGTCCAAGCCAATATTCACCGGGCGCTGGGATGCGTTGGGGTCGTTACAGACGGGTCGGTACGAGATCTCGCCGAAGTCCGCGCCTTAGGATTTCAGTTCTGCGCGGCGCACGTCTCCGTTTCACACGCGAATGTCCACCTCGTCGACTTCAACCTGCCCGTGAAGGTCGGGGGGGTGTGGATCAATCCAGGAGATCTCATCCATGGGGACCAGCACGGCGTCGTAACGGTTCCCCAGGCGATCGCAGACAAGATTCCCCAGGCTGCCGCTCAGGTGGAGGCCGATGAGCGCCGAATTATCGACCTGTGCCAATCGCCCAAATTCTCTGCTGAACGGTTGAAGGCTCTCTATGGGGAAATTCGACCTGGTACTTACTGAGGTTATTGCGCAGGACCCTCCATGAGCCAGCAGTCGACACCGGATCGAGCGGAAGCGCGGACGTGGGGCACTGCGTTGGCCAAGCTGCTGCGGTTGGCTGAGGAGTTCGTCTACATACTTATCGGCGTCCTCCTCGTCATTGCCGCGGTCGGCTTGCTCCTCAGCGCGGGGTTCCGTTTCGTGAGCACCGTAGGCGCCGACGCCCATCATGCAACGCTTGAGATTCTTGACACCCTCCTGTTAGTGCTGATGCTGGCGGAGATTCTCTACACGCTTATCGTCACGTTGGTCGAACACGTGCTGGTGCTGCGCCCCTTTCTCATCATCGCCCTCATCGCCGTCGTGCGGCGTGTGTTGGTCATTACCGCCCAGCAGGCGTCGCTAGTCTCGGCGAGTGCAGAGCAGTTCAGTCGAGCCATGCTGGAACTCGGTCTGCACGCAGGCCTGATCCTCGTCTTGGTGATCTCGTTGGTCCTGCTCACCCGGTTCCAAGTCGAGTCCCAAAGCTGATCAGACCGACGCTGGATTCGCGTGCGATCATGCAGGGAAACCTTGCGAGGATCCTTCCTGTCGGTAAACCTTGGTGCCTTAGGGCGTCTTCAACGAAATTTGTGTCTCCCTGCTACGGGTAAGAAGGTGCTTAGAACAAGTGCCGGTACGCGAGCGGCTGTGGGTAGATTCCGGCAGAATAAACTGGCTTCAAGGATCCTATCAAGAAGCGGAATTTCTTCATGATTCGCCTAAATACTAATGCCAGTCTTTCAGTCTCCCACACACTGTCTCCGCTAGAGCCGCCGGACCGAAAATACGAGTGCGCGCAGATGGCAGCGGAGTGGGTGGTCACCGAGTTGAGCCGCGAGATTTGTGATCACTGCAGCCTTAATGTCCGTCAGAGCCTCCGGTCGCCGATCCATGATGGCAGAGTAGACGGGATTGCCTTCGATTAAACCTATGGCCGCCTCAGCCGCCGACGGACTCATACCAATCCTTGTGACAGAATGCGCCTCGATGTCCTTGAAACCGGCGGCCTCCAACCAAGCACAGACCTTTGCCTTATCGTGAAGGCTGAATGGCACCGCGTAGAACTGCGGTGGGTCAGAAGGAAAGAACGAGGCAATCGTCTCGTGGGTGATCCGCGCCACGGGGTTGTGCGCGAGGGCCTCCCATGTGTTTAAGATGTATCGCCCACCAGGCTTGAGAACTCGGTGTGCCTCGCGGATACCGGCAGCCTTGTCCGGGAAGAACATGAGCCCAAACTGACACACAACGGCGTCAAAGGAAGCGTCTTCGAACGGTAGCTTCGTCGCATCGGCCTGCCGCCATTCGAGATTGGGTGCCCCCAGGAGCTTTCGTTGCCCGTGGGCGATCATGGGTTCGTTCAGGTCCGTGGCCACCACAGTGCCCCGACCCGCGAGGCGGCGAACGAGCCTCTCGGTTAGGATTCCCGTGCCACAAGCGGTTTCCAGAACTCGCATCCCCGAGGTTACTGGGAGGCGCGCGACCAGATCATCGGCGTAGTGCTGGAAAAAGATCGGCCCTAGATAACGATCGTAATTCTCTGGGATCGATCCGACAAATGCCGCGTCTCGATCAGCCACGCAATCCTCACTCCTTCTCTGCCAAACTAGAACTTCTCTCGATCTAACCTTCTGTGTACCTCTCGTCGGCCCCCGCCAAGTCATGGATAATCGTGGTTCACATCGTGGGCGGAGCGGGGCTCCCGGATACCCTGACTTGCGTCAACCGGAGAGCAAACAAGGCACTAGCAAGACGGACCGATCCCCCGGGTGCCGGGCGTAGGTTGCAGGAACTGAACTCGCTCAGGTGCGGCGGAACCGGAGAACATCGAACAAGTCATCCGGCAAGGCATTCTAACGACACAATCAAGGAGATTCCAGAGGACGCCGGGCAGAGGGTCAGAAAAGTGGAGGCGGCGCTCAGGGGGCACCTGACGCCAAGCAGAAGTTGGTCACCATGCCCTCCGTGGTCGATTCCTGCTCTCTCGGTTTTTGGACGACGGGATTCTGCGGCCGGATAAGCATGGGCTTGTGGCCGAGGTTCGGGGCAATCTCGGCACACTGCTGGAGGATGTTCCTTCAATTGGTGCCGGGAAACCGGCCTTTTTCTTTGTTCTCGTGGCTGTTCTTTGCGGATCATAGGGCCTCCGAATGGACGGAGAACTTGAGCCGCAGTAGTAGTCGGTAGCGCAGCACCCGCTGGAGGCGGAGGTGCTGCCAATTACTTTCGCTGATGCACCGCTGTTCAAGGTTCTGTGGGGATGCGGATTGCTCCAGCTTTATTTGCTCTGCGACAATCCCAGGGCGCAAGCTTGTAGATTCTGGGAACTCTGCTCCAGCCGGCCTCCATCTGCTAACGGATGGCCCTGGGATCGAGACCGTCGGGGGGATCCGCTTTCTACGGATCCCCTACGACCGTCTCTTGAAACGCTCCGCTCTCCGCTTAAGAGTTGACGACTATCCGATAGCCTTTGTCCTGAAGCCTTACTAATTCGCCTACTGCCGCAGGGATGAGCAAGGCACCGGGGATCAGGTGACCTTGAATCTCTGCTACGATCTGCTCGGCTGTCTGGTTGTCAGGGTTACGATCCTTGCTCGCGGCCGCCGCACCGGCGTGCCCGTGAACGGTCTGGTGTCAGGTCAGGAACAAAACACCGCGACGCTGGAGGCCCTCAATGCTAGTGTCTCCGTAGTACGGGTGGCTCCGATCCTTGGGAGGCGGCGACACGTCTTGGGCCGAGATCTTGCTCTTATGCCAGATATTGCGGGTTGCAGAGGCGCTGGTAGCGGGATCCTTTACATTGAACGCGTCGCCCAGGCGGTACTTTTCCCAAATGTGGTCGTCGTACATGGCGGCGTTGGCCGAAAAAAAGGCCTGGACTACCACTTGGATCTCGTCTGGAGGAACATCGTAGGAGAACTGAAATCCATTCAAGCCGTTTGAGATATTCGCATAGATGATGGGGTTGTTAATGTTAGGCCACTCGTAGAGCTGTCGGATCCGCACTGACCGATTTACGATACCCTCATACTTCTCGAACCGATACGCGGGGTCAGTAGGCGTGAGATCGTGGGCCTCGGCCTGTCCTGGGAGGCCCGATAAAACTGCAGCCCCGGCCGCGGCTACAGCGGTTTGGAAGAACTCGCGTCGGCTAACACTCTTGTCCATTCTGCTCATAAGTGTCCACCCCCCCGGACACCGCTATTGTTTAGCATACGTATTCGCTCCCCCATTCGAATGCCCTGTTGTGGACAACATGAGATAGTCTAAAAGGTCACTGGGTCAGCTCCGGCAAGAGGTAGTGCGAGGGATCTCTCCATTCTCATGTGTTTCAGCTGGTGCCGGGAGTCCGGCACTTGAGTTGCCGACAGAAGTTTTCCGGATCCGTGTAGCTTACCCTTCAAACCGCCGGAATCCCCGAACTAAAGCACGCAAAAGCGATCCACGCTAGTAAGGGCTAGGCGTTTCCTTCCCGCATCCTCGCCCCCCGGGCCACTTCCTGGAATCTATACAAGCAGCAGTGGGCCCCTGAGATTACTGATTACCTGAGAGAGATGTCAATTGGGATGGTGCTACTAACACTTTGTTAACATAATCCCTGCCGGCTTCCTACAGTACTTCGAAGGAGACAGTGTCTTAGGGCGTCGGAAAGTCCGGCAAAAGTAGAAACCTCTCTAAATTGACTGCGGGACCGCCGTTACGCGCGGCCTCTGCTACAGGTTGCCTACCGCCCGAGCAGGTGAGCGCGGCCCCTGCAAAGACTAACGCAAGCCTAATAGGTCCCCTGTCCTGATTCCAACATCGATATCACAATTCGGGTCGAGGAATCGACACTCCACGCCCGGCGCGAACTGCCCCTTATTTCGCGCCCAGAATTAGTCCATGCGACTCCTCCCCTGGTGGCTGCAACAAGGAGAACGATATCGATTCAGAGTAATCAGTAGGCAGTAAGTCTCAAATGCCAGGACATTGTTCACTCGCTACTGGGCATGAGCCCAGCCGAGAAATCGAGCAGATTGCCTTAGGCTGCGGTATTCGATGGTCCGCATTGAGTGATCTGCACGGCGGCTCCAGTGTCCCTCCTCTTGCGACCAATGGTGGGATGATGGGGTCGAGGTGCACAATGCCTTGGCACTTGTACGCGAACGATGTCTTGGCATTTATCAAGTAAGCATTAGGCGGTAAGCAGCAAGCGATGCTCAGTCCCAACCCGCCCCACGACGACTGCTGACTCTCACCTCTGCCTACTGCCTTCTGGTTACTGGAGGTTCGAGTTGCCGCGCGTGCTGCTCGTCGATGACGACCGGAAGCTGCTCTCACTACTGGAGCGGGGCTTCCGCTTTGAAGGGTTCGACGTGCGGACCACCACGCGCGGATCCCACAGTGTTGAACTGGCGCAGGCCGAGCACCCTGACGTGGTGGTGCTGGACATCGGGATGCCGGACCTGACCGGATTCGAAGTGTGCCGGCAGCTGCGCCTGCACCTGGATGTGCCCGTGATCATGCTCACTGCGCGGGATGATGTGGAAGACAAGGTGCGCGCGCTGGACCTGGGTGCCGACGATTACGTCAGCAAGCCGTTTGCCTTCGACGAACTCGTCGCCCGCGTGCGCGCCGTCCTGCGACGCCGCACCGGCGGAGCGTCGGAGCAGGTGGCGTTCGCTGACCTCGTCTGCGATGTCTCAACGCGAGAAGTCAGGCGCGGCGCGCGGATCGCGGCGCTGACACCGCGGGAGTTTGCGCTCCTCGTCTACTTCCTTCGTCATCCGCGACAGGTCCTCACACGCGATGCCATCCTGCAGGCGGTGTGGGAGTACGAGCTGGTAGACGATACAAAGGTGGTGGATGTGTACATCGGCTATCTGCGTCAAAAACTAGGCTCACCGCAGCTGATTCAGACGGTCCGCGGGGTCGGGTATGCCTTGAAGGGATAGCCGTGTACATTCGCACGCGGCTTGCGGTCCTCGTGATCCTGCTAGTGGGCGCCACATTGGCCTTGGTGGGAACGGCGACGTATAAGCTGTTCCGGCACGGCCTGCTCACCGAGATCGAACGGGACGTGGCGCGGCGCGCCACGACCTTCGCCGCCAGCCGTCCACAACCACCTTATCCCCTCGACGTGTTTGCGGCACCTGATGTATTCCTGCAGGTGGTCGACGCCGGAGGAACACCCGTGGCCGGCTCGGGGAACCTCGGCGGACGCGTGCTGCCCCTAGATGACCGGATGCGGGCAGGCGAAGTCGTAGAGTCCCGCGTTGGTGGACGCCCGCTGTTTCTCACGGCGGCACTGCTCCCCGACGGCACCTACATCATCGTCGCTCGCTCACCGGTCACCATCTATGGCGCGCTGCGCCAGCTGCGGGGTCTCCTCTACACCATCATCGGCGTCGCGTTGGTGCTTGCCGGCGTGCTGAGCTGGATCGTGGCCCGCGCGGCGCTCCGCCCAGTGGAGCGAGTGGCGGCGGCGGCGGAAGCCGTTAAGCGCGGCCGGGATCTGCGCCAGCGCGTGACGTATGCAGGCCCCCCTGATGAGCTGGGCCGGCTGGCCGGGACGTTCAACGCCATGCTGGCGGAGCTGGACGCGGCCTACCGGCAGCTGGACGAGTCCAACCAGCGGCTGCGCCAGTTCCTGGCTGACTGCGCGCATGAGCTGCGGACGCCGCTGACGCTTATCACCGGGAGCCTCGACCTGCTGGTGCGGATGGGAGAGACCGATCCGGCCTTTGCGGCGCAGGCCTTGGCAGACATCCGCGAGGAAGCGGACCGCATGGCGCGGATGATCACACAGTTGCTGCTCCTTGGCCGGGCCGATGCCGGAGCGCAGATCGCGCGGAAGCCGGTGCGCCTGACGGATACGATCGTCGACGTCTGCCGGCAGGGCCAAGCAATGGCCGAAGGGATTCGCTTCGTCAACGGCGTGGGTGACACCATCATCGGGGTGATGGTCGATGGCCATCCCGACTATCTTAAACAACTGCTATTGATTCTTGTCGACAATGCCTGCAAATACACCCAGCCGCCGGGCGAGGTGCGGATTGAAGCCGCGATCGAGGACGGCCGGGTGCGACTGTCGGTATTCGACACAGGCACGGGCATCGATCCCGGTGACCTGCCACGCATCTTCGACCGCTTCTACCGGGGGAAGAATGCCACCGGCACTACCGGCACCGGGCTTGGACTGGCCATCGCCCGCTGGGTCGCCGAACAGCACGGCGGCACCATCGAGGTCGAAAGCGCGCCAGGCCGCGGCTCGCGGTTTTCCGTTCTGCTCCCCGTAGCGGCCCAGGGACAGCCCGCCGCCTGACCCGCCCTTACCAAACTCTTACCGGTTTCACCCTGCGTTTCTTACCCGCGCGCACTACAATCGGAGGTGAGGTGACTTGGCGATGAAACCATGCAGAACAATATGCAGGCGCCTTTCAATCACATGATAAACTATGGAATTCCATTCCTTCGAATTGCGTTTGGGCTTTGGTTCTTGTATCACGAGGCTTACGAGAAAATTCACGCATGGACTCCAGAAACACTGCCGAAACTTTTCAAGATGTGGGCAGAGAATCCGCAGGGCTATGGATTTTACAAGTCCTTCCTCATAAACTTCGCGCTTCCGAACGCGTCATTTTTTACGCATTTAGTGACATCGTGGGAATTTGTGCTGGGAATCTGTCTCGTTTTGGGTCTCGGAATCAGAATTGTTGCGCCGCTGCAAATCTTTGCAAACATTAACTACATTCTAGGGAAAACCTATGCCTCGGGAGGCGCTAACCTTGATCGCCTTACCATCATCATTTTAGTAACGCTTTTTCTCGTTAGCGCCGGCCGCGAATACGGCCTGGATGGCTGGTTGCGGAAAAGACTCCCAAAGCTAAAGTGGCTGTAGAGAGGCGTCGCGGATTTTGTCCGCTAAAGACTTCGCGTGCGTGGGTAGCGTTTGGTGCCGGGAGGGGGATTTTGTTTGAGAGACAAGCATACGTCCGGGTGGCATAGCGACGCGCACACTTGCCGCCCAGCCGAGGGGTTGCAGAGACGGTTCTCCTAGAGGCTCTGCGCGACCGCGCTAATGTCAAGAGGTGTGGAAATTACCTCAAGCGACGCCCCCTGGCTTGTTGGCGCCGCGTCACCTCATTCTCACAGTCTCGCGGCGATGTGCTCGGCGAGGTACTCGGCGTCCCTGCCAACGCCGGGCAAAAAGCCCGAAATCAAGGTGTGCAGAAAGCTGAGCCCGAGGAAGTACGCGCCCGGGTGGCGCGCGACGCCCCGTCGATGAACAGGCTGGCCGGCACCGTCGAACACGGGCAGATGCACCCACCCAAAGTCGTTGCGGAAACCGGTCGCCCACACGACGGAACTAATCCCGGCGACCCGGAGATCGAGCGTAGCGATCGGAGTCGGAACCGTGGAGCTCGGGGAGGGCGCGTCCGGCTCAGGTGCCTCGAGACCCGTCTTCTTGATGTAGTCGTCCACTGAACGTAGGAGGCGGTGGCACGACTCGTCGGCTCGGGCCAGGGTCTGCTCGAGGTCGATGGCGAAGGTGAGCTTCCCATCCTCGATGTTTCGAAGATGACCGAGGAGCACCACGCCATTCGCGGGGAAGCGTCGGACGTCGAGATCGTAGCCGCCGTGGACGCCGGTGATGACCCCGAGTGTTCCGCTTCTATTTTCGGGAGGTATTGTGTCCGCCGGCTGGTCCCACACCCCAATCTCCTTCCGCCACCAGATGATGTCGCGTCCGCGGTACCGGCGAAGCATGCGACGGTGGCTCCCTACAGCGAGGTAGACTTGACGTCCACCCTCCCGAAGGTCCTCGGTGATTTGACAGCCGGATGCGCCTGACCCCACGACCAAGATCGCACCGGGCGGGAGCTGCCCCGGATTGCGGTAGCCGCTGGAGTGGACCTGAAATAGCCAAGGGGGCATGGCAGCCGCGAGCTGAGAGATCGCCGGCTTCTGAAAGGGACCGGTGGCGACAACGACGTTGTCCGCTTCGATCAACGCATTGTTGCTCTCGACGAGGAGGCGTTCCGCTCCTGGCTTTTGTCGCAGAGCGGTTACATGTGGCCCGCACCGCACCGGGGCCCGAATGAACGTCGCGTAGCCCTCCACGAACCCTGCCACCTCGTCGCGTGCGACAAAGCCGTCGGGGTCATCGCCCTGGTAGGCGTAGCCGGGAAGCTGGAGCGTCCAGTTCGGCACCTGGTACGCGAAAGCATCCCAGCGCTCGGTCCGCCACCGATGGCCCGGCCACTTCTCTTCCAGGATCACGTGCTCCCGCCCAAGCCGCGAGAGGTGGTAGCTCATCGCGAGCCCGGCCTGACCACCGCCGATAATCACCGTCTCGACCCGGTCGGTCATCGATCATCCCTAATCTGAAGCGCCGCTCTGTGGTTTGGCCCCCAACCTGGCAACGTAATGCGGGATAAGAATTTCAATGCGTCGAAAATTCGCCAGGAATCAATGCTTCCCTCATTCTCCGATGCGAGCTGGACCTAACTGCACGAGACCCTGTGGTAGGCACTCAGCTCTTTCTGGGACCGAGTTAATGTGAAGAGGTGGAGAAATTGCCTCAAGTGACGCTGGTGGCCGAGATGAAGGTAACCTACCCGCCCTGCTGGACATGAACGAGGCACTTTATAACCGTGGTGCCGGGAGGGGAATTCCAACGCCGAGTGCACGAGTTCCTGCGTGTGCGCGTGGCGCTGGCAGTGTGAAGGTCGGCGCGGATTCCTAGGTGCCGAGAAGGCGATAGAGTCATATGGGTCAAGTCGCTCGTGCCCCGCGACAGAGCCCTCGCAACAAAAGAGTAGCAACTCAAAGTCCCGGTTGGCGCATCCCGGGTCAGTTGCTGTCGGTCGGCCCCGACTTAATCGCGATGAAGAGATACCGGTTGAGACTAAAGAAATACGACCCTTCTTTACCTAACCTTCGGAGATCCTCGGCCCAGGCCCTCGTTTCTTCCTTTGTGACGCCACGTTTGCCTGGAGTGAAGGCAACAATCAAGTCTATGAGCCCATAACTGTAGGTATTCGGGTCGTACTCGGGATTGAATAAGGGGATGACATCTCGGCGGCGGATTGAGAATCCTACCCGCGTCAGCCTGGTTGAAAGTTTGGGGGGAAGGTGAAAATCAGCGCAGTGTTCCTCCCACGCCGCGAGAACACGAGCCATGCGTGCTCGATCTGTCGAATGCCACACCAAAGAGTCCCCATCCGTATCAAGGATCAGCGCCCTTCCTCTTGGGCGAAGCACACGGTGGAGTTCTGCTAACGCGCTTGTGAGGTCACTATCGCTGAGATACTCATACACTTGGGTCGAGACAGCGACATCGAATTCGCCGTCCGGAAATGGCAGCCGCGTGGCATTGCCGACCTGGAATGCCACATGAGAGAGATTGGCACAGCGGTTCTGAGAGATTGCGACCATGCTCTCGCTGATATCGATCCCGCGCACTCGCCCCGAGTCGCCAACTGCCACAGCCATATCGGCTGCCAGGAATCCTGGCCCTGAGCCTACATCCAACACACGCTCGCCCGGACGAAGTTCCAAGGCTTGTAGAACCGCTTGGCGCTGCCCCACTACGTCGGGGGTCGAGTAGATTGCCTCGACCCGCCTCGACGCTCCTTCATCGAATTGCAACCCCGTGCTCATCCTTGCTCCCCTGCTCAGCCGCCGTCTCTTCGGTCAGGATACCTTGAGGACCTCCGTAGTTCTCATTCACCCTAACGGGATTGAATTCGTGGAAACCTGCGCCGAGCCTCTGGAGTTCACTCAGTTGGCAGGGGCGGGAGGATTGCTCCCACGTTAACGTCCCTCCAGTATCGGATCGCAGCATAGGGACCGATCGCGCTGCGGAGGGGCGGAAGCCGCCTTATAGCCGAACTGAAAGGGAACCTTCCTGGACTACTGGGGATTGACGAGGGACTGAATTACCCTTGTGCCGGGAGGGGAATTCCAACGCCGAGTGCAAGAGGCTCTGCGGGTGCGCGTGGCGCTCGCAGCCTGAAAGTCGGCGAAGATCGCCCCAAGTGCGAGAAGGCTGCTCGGTGAGTGGCCGCCTTCTCATAGCTGGCATGAAACTACGAGCATCGAGATAGCCTTCTCGTCACCGTGTCATCAAGGCCTTTGCAATTATCTGCTGCAGGAGGAAAATGCTCCGCCTTACGAACATAACATGGTTCAAGAAGCTCACTTCATTAATAGCGTCACCATAGGGTATGAGATCCTGTACCGTGATTTCTCGGAGTGGATATTCAACGCCGTCGAAGCCCACGCCAAACTTGATGAGTTCAAGGCGGATCTCATAGAGGAGCGGAGAAGTTGGAGGTGCGAGAATAGGTTCAAGCCTTCGCCGATCTTCATCGGTAAGAAACACCTTGGAAGCAATCATTACAAAACCAGGATCGCTTCGAGGCTGCAGCACCGAAAATTTACGGCTCTGGGCATCCTGTGCTCCGATTGAAAAAGTTGCGTTCGGGTCCGGCGTATTCGTTATCGTAAATTTATCTTTATACAACACATTGCGCACCCCAGCCTCTACCAAGTCAACCGTGGGATTTCTCAGTTTCTCTTGCCGATTGCGATCAAGGGAAATTGCTACCTGATTCCAGATGATGAGAATGAAGAACGCGACAAGCACAGGGGCGACGTATGACCATGGACCGGGCAGGAAATCTTTCATCTGTTTGAAGACGAGGCGAGCCAAAT
>WNFE01002795.1_pt1 | contig 12916 bp, 6 predicted proteins | sample 5400451 | NCBI WGS metagenome assembly WNFE01 (sample SAMN13153344, study PRJNA577476) | soil metagenome | isolation source: 200 cm saprolite under Douglas fir tree site 2 hole 2 | place: USA:California | collected 2015-04-18 | reverse complement strand
CGACCCGGTGCCGTGGAGCGGGGCGAACACGACGCCGGCATCGATTGCCTTTGCCCTGGCGAGCAAAATCCACACAGACTCGGGTGCGTATGCCGACGCCTCGTCTGCCGGGGCCACGGTCGTGCTTACCAGCAAGATTCTGGGCGCGGGGACGAATTATCCGTTGTCCTCGTCGCTGACCTATGACTCCAGCAATTTCTCGGGACCGTCATTTACGAGCAGCTCGCCAGCGGCATTGAGCGGCGGGGCTGATAACGGCGGCATCTACGATGCGGGCACAGTGACGGTGACGGTGGCCGGTTTCTCAGCGACGGCGAGCTATGGAAGCAACGACACGACCGCTTCGGTGGCTGCGTCTCTGGCGAATGCGCTGAGTGTGGCGGCTTCGCCGGTGAATGCGTCAGCTATGAATGCAACCCTCACCATCACGGCGAAGAACACGGGCGCGCTCACGAACTATGCGTTCACCAGCGCGAACACGTATGATACGGGCCACTTCCCCCACAGCTCGTTCAGTCTGCCGGCCTCGGGGACGCTCGGTAGCGGGGCGGAAGCGGTTTACTCGCTCTCGACGCCGGCGGTGACGCTGTACAGCTATGACACGCTGGGCAATTTGCTCTGCGTAGAGCAGCACGCCAACGTGAGCGGCACGGGCTGCAGCGGCCCGCCAAGTTCGGACGCAAGTTCGCCATGGCGTGTGCGCCGCTTTGCCTATGATTCGCTCTCTCGGCTGCTGACAGCTACGAATCCCGAATCGGGAACGATTAATTATGGGTACGACGCAAATGGCAATCTGACCACCAAGACCTCGCCCCCGCCCAACCAGACAAGCGGGATCCCGCTCCAAACTACTTTCTACTATGACGCGCTCAACCGCCTGACGGCCAAATGCTTCTCCGATAGCACCCCGTGCGAGTCCCTGTACTATGACTCTCCGTCCATCTGGGGCTTGACCATGCACAATCCCATTGGACGCTTGGTGGCCACCGGCGTCTCCAGCAACAACGCCAACACCTTGACCAGCTACGATGCGATGGGACGTCCGGAGTGGCAGGTGGAATTGCGCCTGGGAGCACCGCTCAAGATGTTCAGCTACACCTACAACCTTGATGGCTCGCTCAAATCAATTACGTATCCTAGCGGGCGGATCGTCACCTACACCTACAACGCGGCCCAAAGACCGGTTTCGGCAATAGATAACAACGGCTTCAACTTCGCCACCAATGCCCGCTACAGCGCAGCGGGCGCGCTCAGCAGCATAGTGAACGGCAGCATAACCAGCACCAACTACTACAACGCCCGCCTGCAGCCGTGCCGCATGACGGCCAGCAGCACCGGAGTTGTGCCCGCTTCCTGCACGGACCAGAACCATGTTGGCAACGTGCTGGATTTGACCTATGACTTCGGCCTGGGCCAGTACGATAACGGCAATGTCGCTCAGCTTATCAACAATAAAGACGCGGCGCGCACCCAGCAGTTCGGCTATGATGCGCTGAACCGGCTGACGCAGGCGTGGACGCCCAACGCGGCCACCTGGCGGACCAGTTACCTCTATGACCCGTGGGGGAACCTGCCGCAGAAGGCGAAAGTAGTCGGCTATCAGGACAGCGATCCGCAGGCTGCGGGCATGGGTGTCAACAGCGTCAATGGCAACAACCAGGTGACCAACTGGTGCTACGACGCTGCCGGAAATCTTGTAGGCCCCAACAACCCCTGCTCGGCCTACGCCAACAACCATACTGCCTATGAGAATATCTTTGACGCGGAGAACCGGCTGACCCAGACCACGACCGGAGCCGGCAATACCTCCTACGGCTATGACGCTGTTGGACAGCGGGTGAAGAAATCAAACGGCAGCACGGGCACGTTCTACTGGCAAGGGTCAGGCGGCGAGGTGCTGGAAGAGACCGACCTGAGCGGCACTCTGACGAACGAATACATCTTCTTCGGCGGCAAGCGCACAGCCCGGTACAACGCAACCAACGGATACACGTTCTACTTTAGCGATCATCTCGGTTCGGCCGATGTAGTGACCGACGCCGCCGGGCACATTCAGGAAGAATCGGACTACTACCCCTTTGGTGGAGAGCGGGTGGTCAACAACAGCCAGGTCATTGACGTCATTAATCCCGGCTTTGAAGGCAATTCATCGCAGGGTTGGGCCCTGGGATATTGGGGTGCGACCTCGGTGGTAACCAATACCCAGGCGCACTCGGGCAGCTACTCTTTGGCGCAGAGCGGGGCCACCACGGGAGGCTCTTTTCAGGACGTAAGCGGGCTGACGCTGGGAGCGAGCTACCAGGTTTCGGTGTGGGTGCGGGCCGATGCCGGGACCACGGCCCAGATGTTCCTGTGGCTGCACGATACCACCGGGGGCAACGCTGAGAATACGGCGGCGATAACGCCGGGGCAGAGCTGGCAGCAGGTGACGCTGACCTACGTGGCCAACAGCACGGGACAGATGCGCATTCATCTGCATTACGTCGCTGGAGCGGGGACTATCTACTACGATGATGTGCAGGTCGTTGCCCTGACCCCGCCGGGAAACCTCAACTTCGCTAACCACTACAAATTCACCGGCAAAGAACGCGACCCCGAAACCGGCTGCGATTACTTCGGAGCCCGCTATTACTGCAATCCTATCGGCCGCTTCATAACGCCAGATTGGGCGGCAAAACCTACGTCAGTGCCGTATGCCAACTTTGGGAACCCGCAATCGCTGAATCTCTATAGCTATGTCCAGAACAATCCAACCACGTTGGGCGATCCCGATGGGCATGGCTTTTTCGATAAACTCTTGAACGTCCTCCTTGGTGCTAGTTGCTGGTGTGAAGGTGATAAGGCGAGGCAAAGCATAGCGGCCAACAGAGCAGCGGATGAGCAAGAGATGCGCGAGTTGAGGGATCCCAATTCTAAAAAACACCAACAGCTCGTTGACGTTGTGGCGATAACAACCCTCAACAACACCTTCGATACTGCTGCAGATGCTTCACAAATGGATACAATACCGATGGCAGCTGAAGAGGAAGCGGCTGTGGTCGGTGGTTCTCGCCTGCCTCAAGATGTAGGAGTGGACCCTGTTCCCCCGCCCGCCAATAACGGCAACGGAACGATAGGTACGAACGCCAACCAGGACGCTGCACTTCGAGCGGACGTTGCACAAGTGAGAGCACAAGGGGCAACTGACATACGCGTCAATCAGCAACAAGTCAACACTCAAGGCCAAAGAGTGGGCATCAACCGACCGGATTTACAGTACACTCTCAATGGTAAGAGATACAATATCGAGTATGAGCAGAGTGCAGCCGGTCGTGGTCCGGCACATGAAGCGAGAATTAAGGTCAATGATCCAAGTGCAAGTGTAGCCATCAAGATCATAAAGTGAGGTGAGCTCAGAAAGAATGAACCTGACATTAAGATGAGGGCTCTGCTAAACAATCGCTTTGCACCATTGACGCTACAAATGGGCTTTATAGAGGGCAAGTTCGATAAGGTTGCCCATACGTATCTGGAATGGCGCGGGCGTTTAGCCACGCAAACGGGAGGAGAAGTTAAGAGCGAGTTCATTTATATGCCTTTGCCTCAGGCGTTAATGAAATTACAGCCGTTGACCACACCTCCCAGCCGAGTACTTTTCATAGAAACTAAATCGCAATGGACCGCCTATTTTGATAACGGCCTCAGAAACAGCGATCCAGAAAGTCCGATCGGATACCTGAGTACGTTACTATCTTGTAAATCGTTGACCATACATTGTTCACCTGATCGCAGTGAGACAAAGCGGCCCGACATGTTGCGTGTGTACGGCATAGTAGCGTTCAGATTGTTCGTAGGACATTCGACGGAATGGTTGAATCAGGAAAGGGCTATCGTAGCAATGAATGACGGTGGCCGGTGGATGTTCGCCGCTGAAGGGAAAATGCAATCTTTTGAGGAGCCTGAAAAATACAAGGCCCGGAAGATTCGTGATCGCTTCACGGATGAGATGCTGGAGCGGTATTGCTTTGCCCTTGGAGTAAAATCGTTCGACGAAGGTTTTTATGGAAAGAGAGCGTTGGTAGCAGAACTTCCGAATCAGCTTGCCCCAGGCTCCCCGGTAATGTCGCTAGAGCAAGCTCGGAAACATATATCGCTAGATAAGGTCGGGACGGGATGGCTAAATTAGCCAGGCTAGTTTAGTGTATCTGGTTGGTTGAAATCGTTCTGATATTCATCGCTGTGCCTTACTGATATCTCGGACTTGGGATGCGATGAGGTCGTATGATCTCTTAAGGAAGTTCTTTTCTCGCCGCTCCCATCGTTTGGCCACAAAATTTGCAGGATAGATTAAAACATCTCCCTTGCCTGGCAATCCATAAACTGCCAAATCGGACCCTTGCTCGTCTGTCGCGATCACCCATTCCAACCCTAGTCCTTCAACCAGTAATTGGCCAAAGGCGATACCAACAGAACTGATAATTGTATTGACCAAGCCAATGTCAGACTGTCCAGTGGCGAGAAAGGCAGCAAACGCACGATCCAGTGCGGCCAAATTGAGAGAGTTTTCCGAATCCTCTGGGGAGTATGCTTCAACGAACTTGGCGACATTTTTCAACTGGTCAGCAAGCCACGCTCTTTCGTTATCGTTGAGCTTCTCAATTTTTTGTTTCATGATCAAGTATCCTTCCCATAACTACAATGTGAACTGCACCAAGTGAATCTTTGAATTGTAATAGTCTATCAAGTTCGCAGGCGATGCCCATTCTCCCGGGCGGGTGGCCCGGGCAACACAGTTGATCTCATGATTAATCTTGAGGGTGCCCTGCCCTAGCTTGCTAGGGCGGGGGTTTTCTGCAGTCGCTGAAAATTTCGCTGAGGCACACACTATCCAAGCGTTCGTCGAAGAGCATTTCCCGCCCGCCGAGGACATGGTCCCATTGTGGTATCAAAACCTTAATTTCTGAGCAAACTTGGCTTATCATCGTTCCCGAAAGTGTGTCCGCATCCACGAATGCGGGGGCTGGTTAGAAAAATGCCCTAAGGTTCTTTGAAAATTCGTTGCCTTGAAGGGATCTATGAAAATCCGTCATAAGCTTTTGGTGAGTGCTGTCGCGTGAACCAAGAAGCCAGGGTAGTTTTGCGGAGCCTTTAGAAACTAGAAATGATTTGGCCGCAAGTCCCCGGCTAATGCGGTGTATACTATTTAATTTCAATGACTTAACACTGAAATTGACCATCCAGCAAGTACCCCTCACACCGGAACCGACTCTCGCCAAGATTAATGACGCGGGTCAGATGCAATTTGGGGCGCTTCAATGAGCTGCTACTCCCCAGCCTCATGTATGTCATTGATTGTCAGTGGCTTAACACCGCATACCCTTGCGCGCAAGGGGGGTGGGGGCCCCGTCCCCAGTCGGCCCGATAAAAGGGCTTTGAGATAACCAAAAAATAAATTATGGCTCTAGAAGCCTGCAAGCGGAGTAATTCCTTTACCCTCGATGCAGTTATAAGCGCGGCCGGCGGCAAGGTTTTTGAATTCTTCGGTCCTTCCGCTCGGCCATTGGATCACAGCAGAGTCAACCTTGTCGTGCTTCCCTATCCCGAAGGTCACGGGCAGCTCAGACTGCGAGAGATAGCTGGAACCGCTCTTCACCAGCCGCGACTGGCTAACACCTGAGCAGGAGATGCGTACCGAAGCGCCAATGGCATCGCGGTTGGACTTAGTGCCCACCAGATGAAAACGAATGCTGCGATTGCCGGAAGACTGGTCGTTGCGGAACAGATAGGCAGGCCCGTTGTTGGTGGTCATCAGGAGATCAAGATCGCCGTCCCGGTCGAAATCTCCGTAAGCGAGTCCTCGCCCAACTTTGGGCTGGGCGAATTCCCCTCCGGCGTCGAGGGCCGCATCCGTAAATGTTCCCTTCCCGCTGTTCAGAAAAAGGTGTGGTGGTTGCGCATAGCCAACTCCACCACGAATATTGCGGACCGTCTCGTCGATATGGCCGTTGGCAACAATCAGATCGAGCGCGCCATCCAGATTGACATCGAGGAACAGACATCCAAATCCCAGCGTGTTCCTTGAGGCCGGGCCCACGCCGGTTTTCGCCGCTACATCTTCATAGTTGCCGCGTCCATTCGACCGATATAGCCCGACCATTTCGTTATCAAAGTTGGTAATGGCCACACCCGGGTTCCCCGAATTATCGAAATCTGCAACGTCTACTCCCATGCCCGCGCGGGCCCTTCCCTCTGTGCTCAACGCGATTCCGGCGTCTAACGCAACATCTTTGAACGTACCATTGCGCATGTTGCGATAGAGTTTGTTGGGCTGCGTGTCATTGGCGACCAGCACATCAGGCCAGCCATCCTGGTCGTAGTCGAGCATGGCCACGCCCAGCGACTTGGAGCTCGCATCGAAAATTCCGCTCGGCGCCGTAACATCCTCGAATGTGCCGTCGCCGCGATTGTGAAACAGCCAGCAGGTTTCCCCATGATAGGCTTCCGGCGTGCAGTAAGACTTGCGTTTTCCATCAAGGCTGCAGAACACATCGTGCTCAGCCGACCACTTGACGTAATTGCAGACCAGCAGATCGAGATGCCCGTCACGGTCAAAATCAAACCACAGGGCGGAGGTGCTGAGAGCCTGCCTCCCAGCAAGTCCGCTGGAGTGGGTGACGTCAATGAACGTGCCTTTTCCAGTGTTGCGGAATAAGCGATTTTGACCGACGCAAGTAATGAATATGTCATGATAGCCGTCGTTGTTGTAGTCTCCAACCGCGACGCCCATACCATACATTTCTACGTCAAGGCCGGCACTGCGGGTAACATCCGTGAAAGTGCCGTTACGATTATTGCGATACAGGTGGAGCGTGCTTCGCTGCCGTTTGTGGCCGGGCCAATCCATGCCATTCACCAGGAGAATGTCCTGCCAGCCATCACCGTCATAATCGAGGAAGGCGCAACCGGAACCGAGGGTCTCGGGCAAGAGCTTGCCTCCGTAGGCTCCGCTGTTGTGGTGAAAGTGGATGCCCGCCTGCGCACTTACATTCACCAATCGGAAGCCGGGATTCAGCCCTTCCCCCAGGGAAAAGGCGTTCAGCGCAGGCGGAACAGCCAGCAGACTTAATAGAAAGTCTCTGCGGTTCAAGGAAGGTTCACCAATCCGTTGCGAATACCATAGGCAACAAGTTCGGCTGTCTTATGGAGTCCCAGGGCCTGCATCATGTTGGCGCGGTGAACGGCGACGGTGTTGGCACTCAAATCGAGATCGCTGGCAATTTCCTTGTTGGACTTGCCGTCAACGATCAGTTGCAGAATCTGAAGTTCACGCGCGGTCAGCCCGTGGCTTCGCTCACCCTTTTCGGTGACCTGCGGCGTGAGCTGGGGATCAAGCACCTGCTCGCCTGCGGCCACCCGTTTGACCGCCCTCACCAAGTCCAGGTCCATGGCATTTTTCAGAATATAGCCGCGGGCGCCGGCTTGAAGTGCTTTGCGTACCCAGGTGTCCTCAGAATGCATACTCAACATCAATACCGAAGTCTGTGGTGAAATCTCAAGGATGCGGGTGGTTGCGACCAGTCCGTTGGTTCCCGGCAGCGCACAATCCATCACCACTACTTGTGGCTGCAGATCGCCAGCCAGCCGGATCGCCTCGGCGCTGTCGCTGGCTTCGCCGACGATTCGTATCTCCGCATCATCCTCTAAAATGCGCCGAAACCCGCGGCGCACCAACGCATGGTCATCTACAAGTAAAACTGAGATTTTAGCTTTCATGCAAATCCATTCTCGCCCTGGGAACACTCAGACGAACCAGCGTGCCCCCCTGCGCAGGCCGCAGGAATTCAATCTTACCGCTCAGCAACTCGGCGCGTTCGCGGATGGCCACCAACCCAATTCCATGCTGTCTTGCCTGTGCTGCCAGACCTTTGCCGTGGTCTTCAACTTCGCAGATTAAGCCGTCAGGCAGATACTTCAACCGCACCCAGGCTTCCCCGGATTCCGCATGCCGGGTGACATTGTTCAGTGCTTCCTGGAGGACCCGATAGATGTGAATAGCCGCTTGGCCTTCCACCTGAAATGGGGTCCCGGATTTTTCATAGGTAATGGCAACCCCGGTTTGCCGTTCCACTTTTGGCAAATACCAGTCGAGTGTGCTCTCCAGTCCAGCCTCGTCAAGGGTCACAGGATGCAATGCCTGGGAGAGACTACGAACCTTCTCCAGCGCCGATTGGGTAATATCACTGACCTCGTGCAATTCAGGGAGAAGCGGCGATTCTGGCGACTGCGAGCGCAGACGCGACAGCATGCAACCAATGGCCGTGAGTATCTGGCCAAACTCATCGTGCAGCTCACGGGAAATATAACGCAGGGTGGATTCCTGTGTTGAAATCAACTTTTGGGCAAGCTCACTGCGCTGTTCAGAAACCGCAGAAAGCTGCGCAAAGAGCCGGCGGTTCGAATAGATGAGATACAGACCGGTGAACAGAATCGCAACCAATGCTCCCGCCAGAAAGACATAGACCTGGCGCTGGACGTGATCGTAAATCTGAGCGATGCTTAACGCTGTCTGTTCTTCGCTCTCGTTATTTTCGACCAGCAACCTCGCCACGGCCGTGTTCAGAGCAGCCTGCCGCGCCTGTAGTGAAAGCCTGATTTGTTCACGCGCTTCTTCTTCTTTGTTCTCTTTGGCCAGAGCAAAAGTGCGGTCCACCGCGTCCCAAAACTGTGCCAGTGAACTTCCGAGGTATTGCCGCTGTTCGGGCGTGCGCCGGCCCACAGCGACCTGGTCCTCGAGCCGGATGGCATCTTCCAAATCCGCACGGATGCGCTGGAATTGTCCCATCCAGGCTGTTAGAGGATAAGGTTCATCGTGATCGAGCATGTCGCGCATGGCCAACCCAAGGGAATTCAGATCGTTCTGGATACGAAGCAACTGAAGTGAATCTTTGCGATTTCGGTCGGCCAAGTCTCGTTGTACACTGCGCAACCGCGAGATTTGCAGGGTGATGTACCGGGAGTAAGACAGCACAGTTAGAAGCGTGATCGCCAGCCCGAACAAGAGAGCTGCGGTCGGAGACCGGCCCAGCGTACTCCCACGCGGCGTTCTGCGGTGACTGAGGAAGCGCAAATTTTTCCTGGCGCGAGCAAGACCCGAAGCAAGCGGCAAAACCGAGCGCAACGCTTCTCCCCGGCTTACCAAGACACGAGTATTGCAGAGATTCATACCTCGAGCCAATCGGGATGATATCTTCTTAAGATATTGAATTCAAGATGGATTCGGATTGCGGCTGTTCTTCGCCAAAAAAGCCAATGTGCGTGAAATCCCTGGGTAACCTCCCCACGATTCCAGTTTTGGGGAACGACAGGTTCGAAGTTTCCTGGTTTTTTCTGATTCCTCAGCGCTTTGCCGCCGATACAGCCTCGCGCTCTCCCGGACGATAATCAGCTTCGATATGTCCGCTCAGTTGCGCCTGGGTGAACCAGACGGGTTTGGTCTTCATGGCAATGAAAAGGGATGCCTGGTCCGCGTAATGGGGTGAGTTCTGGTCGAGAGTTGCTGAGCCGAATTGATGAATGCTTTCCGATGTGAGCGTGCCCGCCTTGTTCCAGGTAACAAACATGATGAAAGTGTCACCGCCCTCCGCTGACAGCGTACCGTCAGGCTGCTTCGCACCATAAACGGCGCGGTAGATATCGGGACCACCATCAATAGGGAGATTGACCTGACCTCGACGCAGGCGGTTTACCTCGCCCCACTCGGGATCGAGACGCCCGAAGTGCGCCTTAAGAGTCTGCATGGCCTCCCGCAGAGAGGCGATGATCTGGCTCTCGGACGGCGGCTGCGGCTTGCCTTTGATCTCTGTCCTGGCGCGAAGCACGGGCTCGGCCATCAGGATTGCGAGCGCCGCACCCCGGTTCGCGATGTTGGTCCTGTGGTCCCACCGCTTGAGGATTTCCTGTGCGTTCTGCAAATTGCTGCCGTCGTCGTTTTTGCCGGGATCGATCGCGATGGCCTGGTCAACGAGCTGAGCGACGTCGGACCGGGTGCTGTAGCTGAGATCGAATTTGTACACGCGGAACGCTTCCTTCGTGATCCGGGAATCGGCGCCGTAGTTCTCCATTGCACGCCACGCCCGGTTGGTCATGTTGTTCTGAATTCCCAGCGTTGGCGAGAAGTCTTGTGGCCTTAGATCGTCTGACGGCGCAGCCGCGTGAAAGGGCGTGTTGTTTGAATTGAAGACAAGTCCGCCGCGAGGGTTCCAAATTTGCGGGATCTTGTCGAAAGGCAGATATCGGTGCCAGATCAGGTCCGAGCGGTCCCCCGGCAGGACATCCTGCCAGTCGAGCCCCTCTTGCCGCACCGGAAACAATCCGTTATACACGTACCCAATATTTGCCTTCTCGTCAGCATAGACAAAGTTGATGCTCGGTATCGCCTGCAAAGCCATGGCTGCACGCCACTCCGCCAAAGTAGCGGCTTTATTCAGGCGGTAGTACTGTAGCGCCTGGCGAACTTCATTGAGTCCGGCATAACGAATGGCGAACACGCCGTGATCGGTCTTCAATACCGGGCCCTGAGCGGCGTAAAGCACTTCCCGGTGTACGCTCCAGACCAGCGGCCCCCAGATTTTCACGCGTATTTTGGCATCGCTCTTCTCAAAATCATGCCATTGTCCATCGAGCTTGTACTGATTCGGGTTTGCGGGGTTTATGGTGAGCTTGTAAACGTCAATCAGATCGGGTTCATTGACGGTGTTGGCCCAGCCAAGATGCTCGTTGTGGCCGTGCAGCATGAAAGGCGACCCCGGGAAAAAACCGCCGGCGACATGCCAGCCCTCTCCGCTCTCCAACACCGCTTCATACCACGAGACCGGGCCCGTATAAGGCTGATGGGAATTAACCAGAAGGCGCGTTGCGCCATCCGCCGAGCGCGACGGTCCTACTGCGACGGCATTGGACCCCACAGGGATGGGTTCATGCGTGATCAGAAAGGCGTCCTGGCCGTCCAGGGAAAGAGACGCGACAGTATTGCTGCTCTCAGGACTGCTCAACTTGAGCAAAGCCTTGTCGAGCCCATAGAAGAAGGGTGTCTTGAAGACAAATCCCGCGGCCACGTCCTTGCCGGTGAATGGCAGCACGCCTCGTATTACCTTGTCCTGATGAAGAGCTGCGTAGTAATTCACGCCGTCGGCATATGCTTCCAGAACCTCCCGCACATCTGCCGGGAGGTCGCTGTCATACCTGGCATTGACCGTTTCCCATACCCGCAGAAAATGGACGAGATAGTCGGCCACCGCCGCCTTCCGGCCCTCGGTTGTGGCAAGTTGGCCACGGGCCGCAAGCGTCACCTGTTGGAGCGTGAGGAAGTCGTCCTCGGACTGGGCAAAGCCCAACCCGAAAGCTACATCCGCGTCCCTGGGGCCGATCACGTGCGGCACGCCAAAGGTATCGCGCTTGATTCGAACGTCATATTGCCGGGCCCTCTGAATGAGTGTGGCCCAATTGGGTGGCGGTGGCTGGTTCAGCCGGTCATCCACCACAAGGAACACGACGGCAGTGACGAGCAATCCTGCCAGTGCGAGTAAAGTGATCTTGACAGCGCGCATGAATCTTTCGTGCCTCAGGCTCCGGGACTGTGAAATCTTAAGCCCTTGGGCGTTCTTATCTAGCCCTCGAATCTGCCGACAGATTTGGCTTGTGCTTGTGGCGGATTATATCGAAAAGACGGTTTCGCGATTGTGAAACAATCTCTAGCGTTGAGCGGAGATGGTCGCCGGTTCCGTGACCACCGTAAAGCTCTGATGCAGATCTCCCACCGATAGCTCGAACTCACCCGCCTCCTGTACTGGCTTGTTCTCAGGGCCAATAAATGTAAGGTCATCGCGATCGAGCGTGAACTTGAGCTCCTTGTTTTCACCGGGGGCGAGCGAGATTTTTGCAAACCGCTTCAGCCGCTTCACGGGCGGAGTAACGGTGGCGAACTTTTGTGTCAGGTAGAGCTGCACGACTTCTTTTCCAGCGCGGTCGCCTGTGTCTTTGACGGTGACTGATACCTGCAGAGGCTGGTTCGCGCTCACTTGTTTTACACTCAGGCGCAAATCCGAATACCGGAAGGTGGTGTAACTCAGCCCGCTACCGAACTGAAACTCCGGTTGAAATGAGGTGGATCCAAAGCCGGTCTCCTGTTCTTCCGAGAAGCGGTGGTCATAGGTGAGCAGGGCATTGGAATGGCTGGGATAGGTGAAGGGAAGCTTGCCATCGGGATTGTAGTCACCGAAGAGGACATCGGCAATCGCCTGGCCACCTTCGTTACCGGGATTCGGGGCCAGCACAATCGCCTTGGCCAGGCCGGCGATGCGGTGAATGATACGCGGGCGTCCCTCGGTCAGTACCAGCACAATCGGCTTGCCGGTGGCGGCAACCTGTTCTGCCAGCCGCAGTTGCGGCTCGGGCAGAGTGAGATCATCAATGTCGCCGGGTGTCTCCGCATACGACATCTCTCCCAGGCAAAGAATGACCATGTCGGCATTTTTGGCAGCATCCACTGCAGCGGCAATGTCCAGCTCTTTGTCAAAAGAAGTCCCGGGTACGTAGACGACATTCTCACTCCCAGTTTTCAATCCCAATTTGGAACTGAGCTTTAACTTCACTGCCTGGAGGATGGTTGGCTTGTCCTTTGGATAAATGCCGGCCTTAGCTCCCTGCCAGGTGTACGTCCATCCATTGTTCAGGGAAACGAGGGAGTCGGCGCCAGGTCCAGTCACAAGAATTTTCCCGGAAGATGTGAGCGGCAGAACCTTGGCCGAATTTTTGAGCAGAACAATGGATTCTCGCGCAGCCTGCAACGCTGTTTTCTGTGCCTCTGGCGAACCCAACTGCACGCCGGATTTCACGCCTAGCAACGGATCGCGAAACAACCCCAGCTCCATCTTCATGG
>WNFE01002786.1_pt1 | contig 12924 bp, 12 predicted proteins | sample 5400451 | NCBI WGS metagenome assembly WNFE01 (sample SAMN13153344, study PRJNA577476) | soil metagenome | isolation source: 200 cm saprolite under Douglas fir tree site 2 hole 2 | place: USA:California | collected 2015-04-18 | reverse complement strand
TACTGTGCACACACCTGAAAGGAAGAGAGCCATCTCATGTATTACTAATCGAGCCTCATCGCAAGAACGGATTCTTCATGCATCTTCACTATACGCAATCCTTGCGGTGATTGTCAAGAAAAATATATCTCCTCGTCAGAGATCACCATGCACCGCGTGAGCGATATTAGAGGCATGGGAAAGCACCCGGCTGATCGCATTGAGCAGGTCGAGATGGATTTCACTCGACTCTAAACTCGGAGGCACTCCAGAGTGCAGGCGATGGAGGTGCCGCAAGTGGAACTGCCGCTTCATCTGGCTCAAGTGCCGTTTCCGAGCCAGGAACTCAGCGGCAAGTGTCGCGTCCTGAGCGGCGAGTGCGGCCAGGGCTTGCTCTAATGCCGCTGTCACCTCTGTATGGTAGGTAACCAGGTCATTCCATCCCTCATCAGAAAACACGATCTGGTTCCGGCGTTTGCGGCGAGCCAGGCGCATGAACTGCTTGTCGATGATATCGCCAATGGCTTCCAGATCGGTAATGATGTAAAGCAAGGCGATCTCACGGCGTACCTGTTCCTCGGTCATCTTGTCCTCGTCCAGTTGTGTCAGGTAGCGCTTAGTGGCTGCCTCCAATTCGTCGAGTTGGTCGTCAAGTGCCGCCATACGGGTAGGAATCGTCATCCCGCGCTCCTCGAAAGCATGCATGCTCTGCCGCAGCATCTCCGTCGCCAGGCCAGCCATGCGCAGCACCTCACGCGTAGCCTGACCGAGTGCGATCGCCGGCAGTGAAAGTGCTTCAGGGTCCAGGTAACGCGGCCCGGTTGTCTCATTGCTCTCGCGATCGGGCAGGAGGGCACTTGCCAGACGTGTCAAGGGTGCCGCGAGCGGAAGAAAAATGGCAGCAAGCGCCAGGTTGAACCCCAGGTGCGCCAGGGCCACCTGCAGCGCAGGCTCGAGCCTCACATACGAGAGCAGAGCGACCAGTGGGCCAAGTACCGCCAGCACCATTACTGCACCAGCGAGCTTCGTTCCGGTGTGAAGCAGCGCCAGTCGTCGACCAACAACCGAGCTTCCACTCAGAGCAGTTAGTAGGGCAGTGGCTGTGGAACCGACGTTGGCACCGAGCATGAGCGCCAGCGCCGCCACCAGCGGCAGGGCTCCGCTCGCCACCAGCACCAGGACCAATCCAATGGCCGCAGCACTGGAAGCAAAGGCGATGGCTAGTACGACCCCGATCAGTGCCAGCACAAATGGTGCTCCCGTGAGCGTCCGTAACACCTCAGCGGTGACGGGGCTGGCAGCGATGGGCGTACTCCCTGTCTGAAGCGCCGCTAGACCCAGGAGCACCAGGCCAAATCCAAAGAGCGCCTGGCCACCATCACGTAGAGCCGTGTGACGCGTGGCCATGGCAGCGGCAGCGCCGGCTCCTGCGAGCACCACGGCGTAGTCGGTGATGTGAAACGCCAGCAGTTGTACGACCAGTGTAGAGCCAACATTGGTTCCCAGTACCATGATGACCGCAGCCGGAAGTTCCACGAGTTGCGCACTTACCAACCCGACCAACAACGAAGAAGTGGCGCTGGAGCTCTGTGTCAAGACGGTGGCGAGCACACCGATGCCAAATGCTGTGAGCGGACGGCGTGCAAGTGCCATGGTAGCGCGTCGTAAGCGTGCCCCTGCCACACGCTGCATCCCATCCGTCACCACTCGTATGCCGTAGAGGAGCAGCAGCACACCACCCAGGAGCAGGCCCAGGACGGCAGTCGGGTTAGTGGGAGCAACCAGCAACAGCTTCACCTCTCTCCGATCACTATCAGCTACGATGCATAAGAAAAAACTTTCACCTGGAACCTTAGTATGGGGATACTGGTAGAAGCTGTCAGCCGAACAACGCGGCAGAAGTACCAGCCTCATGGCAGAAATATTAAGCCAATGTTAAGAGAATGTTAAGAGAGTGTTAAATACTATTATAGCAGAGTATGCGCTCATGAGCAAGCAGAACGATAAGGCCTTTCTGCAAATTGACTTGCCAAAGCATGCCGCGAGGCACCATCTCTTCAAAGAAATTGTTAACCTTCCTATTACAACTTGTTAACGCCTGGTTAACATTCACAGCGTACGATTTTAATGAGTTTATGCTACGAATAGCAAACCTATCCTTAAAGCTAGGAGTATATCATTGATGATAAGCGAAGAGCAGCATCCAAGTCATTTGTCTGGAGAAAATAGTATACATGCAACTGCGCAATCCGTTCTAACCACGCTCGACGAAAGTCCGCTGTCCGGTTTCCATTTGAGAGCCATGCTGACCTCCGGCATGGGTTTTTTCACCGACGCCTATGATCTGTTTATCATTGGAGTCGTCCTGGCAATCCTCACCCCCATCTGGCATCTCAATGCGCTACAGATCTCGCTGCTTGGTAGTACATCGCTGATAGCCGCGGCATTTGGTTCGGTCATTTTCGGTCGCCTGGCAGATCATTTAGGTCGTAAGTCTATCTACGGTCACACCCTGATCGTCCTGGCACTAGGGGCTATTGCCTCGGCTTTCTCGCCGAACGTTGTCTGGCTCCTGATCTTCCGTTTTATCCTGGGCCTTGGTATTGGTGGCGACTATCCGTTGAGTGCTACGCTGATGAGCGAGTATGCCAATCGCCGCGATCGCGGCAAGCTCGTCACCCTGGTTTTCTCAATGCAGGCAGTTGGTCTGATTCTTGGGCCGCTCGTCGCGCTTGCATTGCTGCTCGCCGGCATCAATCATGAATTGACATGGCGCATTATGTTGGCCCTCGGCGCAGTACCAGCGCTCGCGACCTATTACCTGCGTTTACGAATTGCCGAAACGCCTCGCTTTACACTTGCTATGCAAGGTGATCTTGCTGGGGCCGCACAAACGGTAGAGATGGTTACGAAGAAACAGTACGAGCGTAACAGTGCAAAGTCTCCAACCATACTCCTACAAAACGATCAAACGGGAAGTGACAGCAGCGCTCCAAGCAAAAAAGTTCAAGTAAAATCATGGACGTATCTGTTGCTCAAGCGCCCCTACCTGCGCTGGCTCATTGGAACTGCTGGAGCCTGGCTCTTGCTCGACATCGCGTACTATGGCACAACGATATCCAGCCCGCTGGTCCTTAAATCGCTGAATGCGCACTCTAGTTTGGTGACCAACATGCTCTATACGCTGCTCATCTTTGTAGTTGCTGCGCTACCCGGTTATATCGTGGCGGCGTTAACAATTGACCGCTTAGGTCGAAAGTGGATTCAGTGTTTTGGCTTCGCCATGATGGCATTAGCATATGGACTGCTTGCAATAGCCCCCGCTCTAACTACTCTTACGCTCCCGTTCCTCCTGGTGTACGGTATGAGCTACTTCTTCACAGAGTTTGGCCCGAACGTAACTACCTTTGTCTATCCAGCAGAGATTTTTCCAGTGATGGTACGTACAACAGCGCATGGGCTTGCTGCGGCAGTGGGCAAAGTTGGCGCATTCATTGGTGCCTTTGCCTTCCCCTACTTACTGGCCAACTTCCACCTTCCTGGGGTGATGGCGGTTGCTGCGGTCATTTCGCTCGCTGGTCTGCTACTCACGCTATTCACACTACCTGAGCCAAACCAGCGCTCCCTGGAAGATATCTCCGGTGAACATGCTGCCAGGACTGCTCATGAAGAACGGGAACTGGTGTTACGTTAGTTTCCATTGGGGGGGATGCCTTTCGTTTCTCAGGCTGTACTACGCGATCCCTCTACGAACGGCAGAAGTGCCACACAACGAGAGCAAAGGGAGGCTTGCATTGATCTAGATGTATATGGAATCGGAGCACTTTGTCTAGGTTGATTCCCTGCTGACTGTATGTAACGTAATGGCAGGTGTATCAAGTGAGAGTGACTCTATATAGATCAATGCGTCGTCTTTCTCACCTATATCGTACTCCATGAGCGCGTGTTCTTCAAGCATCGATGGAGCATGAGAAAGCAATTCTTCGATCATACCCCAGGGCATCGACTCGAGGTAAGAGAGCTTGCCCAGTTCTGCTATTGATCGAAAAAGAGCTTGATTGATACTTCCGGTGCAATTCCAGCATACCCTCCCTGCTAGAACCAGGCAGTCGTGGAGTGTCCCGTAGTGAATTTTCATTCTATACTGTTGCTCGCCTATCCTTAAAGCATAGTGGTTTACCTGCCATTATACCATACAAGGGATTGATTACACGTCCCTTCACCTGAGGGCTCTGAGACGTATGAGCTTGATTTCGGGTAACAGATAATCCAGGAGAAATAGCTTTAGATGCTGGTGCAGTAGTGTTTTAAAATAAAAAGTAGTGTGGTCTGTTGAAGACCACACTACTAGAAACAGGCGGATTCTGCTTTAGTGCTGACAGCTGATATCGCCACCACCTGTTCCAGGCAGCGCTCCAAAGGTCGCATTAGCCAGGTTTAGGCACATATCGGCCGCCACCGTCGAACCGGCTTGCATGAGCCAGACATGCTGGTTCGTGGTGAATCCTACCTGGACACCTGGACCCTCCATGATTACCAAGATGTCCTGGTCGGCAGCCCCACGTCCTCCGTGTTCGGCGAGTTTACCCAGCGGTGGAGTATCATAGACGACTGCCTGTGTGCCATTGGAGCCGTCAGTGGGCCACACAATAAAGTCGGGCGTGCGGAACTGGGGAGTAACCATGTATGCTCCCAGGCCCGAGGCAGGCGTTATAGCCTGAATACCGAATTGCGCCATGTTCTTCGGCTTGCTGAGCAGATCAATAGCCGACTGCGCTTGAGCAGGATTCTGCAACCAGACTAGAGCAACACGGTCGGTCGTTGTCTGGTCGGTGGGTATGCCATTATCAATTAAAAACTGGTCAATGCTGCCCGGCCCGTGATCAGGAATGGCCTCGGTAAGCGCTGTGTTGCCATGGTCGTTGACGACTGCAATCTCTGTCTGATTGTAGATCCCGACCATCTTGAGCAACGCTACGGTCTGAGCAATCTGGCTGTCCTCAAATTGTAGAGTCTGAGCAACCTGCAGTGAATTAATGCCATACTTTTTCATTATGCTATTAGGCGCAACGGCATACAGACCAAAGACGTTCGGGCGGTTGGCACCCATCTTTATCTCTTTGCGCACGGCATCAAAGTTCATCTGGTCATACTGTTGGGGCGTTCCGGTGAAGTTGGCAAATGTGGGAGTCTGCAAATTATCAATACCAGGCCCGCTGTAAACGGAGCACGTGTTGGGTCCATCCAGGACATCATAGGCGGGGTATTTCGCGATAAAGGCTGTCGTCAAACCAGCCGCTTTGGCAGCCTGGAAAAGTGTGCAGGCGCGCACTACGTTGCGATCCTCAGTAATACCAGGCGGCAGCACGGGAGTTTCATCGAGTTCAATCAGGTGGTTAAACTGGCGGTCCCAAAAAGTCTCGTAGGGAAGCCCATGATGGGTCGCGTCAGTGCCGGTGAAGAGCCCCATGTTGTTGGTGATCGAGTCAGCCGGTACCTGCGCCTGGGCATTCGTGTAGCTGGCGCCAAGCGCTTCCAGACTCGTCAGGAAAGGAGCATTGGTGGCATTGTACAGCTCTGGATGGCCACCATCGAGGATGACGATAAAGGCGTATTTGGCTGGATTATTACCGCCATTTGCATGTGCGGCATGGAGGTGGCCTTCGATCACCAACCCCAGCACTAAGCTCACAACGAACGCACAAAGTAGGCTTCCCCTAAATAGCCGCCTACGTTTTTGGATAGGTGTTCTTGACATACTAAACTCTCCTCGCTTAGAAATAAGCTCTGCAATAAATTAGGATCCAGAACTACCGGTATTTTATCACATAAAACTCAACAGATACACAAACTTCGTAGGTATTTTGGGTAATATTGATAGGGAAAAATAGGAAGCAGGCAGTCATTACATTCTATTCTTACTTGAATACCTTTAGTCCTGTATAGTTCTTTTTACCTATCTTCTGATGACTTGCTTGACACTAAGGGATGAGCTAATGTTATCATTCATTGGGGTAACAAAATGCCATCTTTTATACATCAGCTTATCGTGGGGGATCGATATTTTCTGGACTACCTGCTTTATTTAAGGTAATTTACACCTTTTGGACTTATCCAATTGCGTAGGTGTATCCTCAGCATGTTCTGTCTGTGGTAACGAATTCTGTCAAAGGATTGGGGAGCTAATGTGATGAGCAGTTACGGTGGGATTAACAACTTTTCCCATGCAGGCAGGCGCCCGATGATGATTGCTGCACAATTATATAATGGTGCTAGCAGTATGCACCACATTGATGAGATGTTTCAGTGGCTCGCCAATGTAATTGTAGTGAACTTCAATGCGCAGGCAGCACAGTTCTGGGCGCTTCAAGCCAATCGTATGGGGCAGGCATCTGCCCAGTTACGGTGCATGGTTTACCAGGAGAAATTGTTCCCCGGACACATTATTGCGAATAACCAGGTTGCAACGACGGCCAGTCAGATACTGCAGGGGCAGAGTAACTACAGCCTGCAGAGGGTGGAAAGCCTGTTCCCCTCTTACCAGGCATCCCTCCTTGAACGATATGGACTTCTCTATTGTGCCTATTATGTTCTGATTGATGACAGGCTGCTGCCTCCTGCATACGATGCACCTGCAACGGAAATACCGATGCCATTGACTGTAGCAGTGCTGCTCTTTTTACGACAACCTGTCCCTCAGAATGAGCAATCAGCCATCAATCTCATCTTAGAGCAGTCCCTAGCGGTTGCTGCTAGCCGCGAACTGCTTTTACCCGCCAGTACCGGCTCAGGACGTTTACCCTCATTAACAAATAACTTGTTTCAGCAACAGCCTCAACTCAGCCTGGGTGGGCTTATTCCCCAAAGGGTTGAGGACACTGACTTGTTGAAGTCGAGCAATCCACTTGCTGGTTCCCTGGTCATTTCTGATAAACAGGCGCGACGTCTGTTCACGGCCATAGATGGCCGTAAAAATGTAGAGGAAATCTGCATGCAGATCGATATGGACTTGAAAGAAGCCTACAAGGCCCTCCAGGTGTTATTGGCTCAACATCGCGTTCAGCTTTACGGACCAGAGGGGCAGTTGGTGGAAAGCTCTGTGTTCCTTGAAGATCTTCGGTGAACTACTCAGAAGGAGAATATGCCGTATGGATGAGAATTTTGTTCCTAACTTACTTTCGCTGACGTTGTTTTTCGTCTCCCTTTTCATTGCGTTACGTGCGCTCTATCTCTACACGCGGTCGCGTAGCCGCCGTATTTTTATTTTGAGTTTGTCAATGGGCGTGATTTCACTAACGGCAGTGGCGGGTTTTGCTGGAGATAACGTTACAAGCATAAGCCTCAATGTCGATTGGTTCAACTACATTGGACAAACGGTGAGCTATATCTTCATTTTGCTGAGCTTCTTCAAAGATTCGGACTCGTATTTACGCAACCTGATGCGCTGGCATGTCGCCGCTTCCGCGCTGCTCCTGATACTTATGCTGCTGGCACCCGTTCTACCTCCTGAATTTCCAGATCCCGCTGTGACGAAATCTATCTTGAGCGGTTCGCGTGGCCTGATCTGCTTTATCATCTTTTACTACTACGCTCTTGCCTTTATGGAGAAGGAGACACGTTTTAGCCTCCTGATGGGCGCTGCCTTCCTAATGCTCTGTTTCGGATACTCGATCATTATCCCCAAGTACATACAACCGAACGACGCGCTCGACCGTGGAGGGGATATTATACGAATTGCTGGTCTCATCACGCTACTTCTCACCGTTTTACTGCCTGACGTTACCTATAGAGTAAGCAGGCATATCGAACTGGGTGTTCTTGATGGAGAGAGAATGAAAAAGCGGTAAGACGGAAATTGTTTGCAGGTTATCCTATTGATTGAAAGAGGGTTGTTCAACTCGTGATAAACGGATTCAAAGTTCTGGTCATTGATGATAGCTATACATCATCTCTATTCATGGCTAGCGCTCTCGAGAATGCTGGGTACCGGGTGATAACAGCCTCGGATGGACCCCAGGGATGGCTGAAGGCACTTCAGGAACGTCCGCATTGTGTGATACTGGACATCGTCTTGCCAGGCGGCGTGGATGGTTTCAGGTTATGCCGTCTGTTGCGGGCGCAAGATCCACAACGTCGACTTCCGATTATTATGGTGAGTGTCAAAAACACATCTATGGACAAGGCCTGGGGATTGCGGCAAGGCGCAGATAGATACTTATCCAAACCTTTCTCGGAAGAGAGCTTTGTACAACTTGTTGGAGAAGTATTGGCTGAACGCTATTGATCTTCACCTGTCGAGAAAAGTAATTGCCAGTCTGGTCGCTCAGACGGCCCGAGACCAGGCGCAGGCCATACCCAAGTAGTTCGCCAAAGCCCGTGACGATGCCAACTGCCACTGCACTCGCTCCAAGCACGGCCAGGTAAGGCCCGATGATGCTGCGCGAGCCCTCGTAGGCGAAGTCGGCGAAAAAGCTCATTGCGCCGATCAGCAGGACGAACTTGAGCGCGGTGGCCTTTGTTAGTGCATGTCTCCTGGCTTCCTTCTTTGAAGTACCTGTTTCCATAGTAGCACGTGTGTTTCTAAAAACAAAAACGCTTCTAACAGCCGACCATCTCTGTGATCGATTGCTAGAAGCTATCAGCACAAGGCATTAGGCGAGCTTCATCGCCAGTAGTTTTCTCCTTCTCAATTATAGATACTTGTCGAAGCAATTACAAGTGGTGATATGTAACCTTGCCAACGAGCAGTACAGAGCGTAGGATAGAGATCATCAAACCATCAGAAAGAGACCGTGATGAAATACGATATGCTCAACGAACAGATTGCCTATTATCGAGCACGAGCCCAAGAATATGATGAATCGGTCGGAGGAACCGAAGAAGCGAAAGGGACTTTTGCAAGGGCGATGCAGCTGCTCCAGCACATGGGTCCATTTGAGCAGGTCTTGGAACTGGCATGCGGTACAGGCATCTGGACGAGCGCTCTGCTCCAGATTGGGCAGTATATTACCGCCATTGATGCTGCTCCCGAGATGCTCGATATTGCTCAGCGCAAGCTCGGGAATGCACCGGTCCACTACCAGCAAGCGAACCTGTTTGAGTGGGAGCCGGTGCAGCAATACGATTTAGTCTTTTTTGCTTTCTGGCTCTCTCATGTCCCGCCCGAAAGACTGAGCGCCTTTTTGAACAAGGTCAAGCGCGCGGTTCGACCAGGAGGATACGTGGTGATGATTGACCAGTATGCCCCGACAGAAGAGGATCGGCGCCTCGTGAAAGAAGGAGAGGGAGGTACTATCTACGCAGAACGTTCCCTCCGTGACGGGCAGACCTTTACCATATTGAAAGTTTTTTACGATGTGATGGTCTTACAGGAGATATTCCTCCATCTCGGCTTTGAGAGTACGATCCACCAACTCGATGACAGCTTTGTCTTTTTCTCAGCAAGAGGGCGACCCGTCTAAATTTTTCAGTATATGATATGCTTCCCTCCTAATTCACGACCGGTATACACCCCTGCTTCGGCCTCACCCCAGCCCTCTCCACTGCGTGGAGAGGGAGCAGACCTAATTCACGACCTGGTCAAGCGCCTGGTCGCTCTGTTGCTCGCTGCCGGATGGGGTTGCCTCTGCCGGTTGAGCGATGTCGCTTTTGCGCAGGGGGATCTCGCGCAGGAAAAGCACCGAGAACAACCCCAGCAGCATGATGATGAACCCCAGGAAGAAGACAGTGGTGATGGCCGATGACAGGCTCACCCTGATGGCTTCAATGAGCTGGTGAAAGAGCGCCAGGCCCTGAGCACCAAACGCCGCAAAGCCGCGCTGAATCTTGGCCACAACATCTGGCGCTAGTAACAACTGGGGGTTCTGAAGCTGGGCCAGGGGCAAGTGTCTTGCCGACGCAAGCCGCGTGAGCGCCTGTGGCATGTTGCGCTGCAAATTGCTCTGAAAGGCGTTGGTCATGATCGTGCCCATCACCGCCACGCCAATCGTCGAGCCGATGGAGCGGAAGAAGTTGAGCGTGGCCGTGACCTCACCGAGCTGCCTGTACGGGAAGGCGTTCTGGACGACGATGGTGAAAAGGCTCAGCAGCACACCAGCACCCAGGCCGGTAATAATCATGTTGCGGACGATCTCGCCCTGGGTCGTGGTCACCGCCATGCGCGAGAGCAGGAACATGCCGATTGCGGCGACAGCGAAGCCGATGATAGCCAGGACCTTGTAGCGGCCGGTGCGCGAGAGGAGTTGGCCTCCCACAAGACTGCTGAATATGAACGCGGCCATCATCGGGGTCAGCACGGCGCCCGAATTGGTGGCGCTCTCGCCAAGCACGCCCTGGGCGAAGAGCAGCAGGTAGAGGATAGCCACGAACATGCCCGCGCTGACCAGGAATATCGCGATGACCGAGATCAGGAAAATGCTGTTTGTGAAGAGTTGGGGAGTGATGATCGGCTCGGCTGTGCGCGTCTCAAGCCAGAAGAAGAGGGTCAGCAGCACCGCGGCAGCGATGAACAGGCCGATAATCTGCCCCGAGTTCCAGGCATATTGGGTGCCGGCCCAGGAGAACGCCAGCAGCAGGGAAACGGCCCCTGCGACCAGAATGATGGTGCCCAGGTAATCAATCGTATGCCGCACGCGGCGGACGGTCCTGGGCAGAACGAACCCGGCCGTCAGGATGGCGATGGCACCCAGGGGCATATTCACATAGAAGACCCAGCGCCAGCCCCAGGTATCGGTGATCCAGCCGCCCAGGGTTGGCCCGATGATCGTCGTCAGGCCGAAGACGGCAAAGATCAGGCCTTGCCATTTCCCGCGCTCTGCAGGCGGGAAGATATCGCCGATGATGGCCTGGGCGATGGGCATCAACGCTCCGGCTCCCAAGCCCTGGATGCCACGGTAGATGATCAACTGGGTCATGTCCTGGCTGGTGCCTGCCAGCGCCGAGCCGGCCAGGAAGATGACCATGCCTCCGAGGAAGAAAATGCGCCGGCCATAGATGTCGGAGAGCTTGCCATAGAGCGGAATCGAGACCGTGGAGGCGAGCAGGTAGGCCGTGACGACCCAGGCGTAGTGCTCGAGGCCGCCCAGGCTGGCGACGATGCGGGGAAGCGCTGTGCCCACGACCGTCTGGTCGAGCCCAGCCAGCAGCATCCCAAGTATCACGCCGATCAGAATCGCGATGATGCGTCCCCGGCTGGCCGTTGCACTCAGAGGTTGCGGTTCGGGGATGGCGATGGCCGAAGCTCGCGTAGAGTGTGTTTGTGCCATGAGATTACGTTCCTCCTCTTTTCCAGTAGAGTACCTTGTAGAGAGTGATTCCTACGGAAAGCGACCTTACTTGAAGCCTGGAGGGGTCCCGGGAGTGCCTTTCCCCGTTTCCAGGTAGGATTTCAGACTGGCCAGGAAGTATACCCAAGCCCCGCGTGTCCCTTCATGCGCCTCATCAGCCTGGGCGAACCCATCATGCGTGAAAATCAACTTGGTGCCGTTGTGGACAGGCGTGAGTTGCCAGGTAACGCTGCTCCCTGCCCATTGTGGAGGGCTTTTGGAAATCCAGCGAACTTTCTCGTCCTGGTCCAGTTCGGCCACCTCAAACTGCATGACAAACGCCCCCTGCCGAAAGCGAAATTCAGCAAGAGAGCCCACCTCTGGTGTGACTCGCGCCTCGTAGGCCCACCACTGAACGATTTCGTCCTGCTGAGTAATGGCTCCCCAGACACGCTGCGGGGGGGCTTCTATGGTGAGTTCTTCGACAATAGCTGTCATCGTTGTTCCTTTCTCTTGAATGTCGCCAGGCGACCATACTTAACCTATAGGTTAAGTATATAGGAGAAAGGGAACGGTGTCAAGGGGGTGCCTCTAGGAACCCGTTTGTAAAGCTGTTTGGCAAGTATCAATCAATTCGCGGTGAGCTTAAACTTCCGTCTTTTCGTTAAAAAAACACCGGAAGGCCGGGAGTGCCTTTCCCCGTCTCCAGATAGGACTTCAGGCTGGCCAGGAAGTATTCCCAATTCCCGCGTGTCCGTTCATAGACCTCATCTTTCTTCACGAACCCATCATGCGTGAAGACCACCTTGGTCCCGTTGTGGACAGGCGTGAGTTGCCAGGTGACGCTGGTCCCTGCCCATTGCGCCACGGGGCTTAGCCTGGAAATCCAATGAACTTTCTTTCCGGCGTCCAGTTCGGCAACCTCAAACCGAAGGACACTGTCCCCCCACTCCCCAAAGCGAAACTCAGCAAGAGAGCCCACCTCTGGTTTGGCATTCAGATCGTTGGTCCACCAGTGACCTATTTTGTCAGGCTGCGTCAGGGCACCCCAGACGCGCTCTGGGGCTGCGGCAATGGTGAGTTCTTCGACAATGGCTGCCATCGTTGTTCCTTTCCTTGAACGTCGCTGTGCGACTATACTTAACCCACTGGTTAAGTATAGAGGAGAAGGAGAACGCTGTCAAGGGGGTGCCTCCCTGAAAATCTTTCTGTTCTGCCTGGATCTCGCGCTTTGGAGCCGGAGTCTGAACAGCGCGTCAAAAGTCGAGATCGGAGGAGAGGACCGAGGCCAGCGCATCGAACAGGGATGGCCAGCCACCTTCAGCCAGCGCACGTCGCTCTGGAGTGTCCAGCCGTTCGTGGGTCAGCACGACTTCCGTGACCGGACCGTGGTCGAGAAAGTCCAGTGTGACGACGGTTCCCCAGCTCTGCGCTGCTCCGCCGGACCAGGTATAGACCAGTTTTTCGGGTGGAACAATCTGCAGGTAGGTGCCGACCATGGAACTGCCGTCCTCTAAATCGAACCGGAATGACCCGCCTACCCGCGCGTCGAGCGAACGCACGGTCATGCTCATGCCCCTGGGTCTCAACCAGTGCTCCAACGCCCGAGGCGTGATCCAGGCGCGAAACACCCGCTGGCGTGAGGCGGTGAACGTCCGTCGCAGCACGAGGGTGGTGTTGT
>WNFE01002785.1_pt1 | contig 12928 bp, 10 predicted proteins | sample 5400451 | NCBI WGS metagenome assembly WNFE01 (sample SAMN13153344, study PRJNA577476) | soil metagenome | isolation source: 200 cm saprolite under Douglas fir tree site 2 hole 2 | place: USA:California | collected 2015-04-18 | reverse complement strand
GTATTTTGCAGTGCTGGTGTGCCTGATCATTATCTCCTGCCGGGCAATTGCGGTGGAGAATGCCAGCCCTGCTCCCAACTCCGACTTCACTTACCAGCAGCTGCGCAATATTGCGCTGAGCGGTGAGGCCGTAGCGGTCAACAATCTCACGCTCAAGCGCGACGCGGCAACCTTTCACCTGCACTCCGGCACGGTTTGTTTTGTTGCGCCGGCGCAGGGCAAAGTCACGGGAGCGGTCTTTGTGGGCGACGGCGGCATGATCCTCGATCCTCCGCTGGGGATCGAGCGGTCGAGTCTGAAGCTGCTGACCAAGGAAGACGAATTCAGCGAACACTTCAGCCAGCTGGTGCTGCGCTTCACCGATGCCACCTACGACGAGATCAAGAAGGCCGGCACTGCAGCTTCGGGAGGCTGCGACGCGGGCCTGCTACGCGAGAGCCAGAACGCCATGCGACACGATCGCATGCTTAAATACAACCTGGATGCCCGCATTCTCCAGGATGTGCTGAGTCCGGCGGCCGGTGGGCTGTTTGTGGCTTTCATCCACGGCAAGCGATACAACGACCGGGAAATCTTCGTCATCGACCCGCATGGGGCGCCACCCCTGATCCTGCCCGTCGACCCGGAAGAAGTGGAACTGATCACGTATGACGAAAACAAGCTGGGAGTCTGGGCCTCATTCCATTTCTCCAGCGAATACAAGAACGGAACCGCCTCGGGCTCACAGAAAAATGGCGTGATCCATATCCAGCGACAGCAGCTCGACACCACCATCGAGAAGAGCGCGAATCTCACAGGCAAAGCTACGACCGAATTCGTGGCTGTGGCTGACGGGGTGCGGGTAGTGCCGTTCAATCTCCACCGCACACTGCGGGTGCACAGCGTCAGCGGAGCAGATGGCCAGCCGTTGTCCTTCATCCAGGAGGACAAGAATGACGATGCCGACTTTTACGTGATTCTTCCGAAGGCTTTGTCGCACGGCGACAAGTACGGCATCACAACCAACTATGGCGGTAAAGACGCCGTCACTAATGAAGGCAGTGGCAACTACTACCCCATCGCGCGAGAGAACTGGTATCCCAACAATGCCACGGGGTCACTGGGCGAGTACACCAGCTATGACCTGACCTTTCGCATCCCCAAGGGAATGAAGATGGCGGCCACGGGGAGCCTGGTGAGCGAGAACACTGACGGCAACCAGGAAGTCACGGTTTGGAAGAGCGACGTGCCCCAGGCCGTGGCGGGTTTTCAATTTGGCAAGATGAAGGAAGAAGAAGTCAAAATAAGTCCGGACTTTCTGGTTTCCGCCTACGCCAACGAAGAACCGCCCGACTGGGCCCACTCTTTGCAGGGCGGAACCATGGGCAACCTGAGTACGGTGCTCGCGATGAAGCAGCCGCTGCGGGAGGCCCAGTTTGCCATTGGACTGTACACCGCCTATTTCGGGCCTTTGCCGTTCAAGCGGCTGGCCATGACCCAGCAGACCGCCTGCAACTACGGGCAGTCCTGGCCGGAGCTGGTGTGGCTGCCGATCTGCTCTTTTTACGACATCACCGTGCGTCACCAGCTGGGTCTGGATTGGGGAGACCGCGGCTACTGGAAGGTTGTAGCCCCCCACGAAGTGGCCCATCAATGGTGGGGGCAAACGGTAGGGTTCAACTCGTATCGCGACCAGTGGATGAGCGAGGGCTTCGCGGATTTCTCCGCCTCACTCTTTTTGCAAAGCGCGTATGCGCAAAAGGGGCCGAAAGAATTCATTGCCTTCTGGGATGAGGAGCGAAAATCGATTCTGGAGAAAAATACGCAAGGCTTCCGCGCCATCGACGTGGGCCCGCTTACCATGGGATACCGGCTGAACAACAGCCGGACCGGGGTGAGTGTTACTCGCGACCTTATTTATCCCAAAGGCGCTTACATCCTGCACATGATCCGCATGCTGATGTGGGACCACCGCACCGGCGATGATCGCTTCAAAGCCACCATGCAGGATTTCGTCAAGACCTACGCCGGCCGCGCCGCCACTACAGAGGACTTCAAGGCCATGGTGGAAAAACACATGACGCCGGAAATGGACCTGGATGGAAATCAGGCGATGGATTGGTTTTTCAACCAGTACGTGTACGGCACCGCGCTGCCCTCGTACAAGCTGGACTATTCGTTCGACAACGGGGCTGATGGCACTCCGGTGTTCAGCTTCAAGGTAACCCAATCCAACGTGGAGGAGAGTTTTCGCATGCTGGTGCCCATCTATCTGGAGCTGGCCGACGGCCACACGGTGAGCCTGGGACGGGCGCGCATCACCGGCAACAGCTCGGTGGAAAAGAAAGTACCGCTCAAGGGAATGAAGGACCGGCCGCGCCGCGCGGTCCTGAATTATTATGACGACGTGTTGGCGTTACAGTGAAGGCATCGAAGGACCCCTGCCGCTCCACTCCGTCGGAGAATTGTCCGCGCCACTTCGCACGTAACATCAACCGGAAAGAAAATGTTCCGCCGGGTGCACGCACCTTTGCGAGGTAGGGGTCCTTCGACTCCGAAGCTGCTTCGCCAAGCGAAGCAGCCACTCCGCTCAGGATGACAGCAACGGAGGAGAATCGTCTCCAAGCGATCCAGTACCGCCTGCCCGAGCAGGAGGCCCGAATCCGGGAACACCCGAACAAAAAGGGGAGCCTTAAGGCTCCCTTTTCTGCATCCGCGCTCTCACCATTTACTTGGTGCCGGATTCCGCTTTGGCCGATTCCGCGCCAATCGCAAACGCTTGCTTTCTTCCCGACAGGCGAATCTCGGACAGCACCTTGTTGCCGTTGTCGTTGACCACAGTTACAGTCGCGTCCCGATCAGGCGTGCGATCCAGGTCGACCAGGTGGGCGGGTACGGTAGCGACAACATTCTTGCCGCGCAAGATATTCAGTTCAACGTTGGGCCCGTTGCCTTCCCACCTCAGCGTGTACTCACCCGGCGCGATCTGCTTTCCACTGACGGTTACGGGATCGCTTACCTGCAGTGTGCCCTTGTTGGCAGCGAAGGCGGTTGCAGCCAGCAGCAATGCCAGTCCCAGCAGCAAACCTTTGGAGATTTTCGAGATTTTCATTGCACTCCTTTTTCTTTCCCGAAGACGTCGGGAACCGGTTCTGGGCGGCCTGGACTCGCCTTCGTCGGGAAATTCTTGCGTTTCGCCGCCGAAGGCCTACAATGCTGCCTCGGGGTTAAGCAAAGAGGGCTGGGCCGCAAGGCTTCGTGCTCTCTGCTCGGGGATTGCTCTCACCTGGGCCGCCAAACCGAGTGTGATACCAGTCCCTTTAACCCCTGAATTGCTCTCTCTTCCAAAACAACCGGGGCATCTTATTCCTTTGAGCCCGGCAACAATCATCCATCACTGCAAGGTACGACATGCATCGCCGAAAAGTTCCGCTACGCACATAATTGCAGCACTTCTTTGGACGCCGCTCGTGACGGGTCGTTAGCAGTGTTTGCCGTCAGCAGGCCCGACACAAAAGCGGTCTGTTTTGTTGTGCGTGTATGTGCGTGTAAGTGTGGGCGGGCGCCCTCGCCCGAAGTTTTTGAAGTTGGTTTTCATTTTGTTCTGTGGTGGTTTGTCTACCAACTCGACTGCGAATGGGGTTCGCAACGAGTACACAGTCAAAGGCGACGGGCGAGGGCGCCCGCCTCACACACCCACCCACTGGGCTAGGTCAGGTTGAGGACTACCTTTCCGAAATTCTTGCGTTCGAGCAACAGGCGATACGCATCTGAAGCTTGTTCCAGCGCAAACACGTGACCCACAACCGGCCGCAAGTGGCCTTGCGCCATCCACTCCGAGAGCTGTTCCCATGCCTGATTCATCAATTCGCGTTTCGCGGACACGTAGGTAAGCCACAAACCATGTACGCTCGCACCTTTGGCATAGAGCATTCGCGGGTCGAACTGACCGGGTTGTCCGGTTGCCGCTCCATACACGATGACCCGGCCAAAATCGCGCAGGCAGCGAACGCTCTTCATCGTGTGCTCACCGCCCAACATTTCAAACACCGCATCCACACCTTCGCCGTGGGTCAGGTCTTTGACCGCTTCTTCGTAATCGCGTTGCCTGTAATTGATTCCGTGCTGCAGGCCCAGGGCTTTCACTCGAGCCAACTTTTCCTCCGAAGAAGAAGTTCCGTACATCTCCACGCCCAGCAGTTTTCCAATCTGCACCGCCGCCGTTCCCACGCCTCCGGCTACGGCATGGATGAGAACTCGCGGAGCGGGCGTGTCCGCCAATTTCTGCAGCAGGCCGGCTTTCCAGTACGCGAAGTAGGCGGTGAAATAATTGACTGGGAAGGCGGCGCCTTCTTCGGCGCTCCATGCCTGAGGCACGGGCCACACCAATGCGGACGACGCGGCGATGCGCTCGGCGAACGCGCCCCACTGCGCGTATCCCATGACGCGCTGCCCGTCGCTGCGAATACCGCAAAATTCGCGTCCGGCTACCAGCGGGGGTTTCGGTGTCCCGGGATAGCCGCCTTGCGCACTCATGATGTCGGCGAAGTTGATCCCGCCGGCCTCGCCTTCTACCAATTCCTGTCCAGGAGTGGGGACCGGATCCGGAACCTGCCTTACCTCGAGCACGTCGGGATCGCCTAATCGGCTGATGACAAGGGCTTTCATGGGCAAAGTGTACCAGCGTGACGGCGAACCAAGCTGGATTGCGGCCAGAGAACAACTGCCATCCCAGGTTCTTGAGGCATCTGTATCGCGATGGTTCTTCCGCTCCTTCGGAGCTTCGTCATTGCCGTCCTTTCCACCCAGGGCTGGCGCCCTGGGCTACATTCTTGCGCCGCTTCGCGGCTACCCGGAGTCACCGCGATCCTCAGAAATCCCATTTGGGGAAACGGGGCTAGCCGGGCTTCAGCCCTAAGCCCGCCCCCGCTGCGAATTTGGCGACAGGTATATACTCTCCGTAACATGGTTGGGGTTCCCTGTTCTGGCCGTCTGAATGGGGAGTACGGAGCTTTCTTATCTTCCAATTCATAGGCTCCGCTTAACAGATCACTGGTACCGATTTCTTGGCAGCACCGGGCAACCAGTGCGGAACTCTTCGCGGCATGCGTCCGCCAAGGTGGGTTCCGGGGAGGTCCGTCGGTGGACTTGGTTCTGGTGCGTTTTTTATTTGTTCTCATTATTACTGTCACTTGCTACCTGATCGAGCCGTTCGGGCTGCCTGCAAAGCTGGATGCTGGAGTAGGCGGGATCATTGGCCTCGCCATCGTGTTGTTCGAATGGCGGCTGCGCCTGATCAGCCTGAAGCGTCTGATCGGGGCGGCTATCGGAAGCATCCTCGGGATCTTTGGCGCCTACCTTTTTGCCCTGGTGATTCGCAACAGCGTGGTTCCCGGACGTACCCAGGGTTTCCTGCAAATTCTGGTGATGCTGTTGATGGCCTATGTCGGCCTGATTGTCGGGGCCAACAAGGGCGACCTGCTGAACCTAGCGGCGCTGGGAGGCGTCTTCGGAGGCGAAAAGCAGGGAAAGAAGAGCTACAAAATCCTGGATACCAGCGTCATTATCGATGGCCGGATCGCCGACATCGCGGAGACCGGATTCCTTGACGGCATCATCGTAACTCCGCAGTTCGTGTTGCGCGAATTGCAACTGGTGGCCGACTCTGCCGACTCGCTGAAGCGCAACCGCGGACGCCGCGGGCTCGACATTCTGCAACGTTTGCAGAAAGTCGCGTCGCTGCAGATTCAAATCGTCGAAGATGACTTTCCCGCAGTTCGCGAAGTGGATCTAAAGCTGATCGAACTGGCCAAGCTGTATGAGGGCAAAATCATCACCAACGACTTCAACCTGAATAAAGTCGCGCAACTACAGGGAGTGGCCGTGCTGAACATCAACGAACTGGCCAACTCGCTCAAGCCAATCGTGCTGCCCGGCGAGACCATGAAGGTCTTCATCCTGAAAGAAGGCAAGGAATACAACCAGGGCGTGGCCTACCTCGACGATGGAACCATGGTGGTGGTGGACAACGCGAGAAAGATGATTGGCAAGACCATCGACATTTCGGTGACGTCGGTCCTCCAGACCACGGCGGGAAAGATGATTTTCGGAAAATGGGACGAGCGTAACGGGAGCCGCCACGATTCCCGCCCGGCGGTCAATGCGGTGCCGGTTGTGCCACCGGTATCAGGCGTCTCCGGGGTGCAAAGCGGAGAGGTAAAGAAACCGCAGCCGATGATGGTAGAGCGACCGGCGGAGTGACGCGGCTATTGCTCGGAGTCAGCGGGCAGCGACCGATTCTACCTTTATCGTGCTTCCTTCCAGCAGGCCCACAATTTCTACGCGCTCGCCGGCCAATCTCCGGAGCAAGTCCGGATCGCCTTCCAGAGCACGAACTACTTCGCGATCCACCAGGACATAGATCGAGCCGTTACCTACGCATGCGCGGGCGCATTCTGCTGACGTCTTTCCCGAATTCATCGAGTGCCGGGCGCCGCAGCGGGAGTCGGTGATGATTCCGGGAAAAATGCCAGGCACGGCACCATCAGATTTGACTTTAGACACTGACCAAGACTGGGACGCTAACGCATTTACCTGCTTGTGGATCGGGGATTTTTCCGGAGAGACTGATTCCGCCGACTTAAGGGAACTCTGAGCCGGCGAGCTCGGCTCGGTTTCATCAGAGACTTGCGTGGACTGGGCCCCCGCGAAGGCTAGGGAGCCAGTCGCAAACAGCAGTCCGAAACCGAGCGCGGCCGTAAACGTCGTCACGGTGCAAAACGTGACTAATGCCAGCCAGGACCCTTGCGGTTCTTTCATCGTCGCCCCCAATCGGCCCTCGCCTTTATGGTTAGCATTTCAAGGGCCGATCAGCACGGTTCTTAGTTGCCCAATGCTGCCGCCGTGGTTGCTCCAAGGACGCAGGTTACGAGCCCACGAAGAGGAGCGAATCCGCGGGCCTGCGCGGCATGGTCGGTTCCGCTTGGCAAAACATTCCCTGACCGAGCAAAATGGCCTACAGTAAACACCCTAGGAGGCGAGAAAGATGGAGCGCGTCACCGGTGTCGGCGGCATTTTCTTCAAATCAGAGGATCCCGAGAGACTCTATCGCTGGTACGAACAACACCTTGGAATCCATCGAACTCCCGACGGCATGGGCGCGGTATTCGAATGGCGCGCGCCTGATGACGCCGACAAGAAGGGTATGACCGTGTGGTCAATTTTTCCGCGGAACACCAAATATTTCGATCCCAGCAGCTCCGCCTTCATGATCAACTATCGCGTCGAGGATCTGGACTCGTTGCTGGAGGAACTGAAAAAAGAATGTGTGCAAATCGATCCGCACCGCGAAGACTATGACTACGGACGCTTCGCCTGGATCATGGACCCAGACGGCAATCGCATCGAGTTGTGGGAGCCGCCGAGGAAGTAAGGACTGATCGATGAATTTCAGCAGAGTTAGGCTGTTCACGCTCGAGAATGTCCCGAACCTTCTTCAACTCGAGCCTCTGCTTCGGCGCGGACACCGAATCCTCATCTTCACATGTGAGCTATCTTGCTCAGACACCAAAGGCTGTACCTGTCATTCTTTATTCTCCTGAGTGTGTCGAGAGAGCGACGAGCGCTAATTCGTAGCTCCCATTCTTAGGTTGCTGCGGGTGAGATCCCCGAACGATTCAAGCAGCGACCACATCCAGCCGATTGGCATCCGTATCCCCTTGTACGCCGGCGACCCTCCGGCGGACATGGTTCGACCCTAAAAATCGACATAAAAGCGTAGGGCAACGCCTCGGGGCGCATGGGAGGCGTTAGCCCGCAAAGAAGAAAGGTGAACAAGTCATGCCTTTAATTCAACTCCTGGAAGTTCTGATCGTGGTGGGCGTTCTTCTCTGGCTGGTGAATCGCTTCATTCCCATGCAGTCGTCCATCAAGTCAATTCTGAACGGCGTGGTGGTCATTGCCGTGGTTCTGTGGCTGCTGAATGTTTTTGGACTGTTTCATTCCCTTTCCAGTATCCACGTAGGGAAAGGTTGAACTGATCGTAAGCGCTTCTTAATTCCGGGCCGCGAGCCCGAGGTCGAGACTAGCAGTCATAGGCAAACATCTGCCCCAAGGAGAACACTTTGAAGATCAAGCTGTTGTTAGCCGCCGCAATCGGACTGAGTTTGTCCGCGCTCGCTCAAACCAACTCCCAGAGCCTGGCCCTCGAGCCCATGGCTCACACCCCGACGTTCCGGGTCACCGTGGTCAGCCGCAGCATTCAGGCAATCAACTATAAGCATCGCGGCGGAGCCACCAAGCTGGATTTTGCCGGCACTGACCTGATGCCCGAAGCCAACGGCCAAGCCAAAGTCGAAAGCAAGAAGGGTTACATCGAAATCGAAGTGGAATTTGGCAATCTGCAAAAGCCGACGACGTTTGGCAACGAATATCTGACATACATTCTCTGGGCCATTTCGCCCGAAGGCCGGGCAGTGAACCTTGGCGAGATTCTGGTGGGCGACAACCATCGCAGCAAGGTGGACGTCACCACCGATCTTCAGGCCTTCGCTTTGGTGGTCACCGCCGAACCGTACTACGCGGTTCGACAGCCGAGTAACGTGGTCGTGATCGAGAACGTCGTGCGCGAGGATACCAAGGGAACCACCGAGGCGATGCACACGAAGTATGAACTTCTGGAACGCGGCGGCTATATCCCCACTGGCTACAAATTCGACCCGGTGATTCTGAATGCCAGGTTGCCGCTGGAATTCTTTGAAGCGCGCAATGCCTTGCGCATCGCGCAATCCGAGGGAGCCGAGACCTACGCCCACGACACCTACCAGCACGCGGTCCGGTTGATGGACAAAGTCGATCAAGACGCCACCGACAAGCACACCGATCGCAAGGCCATGATCGGGGTTGCCCGTGAGGTGGTACAGACCGCGGAAGATGCCCGCGCCATAACCGTCAAAAAGATAGATCAGGAGCGCCAGGACAACGAGCGTCTGGCGGCCGCCAGCGCACAGGCTGATACCCAGGCACAAGCGGACGATGCTACCCGGCAGAAAGAACGCGCCCAGGCTGATCAGGCCCGAGCCGAACACGCACGAGATCGGGCAGAGTCGGACACGGCAAGGGCGCAGGCTGACGCCGCCCGAGCCCAGTCGGACTCCGACAAGGCTAAATCCGATATGGCGAACAGCGCCAACGCCCTCTCCGCTGCCCAGGCGGACGCGGACCAATCCCGATTGGCCGCACAGCAGGCCCAGTTGAGCGCGCAGCAGGCGGAAGCCGATAAAGCCGCCATGCGCACGCGATTGTCCGAGCAGTTGAACAAGATTCTTCAGACTCGTGACAGCGCGCGTGGCCTCATCGTCAGCATGTCCGACGTTCTGTTTGACACTGGAAAATACTCTTTGAAGCCGGGCGCACGGGAGAAGCTGGCGAAAGTCGCCGGCATTCTGCTGGCCTACCCCGGACTCAACATTGAAGTCGGCGGTTACACCGACAACGTGGGCGGGGACGCAATGAACCAAACCCTGTCTGAGAACCGCGCCGGTTCGGTGCGGGATTACCTGGTGCAGCAAGGTGTGGCATCAACTTCGGTCAGCGCAAGAGGTTTCGGCAACACTCTGGCAGTGGCCTCGAACGATAACGCTTCAGGACGGCAACAGAACCGGAGAGTGGAACTTCTGGTATCCGGCGAGGCTATCGGCAACCCGGTCAATGCGACGACGGGAAGCTTGCAGTAGAGACAGCGTACGCACCCAGCAGCAACGGAGGTAGTCCCTATGAAAGCAATTGGAATCGCCAGCACAGCCATCCTGTCTTTGCTTTTCGGAATCGCAGCTCCGGTGTATGCGCAGCAGGAGCAGCGCGGAGAAAAGGAAGAGCATTCTCAACAGCAGGGCGGGCACGAGCGGGGCAAGCCCGAACAGCAGCATGCTCAGCAGCAGCGGCAGCCAGAGCATCCACAGCAGCAACAGCAGCAGCACGCTCAGCAACAACAGCAACAGCACGCTCAGCAGCAGCACCCCCAGCAGCAGGAGCACGCCCAGCAACAGCAGCAGCAACACATTCAACAGCAGCGGCAGGACCAGAACAACCGGCAGCAGCAAGCCCAACAACAGCAGGAGCACGCCCAGCAGCAACACCAGAACAATCAGCAGTTGCAGGCTCAGCGGAATAATCAACAACGGCATACGCCGGAACAGCAGCGTGTAAGGCAGAGCGCCTGGCAACAGCATCGCGCGCAAGACTGGCAGTCAGACCACCGCACCTGGCAACAACGCGGCGGCTACCGTGGCTACCGCATCCCGGACGACCGTTATCGCGGATACTTCGGGCCGGACCATGGGTTCCGAATCAACACCCTCCCCTTCCTGGTGGTGGGCGGATATCCCCGCTTCCAATACGACGGCTACTGGATCAGCGCAGTTGACCCTTGGCCGGAATCCTGGGGGGATGACTGGTACGACACTGACGACGTTTATGTCAGCTATGTCGACAACGGCTACTACTTATATAACCGCAGTTATCCCAGCGAAGGAATAGCAATCAACATCTCGTTCTAGTGGATCGTTTCAGTGGTTCGAGCCGGTGCAGCTTCGGGAGAGGCTGCACTGGTACGAATACATCCCAAGGAGCAAAACATGCTTGGAACTATCTTGATAGTCATTCTGGTCTTAGCACTCTGCGGAGCCCTCCCACGCTGGACGCACAGCCGGGATTGGGGTTATGCACCGACCGGCGGGATCGGACTGGTGCTTTTCATCGTGATCATTCTGCTGGTTATCGGGCGCATTTGAGCTATGCGCCACTCACCAACCTCGCCAGGCGCTAAAGCCAGGGGCTGGCGCCTGCTTGCCATCCGCGTAGTGACAGTTCTTATCATCGTGCTGATGTGCAGCGACGGTTCGTCCGCGTACTCCGTCCTGACCCACGAAGAAATTGTTGACCTGCTCTGGACCGATGCGATTCGGCCCTTGCTGCTCAAGCGATATCCGGGACTGTCGGAAGAGCAAGTCCGGGATGCCCATGCCTACGCATACGGAGGCGCCGTCATCCAGGATCTCGGCTACTATCCGTTCGGCAACAGAGAATTCAGCAACCTGGTGCATTACGTCCGCAGCGGAGACTTTGTCCGTGAGCTGCTGCTCGAGAGCCAGGATGTTAACGAGTACGCCTTCGCGCTGGGCGCACTGTCGCACTATGCGGCGGATATCGCGGGTCACCCGGCGGTCAACCAGGCAGTGGCGATCGAGTATCCGAAGCTGCGAGCGAAGTTTGGTGCGTCCGTGCGGTATGCCCAGGACAAAACGGCACACTTGAAAACGGAATTCGGATTCGACACGGTGCAGGTCGCGAAGAATCGCTACGCGTCGCAGCAGTATCACGATTTCATCGGATTTCAGGTGTCCAAGTCCCTGCTGGAGCGGGCCTTTCCCGTGGTGTACGGAGTCGAGTTAAAGGACGTGCTTACGCACGAGGACCTGGCGGTGGGTTCGTACCGTTTCGCCGTCAGCCGGCTGATTCCGCAAATGACCCAGGTCGCACTGCAAACTCACAAGAAGGAGCTGATGCGCGAGACGCCTAATTTTGCGAGGCAAAAGTTTCTCTATCGTCTTTCGCGCTCCGGCTATGAGAAGGAATGGGGAAAGGACTATGTCAAGCCGGGCTTCGGGACGCGCATCTTGTCAACGCTTCTGCGATACATGCCGAGAATTGGTCCCTTCAAAGGACTAGCTTTCAATAGTCCGACTCCCCAAACAGAGGATCTGTACTTCAAAAGCATCAACACCACCGTGGATCAATACCGGGCTTTTCTTGCGGCGGTGGGCACCGACTCACTGGTGCTTCCCAATTGTGATTTCGATAGCGGCAAGGTGACCCGGGCAGCGGAATACTCGCTTACAGACGAGACCTACGCAAAGTTGCTGGCTCGGTTGTCGGAGCGGAAATTCGATCTCACCTCGCCGGAGCTGCGCAGCAACCTTGTCGACTTTTATTCGGATCTCTCGGTTCCCATCTCTACGAAAACGAACCCGGGCGACTGGCAACGCGTACTGACCCAGCTGGATCAGCTGAAGTCGATGACCCTGGTCACGGCGGCCGCGCACGAGACTGCGCGGTAGTCCGGATCCCTGACTCGCATCCGGATGCGCCGATGCGTACTCCAAGAGCGGCGGGTGTGAATATGGCGACCTGATCAGTAAAAATTGAAAATAAAGATCAGCGCGGACGCGGCCAATCGCTTCCGAGCCATCTAAAGCGTGCGAAGGCGTAATGTTGAAAATACGGCGATCCTCCTAAACATATGCAATTCCGCGCAGTCCCCAATGTGCTACTGATGCTGGCGTGCTGTACCGCCCTGACTTGGGCAGCGAAAGACCCAACTGCCATAGACGATGGTGGGTGCCGGCAGATCGCCAGCCAAATACCTCACACCGCCTCCACATTCGGTCACGGAATTGCTACCGCGCCTCGCAATGCCATCCGGCCCAGCAATCTGAAATGGGAGTTGCCCATCGCCGCAGCCACCGGACTGTTGATCGCAACCAGTGACGATCACATCAACAGCCACATTCAGTCACCCTCGTTCGCGAAGGCGGCGGCTCGGGGATCGAACGTCGGCCTGGGGATCGAACTAGGCGTGGCTGGACTGATGTACGTGAGCGGCTGCGCGGGGCACCGCTCCTCCTATATGGCAAATACCGGCTTCACCGCTCTCGAAGCGGTGGGCGCTGCGAACCTGATGACCCTGGCGATGAAAGTGGCCACTAACCGCCAATATGCCTACAATACAAACCCCCACGGCGAATTTTGGGAGGGCGGCAGATCGTTTCCTTCGGGCCATGCGGCTACCAGCTTCGCATTCGCGAGCGTTATTGCTCATCGGTACCCACACAAGTTTTGGCTCAAGTGCGGTGTTTACGGCCTGGCCACAGGCGTCAGCCTTGCCCGAGTC
>WNFE01002784.1_pt1 | contig 12929 bp, 11 predicted proteins | sample 5400451 | NCBI WGS metagenome assembly WNFE01 (sample SAMN13153344, study PRJNA577476) | soil metagenome | isolation source: 200 cm saprolite under Douglas fir tree site 2 hole 2 | place: USA:California | collected 2015-04-18 | reverse complement strand
CGCGGCACCCCTCTCGCTGCTCGACATGTACGACCTGTCGGACCTGAACGTGATGCGCCGCCACGCGATTACCTCGTCGCCCTGGGTAGGCGACCGGATTGCGGCCTGGCTGGCCGAGTCGCCCTTCACGCACGCGTGGAAGATCCGCGCCCCCACGCTGATCCTGTCGAACACCGGCGACTCGCGGGTTGCCGTCACCGGGTCCTATATGCTGTATCGCGCGTTGCGCGACAATGGCGTGGCAACGCAGTTCATGGCCTACCCGGGGCCCGGCCACTCACCGGCCGACCCGGTGCGCCAGCGGGACGTCAACCGTCGCTGGGTCGAGTGGCTGGAGCGGTACCTGCGATAGGACCTGAGCCTCGCTGCCGGAAATCACATCCCGCGTTCACCCATGAACGACTATGCGCGCGGCATGCCGTCGCTCAGCGAGTGCGGGACGCGTCCGTGCGATATCTAGGTCAGCTCTTGATGGTCTTCGACGCCTCGTCCCAGGACACTAAGCTCCGACGGAAGTACGACTCATTCGCCATGTGGCAGGCCAATGCCGCGTGGTGACCGAACACCGCGTCCTCGACCACCGGCTTCCGGGTGCGTACCGCCTCGAAGTACGTCCACAGGTGTGGCCTGACGTCGTCGAAGTCCGGTCCGGTGAACGAAATGGTCTCGGGCATCGCCGTCGCCTGACCCAGCTTCGGATCGTTCTCCTGATGCCACTTCTCGAGATACGCTTCCCGCATCGCGTGCGGGTAGCTGCCGGTGTAGTAGCTGGGGTAGTTGTCCTTGCCGCTCTGCGGGGCGAGGTTCAAGGTCGAGCCGGTCACCTCGAGAATCCCCTTCGATCCCTGGATGCGGTAGGTCTCCGGCATCTCCGTCCCCAGATTCAACCGCATGTACACGGGCAGCTCGCCAAAGTAGTAGACGACGGCGTGAACGTCCGGCATGTTGCGGCCGTCCTTCCAGCGCCGGATGCCCCCGACCGCCGAAGCCTGCTTGGGCGGCTCATTGATCCCCAGCATGAACATCATGCCGCTGATCAGGTGAACCAGCAGATCACCGGCGACGCCGGTGCCGTATTCCTTCCAGCAGCGCCAGCGCGCAAAGAGGTTGGGATCGAACGGGCGCTTGGGGACGGTTCCCTGCCAGGTATCCCAGTCCAGAGTGCGCGGTGACAGATCGGGGGGCGGCGGATACTGCCACGCGCCGGTGGGATCGTTTCGTCCCAGCCATCCTTCGACCAGCATCAGGTCGCCTAGCGCCCCCTGGGAAATCAGCTCCTTGGCTTTGGCACAGATCTGGGAGCTGACGCGCTGTGAGCCGATCTGCACGATGCGTCCCGTCTTCTTGGCGGCGTCCAGCATGGCCACGCCGTCAGCCGCGCTGTGCGACATCGGCTTCTCGCAGTAGATGTCTTTGCCGGCGCTCACCGCGTCCACGACGATCTGTTTATGCCAGTGATCGGGAACCGCCGCCACGATACAGTCGATGTTCTTGTCATCCAGCAGCGCCTGATAGCGGCGCGTCACCGGCAGATCGGCTCGCACGATCTCTCGCGCCAACGTGTGGCGGCCGTCGTACAGGTCACAGGCGGCGGCGCATTCGACTCCCGGCAGCTTGATGGACTCGGACAGGAGCCAGTTCCCCTGCATGCCCACGCCGATCATGCCGAAGCGCACCCGATCACTGGCAGCGACGGCGCCCGGCGCGGGGATGAGATCATGCGGTAACAACACCATCGGTTTCGCGGCGAGCGATGCGCCGGCCGCGGCGCTCGCGCCCAGGAATTCGCGACGAGACCAATTGTTCTTCTTCACGGCGTCTCCCATGTCGGATGAGGTGGTGAAGGGTCGACCCCATTATGCTGGCCTACTCGGCCTCCTTGCGCTATAGCCACCATCCTGCCCGCACCTTGTCGTCATGCGTGCCACGATTATCCTGCTCCTGCTCGCCGCGGCTGCGACACCCTCGGCGGCCCTGGCGCAGTCCGAGGATCAGCTCCGAACGTTCTTCGAAGGCAAGACCGTACGCGTCAAGATCGAGATGCCCGGAACGGAGGACGGAGTGGATGTCTATCCGGGGACGGCGCATCCGATCGACTTCCCCAAGCACGCCACCCGCCTGAAGCGCTCGGGGACGGCCCTGCGCCGGGGCGACGAGGTGCTCGTGACCAAGCTGAAGGTCAAGAAAGATCTGATCGAGTTTCAGCTAGGAGGCGGGGGATACGGGACCTTCGGCGACGACGATAGTCCCAATGTCTTTGTGCCCTCGGCGCCGAAGACCGAGCGGGAGAAGAACCTCGAGAGGGACCTCGAGAAGACCACCGATCCCACGCAACGACGCAGGATGAGCGAGGAGCTCGATGCGCTCAGGCGGGACCGCCAGCGGGAGAACGCCCGCAATCAGGCGGAAGCAGCTCAGGCGAGGCAGACGAAGGAGGCGAACATCCGGCAGCGCCGGCTGGAGGGCGGATCGCGCTTCAACCTTCGCTACAATCCGGTCGTGCCGTCCGAGGCGCTCACGCCCGACGGCGTGATGCAAGCGCTGGCGGAGTACGTGGATTTCGCGCCGATCGTCGGAGAGCGCGCCCCGGAGCCGGCGCCCAGGGCCGAGAGTGCCCGTGGCGACCTCCGGAAGGGGCTCACCGTCGACGAGGTCGATGCGCTGTTGGGGCGGCCCGACGCGATCACCCAGCGGAGTGAAGGCACGCTCAAGGTGAGCACGTCCACCTATCGCTCGCGCGACCGGGCCGTCACGGCGGAGTTCGTGGAGGGAGTGCTCATCCGGTTCACGATCACGTCGCCGTAGGGCCTAAACGCGATCCAGCGATTCGTTCTCTCCTCTGAGCTGAACGCGATCTATCGCAGCTCGTGACCCCGATCACACCGGACGCACGCAGGGCTCGGCATATGTAGGCTCCCCGAGCGACGGCGGCCCAGGTGAGCGACGAAGTCGTGCACGCGGACCCGGTACTCCGCAAGCGAGCGGTCGTACTGTTGCTCGCCGCGGCCCTGATCGGCGCGGCAACGATTCGGTGGGGCCTCCCCTGGCTCGAGCTGGCTCGCCTGCGCCAGCCGGGCATGCAACGCACCATCTGCATCAGCTTCCTCTTCGTGATCATCGCGGTGGCGCTCGCGACCATCATGTCGGGGCGCCGCGTGACCGGGCTGGGGCGGCGCACCATGGAGTTGCAGGCGTTTCCGCCGCCCGGCGTCAAACTCTTGCATGACGTGCGACGCATGACCGGCCCGCGGGCCGTGTACCTGGGCCGGGGCTACGTCATTATCGGCTGGACGCTCGTTGTCCTGGCGCTCACGCTGCTCGGCCTCGGGAGCTACGCGCTGGCGGTACTCTGGCCCCGGTAGCGGCGCTGCCAGGCTCGCGGCGCGCTCGGCAGACCTGCTGGTGGTGCGCTACGATCGCTGTCTGGGCTACCCCACGGAGATCCGCGGAGACCAAAGGGTGGGTCGACCCGACGATTGGTTCTGGACGAAGGCGACCGGTCTAACGCCGCGCCGCTAGATTTTCGGGGCATGGACCTTGCTGCGTCGAGCGGCAGCGCACATGTCACCGACCCCCACCGCACCGGATCGCTGGCAGGCCTGGGATCGCCTGCTGGCCGCGACTCCCGAGACCGGGTTCATGCAGTCCTCCTGGTGGGCGGAGTTTCGCACCGTCGCCGGCTTTGAGCACTTCGGAGTCATGCTAAAAAGCGGCGGCGCCATCCTCGGCGGCGCGGTCGTGCTGAAGTTCACCTACGCGGATGACCATTGCTTCTATTACGTCCCCGAGGGCCCGGTGCTCCCGAGCGACGAGGCGGTCGCGGGGACCGTATTCGACGCCACGCTCGCGGCCATCGAAGACTACCGCCGCGCGGAGCGGCTGACGGTCAGTCATCTCCGCATCGAGCCGCGTTGGCAGCGCCTACCGCGCTTCGTGTCCGGGTTCCAGCCGGTTCGTCCGTTCAGCGACGTCTTCTTCGAGCCGCGGAACACGCAGTGCATCGATCTGCGCGTTTCGGAGGAAGCCATCCTGGCGCAGATGAAACAGAAGGGCCGCTACAACATCCGCGTCGCCCAGCGGCACGGCGTCTCGGTCGTGCAGGACCCGTCGGAGCAGGGGCTCGCGGACTTCCAGCGGATCTACGAAGACACCGCCGACCGGCAGGGAATGGATGCCAAACCGCCCGAGTACTTTCACGCCCTCCTGTCGCTGCTCACGTCACGCCATTGCGGATCGTTGTTCTTCGCCGAGCACCAGGGTGCGCGAGTCGCCGCCGCCGTAGTGGTGTACTTCGGCCAGCGGGCCACGTACTTCTTCGGGGGCTCAGTCGACACCCGCCGGGAGATCATGGCACCGTACCTGCTCCACTTCGAGATCATGCGCGCGGCCAAGGCCCTGGGCCATGACTGGTATGACCTGTGGGGCACGGCACCGCCGGACGAGCCGGACCACCCGTGGCAGAACATCACCGTCTTCAAGCGCAAGTTCGGCGGCGTGGCGCTCGACTTCGTCCCCTCGCTCGACTACGTGTACGACGCCGCCGCCTACGAGCACTTCCAGGCCACGGAGGATGATTCCGCTAGTGCGCAGCCGCCCGTGCCAGTCGCTCCCGCAGCGGCGGATAGAATTGAGTGAACACCTGGTCGTGGGCGGCCTCGGTCGCGTGGCAGGAGTAGCAGGGCGCCGCAGCCGGAATCATCGCCGCGGTCGCCGCGCTATCCCCGAACCCGAAGAATCCCCAACCGGTCTTGTCGATGCCCGCCTGCTTCAGGTGCACTTCGATCGCCCCCAGGCGATCTCCCTCGTAGAAGCCGGCCCGCGCCGGCGCGGACTTGCGGGACGCCTCGTAGAACGACAGTACGAACATCGTGCGCTGGGGGAAGGCGCCCGTCCGGTCGAATTCCCGATAGGCCCACGGCTGCACATAGACGTTGTGGAACATCCCGGGTGCGGCGCCCGCCGCGGGTGGGGGCGCGGCGGCATAGGACAGCCCGGTGGAGGAGCCGACCATGACCCAGGCCTCCCAACCCACGGGCTTCACCAGGTGGCCGGTCTGCGAGAAGCGCGGCCGCTGATCCGCCGGTGGATCCTGTTGCTGGCTGCGGGCGACCCCGCCCCACGCGACGACCGCGATGATGCCGGCGAGGGTCGCCGCGATCGGCCCGATGGCACTACGGCGGATCTGCATTGCTAATTCCGTCCGGTAGGGGATTACCTCTAGGACGCGGTGAGAGCGCGATTGGTCGCGTCAGGGATCTGCGATGGTATCTGTAGCGCGCGGACAATTGCGCCGGCTCAACGACCTGCAGAGTTTCCGCCCCAGTCCTCGTTAGACGTCCCGTCCTCGTCCGGCGATTTCGAACGGCGACCCTGAGGCACCAAGCGGAGTTGTGGCCGCAGCGCAGCGCCGGGGGACTGGCCAAACTGCGCGGGACCGGAGGGCATGGAGATTGCGAGATGAATCGGCCGCGTAACGTGGCTGACGCATTTTCGTCACGGTCAGCCCTAGGTGAACCGTCCAATTCAGAGGAGGGATGCATGAAGCACCTGAATCTCGAGCTCGAGAAGCTCGAGGAACGCATCGCGACGTGGGCCGTGCCCACCTGTGGTGGCGGCAGCGGCTCGAAGGGCAGTGGGGGCAGCAAGAGTCACGGTTCGGGCAGCAAGGGCTCGAAGAGCCACGGATCCGGCTCCAAGAGCGGCGGCTCGAAGGGGAGCGGCGGCTCGAAGTCCTAATGGCAGCATCCATCAGGCGTCCGGGGTAATCCGGGCGCCTGATGGTTTTTCCCTTGCGGGAGAGGGCGACAGCCGCCGTGATTGCCGCTGCACCCAGACTTCGGCGCGATTTGACCGTGAGCCGGCTGGAGACGGCCGACGGGGGGGTCCTCATTGTCAAGCACCCCGTCTCCGGCCGATTCTATCGGTTCCGCGAGGCAGAGCGGTTCATCGCCGAGCAGCTCGATGGGGAAACGCCGCTCGACGTCATCCGAGAGCGAACCGAGGAGCAGTTCGGCGCGTCGCTCGGAGCCGACACGCTCAATGCCTTCGTCCAGAGCCTCGACAAGATCGGTCTCCTGGATACGGGCAAGCCGGCGGCCAAGCGGGAGCCCGGTCGCGGCCCGCGGATTCGCGGCAGTCTCTTGTACCTGCGGTTCGCCTTGCTCGACCCGGATCGGCTGCTGGCGCGGCTGGTGCCGCGGCTGCGGTTCTTCTTCACGCGACGGTTTCTCGTCTTGTCTGCAATGCCGATTCTGCTTGGGCTCGCGATCACGTTCGCGAACGCCCGCGAGATCGCCGGCGACCTTCCCCGGCTGTACCAGGCCTCGGCGATCCTGCCCTTCCTCGGACTCATCCTGGTCGTGGCGTCCATTCACGAGTTCGCGCACGGGCTGACCTGCAAGCATTTCGGGGGAGAGGTGCACGAGCTCGGGTTCATGGTCATGTACTTCCAGCCGGCCTTCTACTGTAACGTCAGCGACGCCTGGCTCTTCCCCGAGAAATCCAAGCGCCTCTGGGTGGGTTTCGCCGGACCGTACCTGGAGCTGGTGCTCTGGGCACTGGCGACCATCGCCTGGCGCCTCACGGAGCCCGACACCTGGATCAATTACACGGCGCTGATCGTGATGACGCTGTCGGGCCTGAGGAGCTTCCTCGACTTCAACCCGTTCGTCAAGCTCGACGGCTATTACCTGCTGAGCGATTACCTCGAGATCGCGAACCTGAGACGACGGTCGTTCAAGTACGTCGGCGACGGGGTCAAGCGCCTGCTCGGGTTCGGGCGCAAGCTGCGCGCGTACATCTCGCAGCGCGAGCGGCGGATCTATCTCGTGTACGGCCTCGTGGCGACGATCAGCTCGCTGTCGCTCCTGAGCTTCGGGCTCGTGCGACTGGGCAGCTATCTGATCGACAACCACCAGCCGATGGCGCTGCTGATGCTGGTGACCTACACGGGGCTCCGCTCGGGCCGCCGGTTCCGCCGGCTGTTCGGTCAGCGGTCCGGTCGCGCGGATGCGGACGATGACGGCGACGTCATCACGGCCCAGCCGGAAGGCGACGCCGGCGCGAGCGACGCGCCGGAGCCGAAGAAGAAATCGCGCCGCTCACACCGGCGGGAGATTACGTGGGGGGCCGTGCTGGCCGCCGCCCTCGGCCTGCTGTTTTTCGTCCACCTGCAGCTGCGCATCGCGGGCCCGTTCACGGTGCTTCCGGAGGAGAACGCCGACGTGCGGGCAGGCGTCGAGGGCATCGTCGAGGAAGTTCGGGTGCAGGAAGGCGACCAGGTCAAAGCCGGCGACGTGATCGCCCGGCTGGCCGACAAGGACCTGCGCGCCGAGCTGCTCAAGACCGAGGCGCAAGTGCGCGAGGCGAAGGCCAATCTTCGCAAGCTCCAGGCGGGGACGACCGCCGAGAGCATCGCGGTCGCCAGGGCCGCCGTGTCCAAAGCGGAAGACGCGGCCAAGTTCGCGCAGGCGAAGCTGGCGCGCTCCAAGCAGCTGTTCGACCGGCAGGCGCTGTCCCCGCAGGAGTTCGAGGCCGCTCAAGAACAGGCCGCGACGGCCGAAAATGATTTGGCCGAGACACGCGGCCAGCTACGGGTGTTCCTGCGCGGCAACCGACCGGAGGAGATCGAGGCCGCCAAAGCTCAGGTGGACCGGCTCGAGGCCCAGCAGCACCTTCTCGTGACGCAGCTGGGACTGCTGGACGTCGTAAGCCCGGCGACGGGCGTGGTCGCCACGCCCGCCCGGGAGTTGAAGGAAATGCAGGGCCAGTTCATCACCAAGGGAGCGCTGATCGCGAAGGTGTACGCCGTCAAGACGGTCACGGGCCAGATCGTCATTACCGAGAAAGAGATCGGCGACGTCCAGGTGGGCCAGCCGGTCGCGCTCAAGTCCCGCGCCTACCCGGACATGGTGTTTCATGGAACCGTGACGACCATCGCCACGGCTGCCGAAGGGATCTCCAGTAGCTCCACGGAAGCGACGGCCGCGAAGGCGGCCGCGACGACGACCAGCGTGAGAACCTTCGTGGTCACGACGCAGATCGACAATCGCTCCGGGCTCCTCAAACCGGGCATGACCGGACTGGCGAAAGTCGTGGGCGGTGAACGGCGCGTTGTCGATCTGGTCATGCGGCGGCTGGCCCACACGTTCAAAGTCGAATTCTGGTCGTGGTGGTAATGGGCGCCTCACCGGACGTAGTCACGCGCACCCCCGCGTCGGTCCCCGTGGCGTTGGATTCGCGACCGATCAACGCGGGCGGATCGGATCAGAGCGACCAAGATTCGGATCAGAGCCTGTATCTGATCGGACGTCCCCCGCTGAAAGACTTCCTGCGCTTTGTGAGGAATCACGCCGTCAAGCCGCTCGGCGAGGCTGCCCTCACCGACGCGTGGCAGGCGGCGCACGCGATCGTCCGCCAGCTCGAAACCCAAGAGGCCGGCGTGGCCGACAACCCCCCCATCGCCAAGCTGGGGCCTGAGTATGAGCCGCTGTTGATCGAGTTCCTGAAGGACCCTCTGGTGCACAATGGGTTCAACACGGTCCCGACCGAGGTGGCGATCGTCGAACTCGACCGGATGGTGGTCTACCAGGAACACATCGACGTGAGCCATTCCCGACGGCTGGAGCAGCAGCTCGGCGCCAGCCCCAGCCGCACCGAGCTGTTCCGGACGTGCCTCCCCTACGATCACCCCCAGCCGCCCGTCAAATGGTCCCGCGTGAGTCAGGGTAAGTTCGTCTTCCTCTCGCCGTCGAACGATTTACGGCTGCTGGGCCCGACCGGGCTCCGACCCGGCGAGCTCAAGGACGCTCCGGGGGGCACGCTCGTAGGTATCGCCGGCGTTTCCGTGGGGTTTGGGTCGAATTTCATGAACGCCATCTACGCCGAGCAGCGCCTGATCCTCAACAACGGCAGCCACCGCGCCTTTACGCTCCGGCAAATGGGCGTCACCCACGTGCCCTGCATCGTCCAGCATGTCGCTTCCCGGGATGAGCTGGACGTGGTCGCCTCGTCCTCCGTGCGGCGCAATCCCGATCTCTACCTGAAGCACACCCGCCCTCCGATGCTCAAGGACTACTTCAATCCGCAGCTCCGCATGGTCATGCCGGTGCATCGGCGCCTGCGGCAGGTCACGGTGCGGATCGAAGTCGAAGAGGACTTCGTGCCCGCATTGTGACGGTTGCGGGCGACGGCAGCCCGCCACCATATTCGCACATTCATGGCTGATCTCCGCGCGGCATTGGGGCACGCGCTCGAGCCCGGATACCGGGTGGAGCGCGAGGTGCGACCCGTCGGCAACTGCCGCATGTTCGTGGCGCTCGAAACATCCGCCGGCGGCGGCCTCCTGGTGAAGGTGCTGCCCGGCTCCCTCTCGCTCGCGGTCGACTCCGCCCGATTCGAGCAGGACCTGGCGCGCCTCGGGCGTCGGCTGCGGCATGCGAGCCTCGTACCTCCGCGCGCTGCCGGCCGGGCGGGCCCGTTCGTATACCACACGCGTACCTTCGTCGAAGGCACCACGCTGCGGGCCTGGCTGGCGCGCCACGGAGAGCTGCCGCTCCGGCGGGCCGTGGAAGTGCTGCGGGATCTGCTCACGGCGCTGGCCCACGCTCATGCCGAGGGCCTTGCCCACGGCGACTTGAAGCCCGAGAACGTCCTGCTCGCGGACGGGGCCGCATTGGTCGCCGACACCGGGATTCTGGGTTCGCTGGCGGAGGCCCTGTCGGGCGATGGCGGCGGGGCGGCGACGGCGGCGCTGTGCACAGCCGATTACCTGGCGCCGGAGCGCCGGGCCGGCCAGGCGGCCCCGAGCCCGCGCGACGACATGTTTGCCGTGGGGGTGCTCGTGCACGAGATGCTGACCGGACGCCCTCCCACTGGGAACCCGGAGCCGCTGGAAGACGTGCGCTCGGTGCCCCCGTGGCTCGCCGAGCTGGAGCGCCGCTGCCGCGCCGCCGAGCCGGGCGCGCGTTGGGCGGACGCCGGGTCGGCGCTGGCGAGCGGGAGCTGGCCGAGTGGGGGAGCCTGAGCAATGCGGAGTGCGGACTTGACGGACCAACGGCGGTCCGCGCTCCTGCCTCCGGTGTTGTGCTATCATCGCATCGGTGGACCGGCGGAGCTCGGGGTCACGCGGGTCGCGAAGTCCGTGTTCGCGCGCCAGATGACGACGCTGGCACGGGCAGGTTGGAAGACCCTCACGTTGGACCAGTTTGCTGAGCGACTCCGGTCCGGCGATTCCGCATTCCGCACTCCGCATTCCGCATTTCTCTTGACGTTCGACGACGGCTACGCTTCCCTCGCCGATTACGTCTATCCCGTGCTGGCCGATGTGGGGTTCACCGCTACAACCTTCCTCATCACGGACTACGTCGGGCGCCTGAACACCTGGGACGTGCGCTACACCTGGGACCGGCTCGGGCATCTCGATTGGGACACGATCGGGCGGTGGCAAGAGCGGGGATTCGACTTCGCATCGCACTCGGCGTCTCACGCCCGGCTCACCTGGCTATCCGACGCCCATGCGGCTGCGGAGCTCGAGCGGTCCCGCCAGACACTCCGGCACCGGCTGGGACCCCAGGCGACCAGGGCTGTCGCTTATCCGTTTGGCGCGCGGGACGAGCGGATCGAGCGGTTGGCGCGCGCGGCCGGATACGAGCTGGGATTCGGAGGCGTGCGGGGCAACGGTTCACCGCTCGCCCTGGCGCGGCTGCCGGTCTATGTCTGGGACGTGGGGAGCATCCCGGTGGGCTTACAGGGAGGCACCTCTGGGGCGATGGGTCGATTCGTCGCTCACGCCGCCAACCGGTGTGCGGTGGGGACGAGCGTTATGCAAGGGATTAGGTCCTGGGTGTCAGGGGTCAGGGCGTCGCATACCCACCACCTAACACCCGACGCCTGACCCCCCTTATAACAGGTTTCCCGTGGCCACCGCGGCCCCCATGGCGTGGTATCCCTTGTCGACGTAGATCGTCGTGCCGGTAATCCCGCTCCCCAGAGGGCTCGCCAGAAACGCCGCCGTCGTACCTACTTCCCGCGCGGTGAGGGGCTCGGTGAGCGGCGCATTGGCGGCGTAGTACTCGACCATCCGCTCGATTTTCCCGATGGCGCTCGCGGCGCGTGACGCGAGCGGTCCCGCCGAGATCGTGTTCACTCGCACCCCGTACTTGCGCCCGGCCTCGAACGCCAGCGTCCGGGTGTCGCTCTCGAGTGCTGCCTTCGCCGAGGACATCCCGCCGCCGTACCCCGGCACCACGCGCTCGCTCGCCATGTACGTCAGCGACAGGAACGAGCCACCGGGGCGGGTGAGCGGTCCCAGCCGGGCCACGAGCGACACGAGGGAATAGGCGCTCGCGCTCACGGCGGCGAGGTATCCGGCCCGGCTCGTGTCGAGCAACGGTTTCTTGACTTCGGGACCATTGGCGAGCGAATGGACCACGATGTCGAGCGGCCGGTCGCCGAAATCCTGCACCAGGCGCTGGGCGAGCCCCGCGATGGAGAAATCGCCCACATCCTTGTAGCGCTTGTTGCCGCGAATCTCCTCCGGCGCCTCTGCCAGCGTATCGAACGTTGCATCGAGCGGATAGATCTTCTCGAACTGGAGCAGCGAGCCGTCCGACATGCGGCGCGAGTCGTCGATCTTGCCGCGCTCGAGCAGGTTCAAGAAAATGTTCAGCGCCGGAGGCCACGTGCCGGCACACACCGTCGCGCCCGCCTCGGCCAGGGCCTTGGCGATGGCGAAGCCGTACCCGCCGTCGTCGGCCACTCCCGCTACCAACGCCCGTTTGCCGCGGAGATCGATCGCTAGCATTGCGCTCCCATTTGTTAGATGAAGAATCGCGCGGCCACCGGAATCAGTTGTGGGTGCCGAACGAGTGCGTGGGCAAAGATCCGACCCAGCGTGCGCTTGCCCGAGGGGATCGCGTTCGCGCTGCGCGCCAGAGAGTTGAAGAACTGGTCATCCAGGTCCTCGAGCGCCCGCTTGAGCCGGTAATACTTGAGGTGATCGTCCCCCAGCAGCGCCATCCACTCGGCGTGGTACGCCGACAGCCGGCTCGCGCTGGTGTCCCCGGCCCGGATGGCCGCGGCGGCGACGCAGCCGGCGAGCCGCCCCGCCTTCATGGCGTTCACAATGCCGCCCCCGGAAAGGGGATTGATCATGTGCGCGGCGTCCCCCGCCACGAGCACGCCGTCGGTGTAGGTCTGCCGGATGGTCGTGTGCACGATGACGCCGCCCACGGTGCACGCCGTCTTGGCGCCACCCGGATAGCGACGGGCGATCCAGGCGTCGAGGTATTGCCGCGCGTTGCGGGCGTCGGCCTTCAACGCGACGAGGCCGAGGCCCACGTTCGCCACGCCCGGGCTCTTGGGGAAGAGCCAGGCGTACCCACCCGGCGCGATGCCGGCGCCGAACTGCAGATAGATCGCGTCGGGATCGAAGTCGATCCCCTCGACGACGTACTGCGCGCACGACTCCATGTCGCGGGCTGGGACCCGCGTCTCGAGACCCGCCCAGCGGCCGACCATTGCCTCGACGCCGTCCGTCCCGATCACCACCCGTGCACGGCAAGTCGTTTCGGCGCCGGCGGCGCGCAACCGCACCTGCCAGCGGCCGTCCGGCTCGCACCTCATCCCGGCCGCTTCGGTGCTCACGCGGAGCTCGGCCCCCAGGGCCACGGCCCGGTCGGCGAGAAAGGCGTCGAACCGCGTGCGATCGAGAATCCAGCCGACATCGCGCTCGGCGACCTTCACCTCTGTGTCGTCAGGCGCGATGAACACGACGCGGGTGATCTTGCGGGCGGCCCAGGCAGCGCCGTCGGGGTCGGCGAACTCGCGCACACCCGCGTCCCCGACCCCTTCGGCGCAACGGACCGGCGTCCCAACCCGGGCGTCGCGCTCGAGCAACACGACGTCGAGCTCGGGCGCGGCGCGCTTCG
>WNFE01004843.1_pt1 | contig 12932 bp, 15 predicted proteins | sample 5400451 | NCBI WGS metagenome assembly WNFE01 (sample SAMN13153344, study PRJNA577476) | soil metagenome | isolation source: 200 cm saprolite under Douglas fir tree site 2 hole 2 | place: USA:California | collected 2015-04-18 | reverse complement strand
GGTGAGCGGGCGGCGGCTAGGTACGCGTAGGCGCCCAGGACCAGGTCCCAGAAACCGGCCACATCGACCGACATGGCGACCAGTGCGTTGCGCTGATCCTCGGCCGCCGTGAAGTCGGTGACCGTCATGCCCGCTGTCCACCGGCCCGCGGTCTCCACCTCGACCCGGGCCGGCACGCAGCCGAACAGGCTCGGCTCGGCCACCAGGGCGAGCGCGCACACGTCATGGACGGCCGGCCCGTCACCGTGGCCGGGCGCCCGGCCCAGCGCGGCGGCCGCCTCGTACTGGTACCCCGACAAGGCCGGCAGCAGCAGGTCGGCGCCGAGCCGGCCCAGGCCCCGCATCCGCTCCAGGACACCGGGCGTGGCCCGGGCCTGGTAAGTCACGTCCAGCCCGACCATGGTGACTGTCCACCCGGCACTGAACACGATCGCGGCGGCCTCCGGATCGGCGGCGATATTGAATTCCGCGGCCGGGGTGACGTTCCCGCGCCCGGCCGACCCGCCCATGATGACGAAGTCCCTGACCTGGGTGACCAGCCGTGGCTCGCGCCGCACGGCCAGCGCGATATTGGTCAGCGGGCCGGTCGCGACCAGGGTGATCGCGCCGGGAGCCGCGCCGATGGTGTCGATCAGGAAGTCCACGGCGTGCCCGTCCCGCGCCCCGGACAGGGCAGCCGGGAGCCGCGCCGCGCCCAGCCCGGACTCGCCGTGCACGCGGCTGGCGTCCAGGACCGCGCGGAGCAGCGGCGCCGGGCTGCCGGCCACCACGGGCACCTCCGGGCAGCCAGCGAACTCGCGCACGTTCAGCGCGTTGGCCGTGGTCTTCGCCAGGTCCACGTTCCCGCCGACGGTGGTCAGCCCCAGCAACTCCAGTCCGGGATGACCGCAGGCGAAGGCGATCGCGAGGGCGTCGTCGATACCCGGGTCACAGTCCAGGATGATCGACCGGGGCGCGGCCGGGTCCAGGGCGGACGCGGTCACGCGGCCAGGCCAGACTCCTCAATCAACATCTGGACGCGCGTACAAATGTCGCTGAGCTGATCAGGCGTCGCGTCCGACCGGATGACCGTGATAACGGGAAAGCCGTCACGCAGAGCGTGCTGCAAGAGTTGCGCGGTCGCCAGGGCCAGCGCCGGTGGCCACTCCTCCGGGAGATTGACCTCGACCATCATGACGCCTCCTCTAAGGCGCTCTCCTGATCCCGCGGCCTCATTCGGGCGGCCGCCAGGGAGAGGTCTGTGCTGCCCATGGTAGGCCCGGCCGCACCCGCCGACCAGGCTTGGCGCGGGCTCAGCCGGTGGCGTGCAGCCAGCGGACCGGGGCGCCCTCCGCCGCCCAGCGGAACGGCTCCAGTTCGTCATCCCAGGGCTCCCCGAGCAGGCGGGCGAGCTCATACTCCAGCGAGCCGCCGGATTCCGCCGTGGCCACCGTCATGGCCGCGCGCAGCCGGCTCTCGGGGATCACGATGTCGCCGTTGGCGGCGGTCACCGCCGAGAACGTGCCGAGTTCAGGCGTGTAGCTGTAGCGGACCGCGTCGCAGCCCGGGCTCGCTTCCTCGGTGATCTCGAAGCGCAGCCTGTTCCAGCCGGACAGCGCGGACGTGATCGCCCCCGCCGTGCCCGGCCGGCCCGCCCAGCTGAGCTCGGCGCGCAGCGACCCTGGTGCCGCCGGCTGACTGACCCAGGGCAGGTTCACAGGTACGCCAATAGCCCCGGCCGCTGCCCACTCGATGTGCGGGCACAGCGCCGGGGGCGCGGAATGGATCTGCAGCACGCCACGTACGGACACCAGACCTCCTTGCGAGCGACCGAGGTGCGTCTTCCCCAACGACCTCAAGCGCCCGCACCGGCGATCTGGTTTCCCCGCCGATGCGATCCACGTCCCGCGTCGTATTCTGCCTCACCGCGCCGGTCGGCACCAGCGTTCACGGCGTGTCCACTAACATGATGTAGTGGGCAGGTGATCTCCCGACGCGAGGCGCCCGCCCCGCCGGCCGCTCCCGGCCAGCTGGGCGAGCGCGACATCGCCGGGCTGGTGTTCGTCGGCGAGATGTACGGCGTCCAACTGGACCAGCTTGGCACAGTGCTCGGGGTGAGCGAGCAGCGGGCTGGCACTGTGGCGCTGCGCTGGCGCCGCCAGCGGTACGCGGAGTCGGCCCGGCTGGGCCCGGGCCGCCCGTGGATCTGGCTGACGCGCACCGGGCTGGCCGCCTGCGGGCTGCCGTACAACGCGGCATCGCCGGCCCTGTCCCGGCTCGCCCATATCCGCGCGGTCACCAGCGTCAGGCTCGCCCTGCAGGCCACGTCCGGCTACCGTGCGGCCGGCGCGTACTGGCGCGGCGAGCGGCGGCTGCGCGCCCGGGCCGGCGGCCGGGTGGGATTACGCGAGCACCTCCCCGATGGTGAAATCCACTGGCCGGACGGCGCCAGCGTCGCCTGGGCCGGCGAGTGCTGGGCGGTGGAGGCCGAGCTCACCCGCAAGACCGTCGCCCGGACGGCGGCCATCATGACCGAGATCCTCACCCGGACGGGTGACTACGGCTGCCTGGCGGCCGACGCGCGGGTGCCGGGCCGCCCGCCGCGGCACGCCCGCGTCCTGTACCTGTGCTCCCCGGCCGCCCGGCCGACCGTGGCCCGCGCCCGCGACGCGCTCGCCGGGCTCGCGGCCCGGGTGGAGATCCGTGACCTGCCCTCCGGAGCCGCCACATGATCAGCCGGTATCTAGGCCTGCTGGCCGCGCGCGCCATGGTCCGCCTGCTGGCGAGGGTGATCAGGGTGGCGGTAATCGTTATGGTAATCGTGGCGGCAGCACCGGTTTCCCTGCTGGGCTGGCCGCCGCGGCAGCTCTACCGCGCGGCCGCCTACTGCGTGCCCATGCTCGCCGCGTGGCTGGCCGCCACCGCCGTGGCCACCCGGTCACCAGCCAGGGTCGCCGCCGCTCCCTACCTGGCCTGGCTCGCCATGTGGCACGACGGCGCGGCCGGCTCGTACGCGCTGGCCGCGGTCACCATCGCGCCGGCCGCTATCCCCCTCGGCCTGGTCGCGGGCGGGGTCGCCTGGCGGTACCGGATCTACTCGATGGAGACCGGCACCGGCGGCCTCACCCCCAGCGCACCGGCCACCTTCGACCTGCGGCAATGGCGCCACCAGGTGCGCACAGCCCGGGCCAGGATCGCCGCCCCCGGATCAGTTCCCCTCATTTCGCCAAACGGAACGATCCTGGCCGGTGCCGTCATCAGGGCCATCCATCATCCGCAACTGCCCTTAGCGCGCATCCCGTACCCCCGGCTGCGCTCCCACCAGGTCGTGATCGGAACCACGGGAACCGGCAAGACTACCCTGCTGCTGCGGCTGTGGGCCGGGTTCATGGCGATGGGACTGCAGCGGCACGCCGCGGGGACCGGGCGCCGCCCGCTGCTTGTCGTCCTCGACTGCAAGGGCGGCGCCGACTCGCGGCGGATCGCCGAGCGGACCCGCCGGGTGCTGCGCGGCGTCGGCGCGCGGACCACCGCGATCTGGCCGGACGAGGCGAGCCTGTCACTGTGGGCGCTGCCGCCGGACCAGCTCACCACGACGCTGGTCGACATGATCGAGCACGGCAGCGGCGGGGCCGCCTACTACGCCGATGTGATGGAGGCGATCGTGGAGCTGGCCGTGGGCGCGCCGGCCGGGCCGCCGACCAGCGCGGCCGACTTCCTGGCGCGGCTCGACGCCGGCTGGCTCACCATGGCCTACGCGCCCTCGGATCGGCCGGACGACGTGGCCCTGCTGGCCTCGGCGGCCCGGCATGTCAGCGACATCGCGCTGCGGTTCCGCACCCTGTTCCGCCGTCTGGGCAGCGGGCTGGACGGGCCAGGGACGTTCGCCGACGCGGACGTCTGGTACTGCATCCTGGAGGGCACGGCGGAGATCGCAGTCGCCGAGGCGCAGGCCCGCGCGCTGGTGGACATGCTGGCCAGCTATGCGGCGCAGGCCGGGGGTCCCGCGGCCGAGATCCTGCTCGCGGTGGACGAGTTCAGCGCCGTGTCACGACGGCTGCCGATCTGGCAGTTGTACGAGCGGGCCCGGTCGCTGGGCCTGGCCGTCCAGGTGTCCGCCCAGTCCTGGCACGGCCTCGCCGCGGACGAGGACGAGCGCTACCGGGTGGCCGCGACGGCGGAGGGCGGCATCTGGCTGCTGCGCACCCCGCATCCCGAGCCCGCCACCGCCCTGGCCGGTTCGCGCCGCGTGGTGGACACGACCCGGCGGCTGCTCGGCGTACCGCTGTGGAGCCGTGAAGGGCTGTCCCGTGAGCGCCGCACGCCGGTGGTCGATGCCGACCTCATCCGCGGCCTTGGTGTGGGCCAGGCCGCCTACATCTACCGCGGCGGGGTCACCTTCGTGCAGGTGAAGCGGCTGGTGGCGGCGCCGGCCGCGCTACCCCGCCCGGTCTGGCCGGCTGGGAACGCCGACGGGCGCGCGGTCGCTGCTGGCGCGCCGGACCGGCCGGGGCTGCCTACGCCGGACGGGGCGGGCACCGGGCGCGGCGTGCCCACGCGGCGGCCGGGCCCACCGCCCGACGCCGGGTCTCTGCTCGACGAGGCGTTCGGCCAGGAGGCGCCTTGAGCCGGGCCAGGGATGATCCGTTCGCCGCCCTGGGGCTGGCCGCCCGGCCGGACCTGACCGACGACGACGTGCGCGCGGCCTGGCGCCGGATCGCCGCTTCGACCCACCCAGACCGCGCCGACGGAGGCGACCCAGCCCGGTTCGCCGCGGCCGCGGCCGCCTATACCGTGCTGCGGACCCGCTACGGGCGCGGCGAAGCCCTCGCCGACCTCGCTGGCCGGCCTGGGCGGGCTGGGCGGGGACAGTCAGGCAGGCCGGCACCGCCGGCGCCCGCCGCGCAGCCTGGGCGGGGACAGCCAGGCGGGCCGCCGGCCAGACCGGCGCCGCCGGAGTTCGCTGCTGTTGGCCGGTCGGGCGCCAGCCGGTCGGGCGCCATGCTGCTGTCCCGGATCCGGCGGGGCCGGGTCGGCCGGCTCGCATTGAGGGTGCTGATCGCCGCCGCGGTGAGCGCCGGGGCCGCCGCGGTGGCAGGCGCCGAGCCCGCCACGCCCGCACTGGTGGTCGGCGCGGTTACCTGGCTGGTGGTCACGGCTAGGAACGACCTCGCCCCGCCCGGCTGACGCCCGTGGCAACCGGCCCAATCCGGCATTCGGGCTCGTTGCCATCAGAACGCTCCGGCTAGAACGACGGGGCTTCTCGCATCCGCCGAGATCAGTGGGCGGGGACGAAGATCTCTCGCGCTTCCCTGAGCGCATAAAAGACGATGACCAGGGCGGCCAGGGGATCAGCCCACCAGGCACCCGCGTCGGCTCCGCCCGCGATGTGGCATCAAGCGCGCTGGATTCGTGACGCCAGGTTGACTGGTAAGAGATCTCTTACGTATTATCGCGGGCATGACAATGACGCAGATTCAGCTCTTCTCACTCCCGGTCACCGACCAGGACCGGGCCAAGGCCTTCTACGTCGACATGCTCGGTTTCGAGCTTGTGGCGGACACCGAGATGGGCCCCGGTCAGCGCTGGGTTCAGGTCAAGCCCAGCGGCGGGGAGACCTCGATCACGCTGGTGACCTGGTTCGGCACCATGCCGCCCGGCTCGGCCAAGGGCACGGTGATCGAAAGCGACGACCTCGACGCCGACATCGCAGCCATCCGGTCCCGCGGTGTGGATATCGCCGACGATATCCAGGAGGCGCCGTGGGGGCGGTTCGTCACGTTCGACGACCCTGATGGCAACGGGATCGTGCTGCAGGCGACCGCCTCGATGCCGACCTCGGCCAGTGCCTGACATTGACGTCTTCGACGCCATTGCGAGCCCGGTCCGCCGCGCCATCCTCGACCTGCTCCAGGATGGCGCCCGGCCGGTGCACGACGTGGCGGCGTCCTTCGCGATGACCAGGCCGGCTGTCTCCCAGCACCTCAGGGTGCTCCGCCAGGCCGGGCTCGTCGCGGAGGAGCGCGTGGGCCGTGAGCGCCATTACCGCCTCGACGCACGGCCGCTGCGCACGGTCATGAACTGGGCTGGCCACTACGAGCGATTCTGGCAGCATCACGCCCGCCTGCTCGGCGAACTGCTGGAAGAGGGTGAGTGATGGCGGCCATCGAAGTGGACCAGTTCGTGCCTCGTCCTGCCGAGCAGGTCTGGCGGGCGCTGACCGACCCGGACCTGCTCGCCCGCTGGCTGATGCCGAATGACTTCAAGCCGGTCGTCGGGCACCTGTTCACCTTCCGCACCGAGCCCGTCCCGCAGCACGGGTTCGACGGCATCGTGCACTGCCAGGTGCTGGCCATGGAGCCGCCCCGGCTGCTGCGGCTCGGCTGGCGCGGCGGGACCCTCGACACCACAGTGACCTGGCGCCTTGTCCCGGAGGGCACCGGCACCCGGTTCCTGATCACCCATGACGGATTCGACGAGACCGACCCCGCGCAGCAGGCGGCCATGAACATCCTCGGCCGCGGATGGCGCGGACACCTGGTCGGCAGATTGCTCGCGGTGCTGGGCAGCGGCGCGGGCCTGCGCGGCACCGCCGACCGCGACCGTTGCCGGGAATGAGAAACGCGGATGATTGCCGGGAATGGAGTTCACCCGGCTGACCGTCAGCCGGTCCACCGACCCGGCGGCCGCGCACAACATCCCGCGCCCGGCCGCCCGCATCTGGCTGGCGGACCCGGTGGACGCGGCGGTCCCGGTCGCGGTCGCGGCGGTCCCGGCCGCGGTCGCGCTTACGGCTTCCGCAGGCGGACAGGCTGACCGCTGCGGCGGCCACGGCCGCGCACAGCCAGCCCCGGCGTCCCGCGCTGCGGGCCCGGCGGTCCCGGACGCCCATCGCCCACCTCATTCCTGGTCGGGTTCTGAAGCGGACCGTTCACGCTGGTGCGGCCCTCCCCCGATGGGCCGCAAGAAGTTGGACGGCGCTTCCCTGGCTTCGGTTCCCGGCCCCAGCGCCTTCTTTTCGAGCACTTCGGGCCAGTCGTGCCGCCAGTTCCCCATCACGGTTGCGTCTTGGCGCTGGGCCCAGATTCAGGTGTCGCAGCAGAACCGGGTCACGTCGCCGCGCCGGTCCCGGCACACCTTCAGCAGGTCCCGGTTCACTGCTCGCTCTACAATGTTACATATCAATTAATGCTCCTACCGCAGGATATATCTTCGGAGATGAGAGGTAACTAGGTATGACTGCAATCCCCGAGATTCCGGCAGGTCTTTCTCCCTATAACACGGCTCAGCTGCTTCGGTCTTGGACGCTGAGCGCCAATGGCTACTCAAAAACACGAAAAGAGAGATTCCGGCTGCTTTCGTCGGGAACGAAGATGCTGTCTTTGCTCATGCTTGGGGCAGCTACTATAATTCTGGGCCTCCAGAATCTCTCATTCTGGGCAGGGCTAGGCTTTTCCCTCGTGGCGCTTACAACCGTCATCAATGCGGTGGAGCCATTCTTTAACTGGCGATCTAGATGGGTGCTCGCCGAAGAGGCGCAGCATCGTTTTTACCGCCTTCAAGAAGATTTGGAGTACCTGGTGGCAACCCGGCCGCCTGAGAAGCTGGAGATGGGAGAAATAGAGAAGCTTTACGAAAGGTACCAATACGCCTGGAACGATTTTTCCGAGCAATGGCTTGAGTCTAGGAGGCAGGCGAACGCGCCGACCTAATCGAGCCAAACTCGGGCCAAGGTGTTCAATGATCGTCATACCATTTTCTCTTAGTCTTCAGATCATTAAGTAAAGCCACCTGGCGCCCTGCAAAAGCGAGCCTTGCCTTCTTGAACTTGGCCTCTTCCTGCCTAGCTCGATTCTGATAATATAGCCTCTTGACTCTCCGGAGGCGGCCGTCTGCCCCAGCGGCTCGGGCAGAAAACGTTTGCTGCAACATCGCGGCGCCGCGGGCATTCTCTGCCAATGAGTCCCCGCTGAACATTTCGCCTTCATTGACATTGCCCTGCCACATCTGACTCAGGAGACAAAGTGTCCTCAAGGCTTCAGCAACACCGCTCTTTGACGCTCGCTGATAGTTGGCACCGCTTAGCAAGTCGGGACTAGGATTTACTACTGCCTCTCGAAGAAGGCTGAGAGTCTCCAGAGTGCTCGCCGTCACCTCTGCTGGCTCATCCGCTCTCTCCGGTGTCAGATTGAGCGCGTAAGAGACTGCCCACTGTAGCGCCACGGCCGACTGCGTCTCGTTCTCATGGCCTGCAATGCTCTTCCCGAGCAGTCGTATGCCTTGGTCGAGGCTTCCTTGGCCAAGCAACTCACGGGCAGCAAATTCATTTGCAACCGAAATGTTCCAGGTCAGCGCAGGATCCTCGAATCCATTGCTGATGGCCTCCGCGCCAGCCGAAAGCGCAGCCGAGTATTCTCCGTTTGCAACCGCAGAGTAGAAACGACGCAAGGGAGAGCCTTCCGGTGCAGCCGTGCACGTGAACCAATGCAAGAACGCTCCAATATGCTCATAACGCCCCTCATCGTACCAAAGCGTTCGAACGCTGTTACGCCCTAGCTCCTTTGCTCGATCCCTATATCCGGGTTGCGGCGAGCGTGGCAAGACAATCCAATGAGAGTGAAGCCCACCCCCCTCTGCTATAGACTGCAGCAGCTTCCTTGTCCGCTCCTCCATTCTGAAACCAAGAAATAGAAAAGAATTACCAGCTAGCAGGTTCTGCACTATTCCCAAGAATGGCCGCTGCTTGCGAGCGGCACGTGTATCACTGCCATAGTGTCGCTCATAGTCTTCCAGGGTCAGAATCTGATCAGCCTGATCACGATAGTCTCCGTGCAACTTGATTAGACATCGTTGCTTTTCTTCGATCGCGACACGAATGCGATCACGCCGAGCCCCTACGATCACTTCCAACGGCGACCCGTGCTCTTTAAACACTTGCTCCAGCACGCCATCGATATTTGTCGTCACTATAGGAGTCCTCGGCATCGCTGGGAGGAATCGCACCGCAGCATCCCATGTCGCGGCACTAGCCTCCCGCAGGCCGAAAGTGTTGCGCAGAAAGTCGAAGTAGGGGATGCCTTCGAGTTCTCTATGAATAACGCTCATCACAGACTCGTAATCACCTTGACCAACAAGATCGTCGATCTCGCTTCTCTTGCCAACCGAGTCGGCGCCCTGTTGAAGAAATTCGAGCCAGTCCGGATACCCAAAGGGGTGAGAAAGCCCAGCCCCTATAAATGGCATGACGTTCGGGTTCTCCGTGAGCCGGCGCTGGAGCGCATCGATCGCGTTCGCGTTCTCCGGATCATTAACTATTGGGCCACCGAACAACATTACGTCCCCCTTGTGTCAGAGCTGCTCTCTTGACTTCCCCTGTCGAGGCTAAATGAGCTTGATGCACTCGATCCGTCATATTGGGCTGGAGACACTGGCAACCGATGGGTAACCGACGTTCGCCCCTCGCAGACGGCGGCTCGGCGCCCGTCGAAGCTTGCGTCTGTTGTGCGATGCGGCGACGGCCACCCAGTCCGGCTCCACGGCCGAAACGTCTTGTGATCGTTTATTGAAACCTCGATCGCCAACTCAACCATGGCCCCCTCGACGCGGAAACTACGCCGGCCCTCGCTCAGCGCGGTAATCTATCGTCCTACTCGGACCTGAGGAAACGATCTGGGTCGCTTCGGCCGTCGCGAGCCCCGCACACTCGGGCCCTCCGATAACGCCACGCATAGCATTGCCCCCCAGGGTGATAGGCGGGCGCTGGACCACCCCGACCTCCAACTCACCCGTTTGTCGGCCAAGGGCATGAAGCCACCCAGATACCCAGGAATAGTATCGAGGCATTCGCTACCCGTGTCCACCGGCCCGCCACAATACGCCCAGGCGGGCAAGCCTTCAGTACCTTGAGTCGACCGCCAAGCCGGACAAACACGGGCAAGGCGATGCCTCCGGCACGAGCACGGCGCTTCCCGCACCGTTGCAGATCCGGCTAGCTAGGGCGGGACTGTCTGCTCATATGCGATCCCGTTTCGCGACGGACTGCCGTCATTGGGCAACTACGGCCGGATGGCGAGCCTGATGTGAGGCACGGGCCGGGTCGGGCGGGGTGGTGGTGACGGCTTGCAGGGCACGGAGGGCGGTGGCTGTGATTTCGGCTGGCGGAGTGCCGGGCGGATACCAGTAGCGGAGTTCGGCGTAGCCCTCGTCGTCGACCCAGAACTCGGCTTTGCGCATGCGGGAGGGGCTGAGGGTCGCGGTTAAGTCGAGGCCGGCGCGGGCGTCGGTCAGGTGCGTGGTCAGGCCGCAGGCGGCCAGCCCGGCCTGGATCGCGCGTATGTGCTCGGCGTCGTAGTGAGCGGTCGCGGCGGTGCTGGGCTCGGTCATAGTTGATTCTCCCGGGTGGGCTGGGTGGTCGCTGTGTGCGACGGATGTGCGGAGGCATGGACCTGACCGGCGCCAGGTGGCGCAAGTCAAGCTATAGCGGCACCGATGGCGGCAACTGCGTGGAGGCGGCGGTCAATCCGCCTGGCATCGTTGCTGTTCGTGACTCGAAGGACCCGGGAGGGCCGGAACTCGTCTTTACCCCGGCTGGGTGGGAAGCGTTCATCGCCGGGGTGCGAGACGGGGAGTTTGACCTGGCGTAAGCCGGGCCGAGGGCCGAGCCTCTGCGTCCCTTTATGCGTCCGGGATAGTGTCGCGGTAGGGACCGCCCTTGCGGGCGGCCCCCCGCACAGATCCCAGCGTGCGGGATTACCGCACTGGGCTCTTACCTTGGGTGTGTGGCGGCGAAGCGCACCTCCGGGAATGGGTGCACGATGCGGGTTGGGGGTAGCCACCGGGTCACGAGGCGGTTCATCCGGGCCCAGGTGAGCCGGGTTTTCTGGCTGCGGCGCCGCAGCGCCTGGTGCCAGTGCCGGGTCACCTGGGTGCGGAAGGCATGAACCGCTCTGTAGTTGCCGGGCACGCCGTAGTAGGCCTGATGCCCGCGCACCACGCTGGCCAGCCATTTTCCCTGGTCCGGGAGGGGTAGGTACCGGCGCTGCCTGAACTGGTCTTTGACCGTCATGAGCTTCGCCCGCATCCGTTTCGAGTCGGTCTTGCGCCTGACCCAGAACCGCCCGCTCTTCGTGGTCGCGCAGATGTGCGTGAACCCTAGGAAGGCGAACGTCTCCGGTTTCCCCTCACCCCGGGCTGCCCGGTTGCGGGCGGCGTGCCGCCCGAACTCGATCAGCCGGGTCTTGCCGGGGTGTAGTTCCAGCCCGAACTTCGCGAACCTGCCACGAAGCTCTTCCAGGAACCGCTCGGCGTCGTCGCGGTGCTCGAACCCGACGATGAAGTCGTCGGCCCAGCGCACGATGATCACGTCACCGTGCGCGAACCGGCTTCTCCACCAGTCGGCCCACAGGTCGAGGACATGGTGCAGGTACACGTTGGCGAGCAGCGGCGATACCGATGCTCCCTGCGGTGAGCCTGCCACCGTCTCCGACCAGATCCCGTCCTCGATGACCCCCGCGGCCAGCCACTTGCCGATCAGCCGCAGGACCCTCTTGTCCGCGATCCGGTGCCCGGGAAACTTCCGCAGCCAGACCCGATCCAGCTGGCCGAAGAAGTCGCGGATATCCGCGTCGAGCAATCGCGGTAGGGACCGCCCTTGCGGGCGGCCCCCCGCACAGATCCCAGCGTGCACTGCTAGTGCACTGGGCTCCTACCTTGGGTGCGGGCGTCGAATCGGACGTTCGGCCAGGGATGCGTGATGCGGGCGGGAGGGAGCCACCGTGCTTCGAGCCGGCCCATCCGCTCCCAGGTCAGGCGATGGCGCTGGCTCCGGCGCCGCAGCGCCCGGCCCCAGTGCCGCGTAACCTGTTTCCGGAATGCCGGCACAGCCTGGATGTTGCCGGGAACGGCGTAGTAGGCGATGTGCCCGCGCACCACGCTGCCCAGCCACTGTCCCTGCTCTGCGATGGGCCAATGCCGCCGTTGCATGAGCAAGGCTTTTACCTCGCGCAGCTTGGCGGCCATTCGCCTGGCGATCGTCTTACGCCGCAGCGCGAACCGTCCTGCCCGCGTCTTCCCGCACATGTGCGTGAAGCCGGGGAACGAGAACGTCCCGGGCCGCCCGAGGCCCCGCCGCCTGCGGTTCTGGGCAGCGAACCGCCCGAACTCGATCAGGCGCGTCTTCCCGTCGTTGAGTTCCAGGCAGAACCTGGCGAAACGCTCCACCAGGTCCGCATAGAACCGCTCGGCGTCAGACCGATCCTGAAAGCCGGCAACGATATCGTCAGCGAACCTCACGATGATCACGTCACCGCGAGCCTGCCGGTTCCGCCATTGCCGGGCCCACAGATCGAAGACATAGTGCAGGTAGACGTTAGCGATCAGAGGGGAAATCGTTGCCCCCTGCGGGGCTCCCTCCTCGCTTACCGACCACGCACCGTCCTCGATAACTCCCGCGTTCAGCCATTTCTGGATGAGCCGCAGGACCCGCTTATCCGCGATCCGGTGCTCGATGAACTTCCGCATCCACCCATGGTCGATAGCATCGTAGAAGCCACGGATGTCAGCATCGAGTATCCAGTTCACCTTCCTCTTCTCGATCCCGGCCGCCAGCGCATCCAGCGCATCATGCGGGCCGCGCCCTGGCCGGAACCCGTACGAGAAACCGAGGAAGTCCGCCTCGTAGATGGCGTTCAGCACCTCAGCGACGGCCCGCTGGACGATCTTGTCCTCCAGGCTGGCCACGGAGGCGGCATAGTGCCGCATCGTCCAGTGATCCTTTGGGTTTCGTTGTCGTCACCCATCCGTTCCATCCGCTGACGGGTCAGCGGCTGGAGGTCTTGCTCGCTAAACGCCGGGCGGGCGCGGTGGTGTTCGTCTGCTCGGGCGGGCTCAGCGGGCAGGTCACGCTGCCGGAGGCGTGGACGGACCGCGGTGAGCCGCCGCTGGCACGCCGGCTG
>WNFE01008418.1_pt1 | contig 12933 bp, 5 predicted proteins | sample 5400451 | NCBI WGS metagenome assembly WNFE01 (sample SAMN13153344, study PRJNA577476) | soil metagenome | isolation source: 200 cm saprolite under Douglas fir tree site 2 hole 2 | place: USA:California | collected 2015-04-18 | reverse complement strand
CGTCGTTCGTGATACGGCCGCGCGGTCAGGTCTTCGTCCGAACGGAGCAGGCAGTCGAACGCGAACAGGGTGACCGGAAATTCCCTCGCCATCCGCTCGACCTCCGTCTTCCGTCCTCGGCGGCGGCTCACCTCCTGAAACGGAAGGAACTCTCCGGTATTCGGGTCAACCGGTACGGCCTCGCCCTCCACGATGGTCGCACGATCTGTGATCGCGAATCGCAGCGCGTCGACGACTTCGGGGAACTGCTCTGTGATGTTCTCGAGATGGCGGGAGAAAAGTTCAATCCGCGTCGGAGAGACGTGTGCCTGCACGCGCAGCCCGTCGTACTTGTACTCGAGCGCGGCCTTCCCCATCCGCTTGAAGATCTCCTCGAGCGTCTCGAGGCGTTCTGCGAGCATCGCCCGGATCGGCCTGAAGAGCCTCAAGTGGATCTCCGTCAGTCCGTCGACGCCCTTCGACGCCAAAACCCGCGCGACCTCGCCGAGGTCCGAGCACACATTGTACGCCCGCTCGACGCGGGATCGGTCGGCCTTGGTCGCGAACGCTCCCGCGAGCGCATCGACGATGGTCATGTCGGCGACCCCGAGCCGCATCTGGCCGACGACCATCCGGATGATGTACTTCGCCTCCCGCGGTGTCGCGTTGCCCAGCAAGTCAGACAGGAGGCGGATCTTCCGTTCCTGACTCCCTTCACCGGATTCCCGGGCGATCGCGTCGAGATGCTGGTAGACCTTCGCGGTCGTGAGCGGCGTCGACTCCAAGGGCTTCTGTCGCCGCGCGGCGATCGCTTCTTGTGCGACGAGGCCGAGATCTCCTCGTTCCTTCCAGAGACGGCCGACGCGCGCGTCGTCAAGGCCGGTCGCGTGCGCGAGGACACGCATCACCATCTTCTCCGCGAGACCGAGCTCGATCCCCTCGTAGTCGGGGTGGATGCGACCTTGCGTGAGGTAGACGATTTTGTCGAGGTCCTCCTTTGGCGTGTCCCGGAGGAGGCCGACAAGTAGCTCCGTCATCTCGAGCCGCTTCGTCGTTGCCTCAATCTTCTCGTATACGTCCACGACGCGAGCGAACTGCATCGAGCCGACGGATGCTCCCGACGCATCTTAAGGATTCGCGGAGCGATGCGCGCTGCACCGCGAATTCACTCCGTTGACTCTTCAGCGCACGCGCTTCACGACCGCGTCGACGATCGCGAAGCTCTCACCGAGGTACGCGTTCGGGTCCATCGCCGACTCGATCTCTCGCTTCGATAGGACTTTCGTCACCTTCGGCTCGGCGAGCAATGCCTCCCGTAAGTGGACATCGTTCGCCCGCGCCTTCTGCGCAGTCTCGCGCATGAGCTTGTGGGCTTCCTGTCGTCCGATTCCCTTCGAGACAAGGGCGATCATCACCGCTTCGGCCATGACCTGGCCCTTCGTCGCCTCGAGGTTCGCCTTCATCCGATCCGGATCGACGCGCAGCGTGCGGAAGATCTCCGCGGTCCGGGCGAGCATCTCGTCGATCAGGACGCACGCGTGGGGCAGGATGATCCGCTCGGCCGCGCTGTTCGTCAGGTCACGTTCGTGCCAGAGGGGGACATTCTCCAAGGCGGGCGTCACCAGCGACCGGACGATCCGAGAGAGCGAGCAGACGTTTTCCGAGGCGACCGGATTCTCCTTCTGGGCCATCGTGGAGCTCCCGACCTGCTTCTTCGTCTCGAATGCTTCGGCGACCTCGCCGATCTCCGTGCGCTGCAGATTCCGGACCTCGGTGCAGAACTTCTCGAGCGACGCGGCGATGTTCGCGAGGATGGCGATGAACTCCGCATACCGATCGCGGCCAACGACCTGGGTCGCCGCTTCCTCCACTCCGAGGCCGAGGTCCCGCATGACCGCGGGCTGGATGTCGAGGGCATACGGCCCGAACGCCGCGCCCGTCCCGACGGCCCCGGACATCTTGCCGACGACGATCCGCGGGGCCGCCTCCCGTAGCCGGTCGCTGTGGCGGGCGACGTCGGAGGCGAAGACCGCCATCTTGAGTCCGAACGTGATCGGGATGGCCGCTTGCCCGTGCGTCCGACCGAGCATCACGGTCCGCTTGTGTTTCGTCGCCAGGCTCGCAAAGACATTCGTGAGTTCGATCAGGTCTTCGCCCACGATACGGATCGCGTCCCGGAGCTGGAGCGCCGTCGCGGTGTCGAGGATGTCGTTGCTCGTCGCGCCGACGTGGACGTATTTTCCCGCCTCGCCGTCGCACGCTTCGGTCAGGGCGAGGACGACGGCCATCAGGTCGTGACGCGTCTCCTCCTCGATCTCCTGCACGCGCTCGACCGTCACCCGCTTCGTCGTGGCCTTCTTCGTGATCTCGGCGGCCGCGGGCTCGGGGATCAACCCGACCTTCGCCTCCGCGCGGGCGAGCGCCGCCTCGACCTCGAGCAGGCGCTGGAGGCGCGACTCTTCCTCGAAGATCCCCTTCATCTTCGGCCGACCGTAGCGGAAGTCGATGGGGCACAGCAGCGACATGGCTACCGACGACCGCAAAGCCCGGAGGCATTATGGAGCTTTCTCCCGCGGGCTCAGGCCTACGGAGGAGACGGGGTTTTCGGGAGGACCACGGTGAAGGTCGATCCGTGGCCGGGGAGCGACACGACCTCGATCGTGCCGCCGTGGGCGCCGACGACGCTCTTCGCGAACGCGAGGCCGAGTCCGGTCCCCTCCTCCGTCGGCTTCGTCGTGAAGAACGGCTGGAAGAGTTTCTGGATGACGTCCGGCGACATCCCCGGACCCGTGTCGTGGACGATCACCGCGACGGTCTCGCCGCGGTCTTCGATGCCGAGAGTCACGGCCCCAGACGACGTGGCCTGAAGGGCGTTCTTCGTCAGGTTCACGAGCACCTGCTGGATCCGCCGCGGGTCCACGTCGGCGATAACCGGGTGGCCCACGACCTCCTTCCGCAACTCGACCCCCTCGCGAAGGTACGGCTCCATCTGTTCCAGGGAAGCGTCCACGATCGTACGCAGGTCGGTCTCGACCGGCACGATCGGAGGCGGCCGCGTCAGCCCCGCGAGATCCTGGAGGATCGATGCGATGAGGCGCCGCTGGGCGTTGATCTTCTCGAGGCGGCTGACGACCTCCGGGTCTTGCGAGCGCTTCGCGGCGGTCGCCGCCAGCAAGGAGATGTTCGTGAGCGGCGTGTTGATCTCGTGGGCCACGTACCCGGTCAGGCGGCCCATCGCCGCGAGTCGTTCGGACTCGAGGAGCCGCCGTTCCAGCTCCTTCTTCTCCGTGATGTCGACCGCGGCCGAGAGGACCGCGCCCTGCGGGCCGAGCGGGAGCGTCTCGATCGACAGGATCACGTGTCGGGTCTTTCCGGTCTTCGACTGGAGCGAGAGCTCCAGGTTGTGGATGGGCTCCCCAGTGCGCACCCTCTCGAGGAGCGCCTCCCGAGCGGCGGGATCTCGCCACAGGCCGAGCTCGAGCGAGGTGTGGCCGATGACCTCCTCGCGCGCGTATTCGAACAGACGCAGGAACGAATCATTGGCGTCGATGAATCGATTCTCGGGGAGCACCGAGAGGCTCATCGCGACCGGGCTCCCGTAGAAGGCCTTCTGGAACCGCACCTCCGACTCCCCCCGGGCCACCTCGAGCTGCTTCTGCGCGCTGATGTCCCGGGCAAATCCGACGAACGCCGGGGGTTCGCCCGCGATTCGCGTGATCGCGAGCTCCACGGGGAATTCCGTTCCGTCCCTTCGGAGCCCGGTGAGTTCGATGCGTCGTCCCAAGACCGGTCCTTCGCCGGTCTCCAGATACCGGGCGAGACCGCGGCGGTGCGACTCCCGCAACGACGGAGGCACGATCGTCTCCGCAAGAGTCCTGCCAATCACCTCGTCCCGCCGATATCCGAAGGTCCGTTCGGCGGCGGGATTGAAATCGACGATGCGGCCCTCGTGGTCCATCGCGATGACGCTGTCCAGTGCCGTATCGAGGATCGCCGCCCGCCGCGCTTCGCTCTCCGTCAATGTCAACGAGGCCTTGTGGCGCGCGGCGGGTCTGGCGGCCTTGCGGGGTGCACGAGGCTTCTTGGACCGGGATCGGGACATCGCAGGTGAAACCCGGAGTTCCGGGAGGGAACCGCCCGCGGCCGCGATGGCCCGCGTCCCTATTTATTGCGTTCGAGCGAATTGTTCCTTTTTCTCCGGGTGTCATGATGGGGATCGCGCAGCTGGATGGTTGGCCCTGGCATCGAAAGGAAAAGGGAGCAAAGGGCGACGGGGTCGCCCTCCGCCCGGTTACTTCTTCCGTCCCATCATGGCCGCGAGTGCGCCGATCACGACGAGGGCGAGGACCGCCACGATGATCGTCGACGTATCCAGGCCTGCGGTCACCCGAGGCTCGACCGTCCCAACGCGCTGCTCCGCCACGACCGTCGTGCTCCCGGTGCCTTCCGTGTAGCCGGCGGCTGTTGCCGACGCCACGATCCGGAACTGAGTCCGCGGACCGACGTCTGCCGAGAAGGTCGTCGTGAAGTGACCCTGTGCGTCGGTCGGACCGGACGCGGTCGCGACGCTCCCGCCGAGGCCAACGACCTGGAGGCTCACGACCGCTCCGACGACCGGCGAGCCTCCGGACTGCACGGTGACCGTGATCGTCGATTGCCCGCCGGACGGCACTGTCACCGCAGACGAACTCACCGCGACTGCGAGCGCACGCGTGTTCGCGCTCACGGTCATCCAGGCCGACGTCGTCGCGCCGGCATAGCCGAGCTTCGACGCTTGAATCGTCACCTGGACGTCCGTCGCGCCCTGGGCGCTCGGGGCCGTGATGGCCGCGCTCAGGGTGCCTGCCAGGTCCGTCATCCCGCTGGCCACTTGGTTTCCGCCGATCCAGAACGAGACGTTGGCTGCCGAGACCGGGGCGCCTTGCGAATCCGTCACCTTCGCGATCGCGGTCGTCGACTGCCCGGCCTTGACGGCCGTGGGAACGACGGTCAGCGTGGCCGCGAGGGGACGTTGTTCACGCCGCCCGGCATGTTCACCCAGCCGTCGAACGATCCGCGGACCGTCGCCTCGATCGCGTTGAAGTGCAGGACCGGGACGAAGAATCCCCGCGTCATCGTCCGGAGTTGCGAGGCCATGACGGCGGTCGTGCGCGCCGCCGGATCCAGGGCCGCGTTGGCGGCCGATAGCTCCGCGTCCAATGTCGAGTCGACGACCCCGAACACGTTCAGGGCGCCCGAGCTGTGGACGTAATCCCACAGGAAGCCGGGATCGAGGGTCGTGTCGAGGGTCGCCGCAAACACGTCGTAGTTGCCCGTCGCCAGGGTGCTGAGGATGTTCGCACCCGGGACACTGACCAGGGTCGCGCGAATCCCGAGGCGCGTGAACACGTCGACGGTCGCCTCCTGGATCGTGAACGTCCGGGCGTCCTCCGTGACCGGGATTCCGACGACGGTCAGGGCGAGCGGCGCCCCGTTCGGCTGCTCCCGGAAGCCGTCGCCGTCGCGGTCCAGATAGCCCGCGTTGTCGAGCATCTGCAGGCTCTGCGTGAGCAGGGCCGTCGACCGCCCGCCGACCAAAGTGATCGTCACCTGGTACGTGGGCACGGCCGGGTTGAACCATGGCACATCTTCCTGGATGACCGGGCTCTTCGAGATGATCGTCGACGGGTAGAGCTGGCGGTACAGGATCGGATTCAGCGTCACGGCGAGGGCGGATCGCAGGCTAGCGTCCGATGTGACGTGGCTCGAGCGCATGTTGAACCCGAACGAGAGTTGCCGGAGGCCAGGGTTCTGCACGATCGTCGCGTCGTTCAGGAGCGTCTTGTTGACGCCCCCGACGTCGATGATCTGCGAGGGCTCGTCGACCAGCAGGCTCCAACCGATGAAGTCGAGGTTCCCGCTCAGGAGCGCGGTCGCCGCGGCCGTCGTGCTGCCGTAGACGCTGAACGTCACGGTCTCGAGGTACGGCGGCCGGAAGTGCGCCGCGTTCGCCGTGAGCGTCCACGAGGTCGACGTCGACGCCGTGAGCTTCCACGGTCCGCTCCCGACGGGAATCGCGACGGTCCCGGTCTTGACGATCGGGAGGGTGAGGCCTTGCCCGAAGAGCAAGCCCCCTTCTGATGCCGACGACAGCGTGACGGTATTCCCGACGTTGGTCGCCGAGAGGTCCGACGGCAGGCGGCCGGCGACCTTGTACTGGTTGTACGAGTAGACGACGTCCGCTCCGCCGACGGCCGTGCCGTCATGGAACTTCAGGTCGGACCGCAGGGTGGCGGTCAGCGTCGTACCGGAGATCGACCACGAGGCCGCCGCCCAAAGCGTCGGCGTGAGCGTCGCAGGATCGATTCGACCGAGGCTGTCGTAGACGAGCGGGATGACCTTCCAGCTGTCCGGATCCGTGGCCGTGAACGGGTTCAGGTTGAGCGCTCCACGGACGGCGACGCGAAGATTGCCGCCGTACAGGCCGGACGCATCGCCATGGGTGGCGCGCACCGGGATCGCCGACGACAGGAGGAGCACGAGGACGAGACCGAGGATCGCGGTGACCGCGAGCTTGCGCATCAGAGCTCACCCCCGTCGGGAGGCGGGAGTTCCTCTTCCGCCGAGGCTCCCTCCTCTTTCTTCATCTCCTCCATCTTCATGCCACCTTCGCCTCCGCCGCCGCCTCCTCCTCCGCGGCCCTTCCGCGCCTGGCCGATTGCGAGGCCCGCGAGCAGCGCGATCACCGTCAGGACGGGCAACAAGATCAGGCCGACCGAAGCGGTCGTGACGCCTTGCGGCACATATGAGACGGCCCTGGAAGTCGTCGCGGTGTTACCGGCGGCGTCCGTCGCTTCCACGAAGATCACGTTCGAGCCGAAGCTCAGCGCGACGCTGGTCGAGTACCGTCCGGCCGACACGGTGACCGGCTGGCCGTTCACCGTCACGAAGGCGATCGAGCTCTCGACGGTCCCGCTCACGGTGACCGTGGCCGAGCTGACCTCCGACGGCAAGGCGTCGATCGTCAAGGTCGGCGGGGTCGTGTCGCGCGCCACGGTGAGGCTCGCGGTCCCCTGGTTGCCCGCGGCGTCCGTCGCCACGATCGCAATCGAGTTCGAGCCTTCCACGAGCGACACGGGCACCTCGAACGAGCCGTCCGCGTGGACCATCGCCGGGATGCCTGCGACGGTCAGGGACGCGGCCTCGCTCACGACGCCCGAGACGACCGTCAGGTCCTTCGAGGTCAGGAGTCCGGCCGAGCTCCGCAGCAACGAGATGGCGGGTGCGGTCGAGTCGCTGACGACCGTCAGGGAGGTCGAGGCCGTGTTGCCGAGGGCATCGCTCGCGCTCACGTCGATCGTGTTCGATCCTTCGATCAGGGAGACCGCCGAGCTGAACGCGCCCGAGCCGTCGACGGACACGCTGGATCCGCCGATCGAGACGCTCGCTCCGGGCTCCGTCACGCCAGTGACCGTCACGGTCGAGGCCGACGTCACGAGGCCCGGCGTCGGCGACGAGATGTCGAGCCTTGGCGCCGTCGTATCGATCGCGAAGGACCAGGCCGTGGTCGCCAGGTTCCCGGCGAAGTCGCCCGCCTGGACGATCATCGTGTGCGAGCCGTCGCTCAACGGTTGGGTCGGCGTAAAGAGGACGGTCCCCGTCGGATAGCCGACGTTCGTCTGGTGCGGCACGCTGATCGACGCGATCGAAGTGATGTCGACGCCATCGAGCCAGACCCGGATCTTCGTTTGATCGATCTCGCCGCGGGCCTCGAACGCGCCCGGCTGGTTGTCGTTGATCTGGACGAACATGCCGGGCGTCGAATCGCTGACCACGCTGCCTTGCGCCGGCAGCTGGCTGCTGAAGGACGGCGGCGTGATGTCGTAGCTGTACCGGATCGTGATCTGCTGCGCGAGCGCGAACGGCGCGAACCCGGGGCTCGCGAACAAGAAGCTGGTGAGAAGGCCTTCCGCATGGCTTCCCGGGAAGTCCCAGCTGATGTTGAAGCCGGTCGGCGTGAACGCAGGGACGGTCGTCGAGGGCGCATTCTGAGATTTGAACGGCGACACGCCGATCTTGTTGACGGTCAGCGTGAGGTCGAACAGCCCGCCGGTCGGCGCCACGTCGAACCCGGCCGCGTGGACCCAATAGCAGCCTGTGGCCGGGAAGGAGAGCGAAGCCTGTTCCGGATTGTTCGACGTCGCCATGGTGGTCCCGACGGCGCTGTCGGCGACCGTGTACACACCGTCGCAGTTCGAATCGTAGAAAATGCCGAAGTCGACGTCATTCGCACCGCTGTGGAAGAAGGCCGACCACGTCGCCACGATCGTGCCGGACGGGATGACGGTCTCGACGCGGTTCGTGGAGGCGTACAAGTACGCGATGAACGACCCGCCCGGGTACGGGTAAGAGGCGACGGGTTGATTGTTGGCGTGAGTCACGACAATCTCCGTCACCGCCGTTCCCAGTCCGTCCTGGAGCGGCACCTGCGACGTGACGGTGATCGGCACGGAGCCCGCGAGTTTGTTCGTCGAGATTCGCGCGATGGTCGGGTTCGTCTCCATGATGCCGGCGTCCAAGCTGAACGGCTCGCTTCCCGAGACCGAGTTGAGGGCCTTGACCTGGATCGCGATTGGCCCGCTCAGCACGGCCGTCTGGAGGAATTCCTTGTTCAGGTACAACGTGTCGGTGGCACCCAGGATCTCCTTCGTCGTCGCGAGTTCGACCATGGTACCCGGTCCGTACGTTGCATCGTCCGTCCATACAGGATCTGGCTTGAGCGAGTAAATCGTGATCTCGCCTTCCGACGGCGCGGTATTGAGGAGCAGGTCGTAGATCATCCGCCGGTTCGTGGCCGGCGCCGCGGAGAAGTCCGCCCAGAACAGGCGCGAGTCGCCGATCTGCCGCCAGTTGCCCGGCAGCTGCCCCTGCGTGACGGCGTTGTTGTCGTACAGGTCCGTCGTTGCCACGCCGCCGCCGAACTTCAACGGCAGTGAGGTGGCCGGCACCGTGATGAGGACCGGCACGAGGCTCGACTTCGACCCGTCGTTGACCCAGATGACACCTTGGTACATTCCCGCCGTCGTTCCCGCGGGGACCGCGAAGTCCACGTTGAAGGAGGCCGAGCTGCCCGCCGGGACGAGGAGGGACGAAACCGCCGGGGTCGCCCAGGCCCACGACGCCTTGCCGTAGAACTCGACGGTGACCGGGGTGAGTCCATGGGCGCCCGCGAAATCGCGGAACGAAATGCCCAGGCCATCGTCGACCCGATCTTTCGGATCGCGCAACTGCAGGAAGGTGTCCGATCCGCCGCGGGAGCCGAACGCGAACCGGTTCTGCTCATACGGCCGGTCGAAGCCGGGAGTGGCACTCGGGTGCGCTGCGTAATTGTACCAGTCGAACGACTCAATGAACGTGTCGGGTGCCGCGGTCAGCACGGTCGGATCCCGGACAAAGTTGATCCGGATGAAGTCCGCCGCGTTCCATCCGGCCGAGATGTCGTGCGCATCGATTAATGTGAGGCCGTCTGCGCCGTAGAGTCCAGAAGGTTTCAAGACCCGCCAGTCGCGGACACCGGGCGCTGCTTGGAAGTTCCACGTAAATGTGTAGTCCGGCGCGATCTTCGTGTACATCGCGTCGCCGATCGTGACCGTGACGTCCGACGCGGTCGGGTTGTGGACCGTGAGGCTCGAGGTCGCCGAAGCGCCCGGGAGCATCTGGTTCACGAACGCGGGCCGGTGCACGCCACCGAACGAACCGGGAGTGACGAACGACGGATCGACGTAGACGCCGGATACACCCTTGGCGAGCTTCACTGCCGCGGACGCGTTGACCCACCCGGCGCCCTGCTGGAGGACGTCGTACCCGAAGTCGTCCGCGGACGACATGAGGATCTCTTTCGCCTGGGTCGAAGTGGGCCAACCTCCCGACGCCGAGCGGAACGCTTGGTAAATCAGGCTGACGACGCCCGCCGTCACCGGCGTAGACATCGAGGTCCCGGCCCACAGATCCCACGCGCCGAGGCCGTCGCATCCGAAGGCCAGGCACGCTGAATTCAGCGGTCGCCCACCGAGGCCGAACTCGGCCGTGGCGTAGACGTCCGGCTCTGGCGTGCCCAGGACCGTTGGCCCTTTGCTCGTAAAGTCGGCTGGCTCGCCGTACGGCCCGGCCCCGTGGATGCACGAGCCGAACGCGCCGAAGTCGCAGTACGCCTGACCGCCATCGAATCCGAAGATCGTACGGTAGTTCATGTTCGTGCCGCCGCCGACCGTGATGACGCCCGGCGCGGTGTTCGGCGGAGTCGACGTCGAGTATCCGGGACCGTTGTTGCCCGCAGCGAACAGAATCGAGAAGTTCGGCACTTGATGCGTTGTGAGGTCGTACAGGTAGCGCTCGATGTTCGTGAAGCCGGTCTCCTGCGGCCTCGTGTAGCCCCAGCTGTTCGTCGCGATGTTCGCTTCGTCGCCCGTGTTCGGAATGCCGTCGTAGCCGTGAGACGAGAAATAGAACAGCTCGGCCACATCGAGTGACGTCGGCAAGTCGACGCCGACGATCTTCACGTTGGGCGCCGTCCCGTAGACGTCGAGGAGGCCTCCCGCGTTCCCGACCGGGTTGCCCGCGAGGTCCGTCGACACCCAGGTGCCGTGCTCCTCGCCGAGGGCGAACGAGCCGTAGAAGGCGACGAGGTCGCCCGGCCCGGGGACGAAGAGGTCCCAGCCCTGGCGCTGCGCGGTGATGTTCGCATACGGCACGGGCAGGCCCGTGTTGTACGTGGCGGTCACGGCGGCGCCTGTCGTCGGCGGCGTGTTGAACGTGATCTTACCCGAGTCGTAGTTCAGCGTCCAAGTCTTGAGTTGGTAAATGATGTCGACGACCTCGCCCACGGGGAAGTTTCGGAGCCATGTGATGCGGCCCGTTGCCATGTTGATGCTGTAGTCGACCCCCGCGGTGAGCGGACCTGTGCTGTTGCCCGAGAAGTCCCAAATGAAGGACACCGGGTAGCCGGCGGCCAAGAGCGCGGCGGTGCCCACCGTTGCGCCTGTCATGGCGTTGAATCCCGTCGTGAGATCGTACGTCGTCCCCTGCTCATTCCCGATCGCGGAGCTGATCGGCTCCTCGAAGATGTCCTCGGTCGCGCTCGGCCAGTACGCCCCGTTGAGCGCAAGGGTTCCGGTCGCGAGGTTCGTGCCGTCTACGTCGGTCTGGACCCAGCCGTGTGCAAGGGACGCGCTCGTTTCCGTCCCCGTCGCGGACGCGATCACGACTTCGCCCGAGATCGCGTTCGTCTGCTTCGCGACGAAGTAGAGGAGGCCGCCGGAGATGTCGTAGAAGCCGTCCGCATTGATGTCGAGGCCGGAGATCGGGTCGGCGATCGACACCGGCTTGTCGTTCGTGAAATTGTAGTCGTCGTTGAGGTCGACGTAGACCTTGTCGTACACACCAGGGGTTGTGGAATCCGTCACGAGGATCCCGGGACGCTCGCAGTGAATCCCTTCGAGATACTGGTCCTTGTTGACCCCGAGGTGGTACCAGCCGCTCGCGCTGGGGATGGCCCAGGAGTCCGCGGCCGTGCCGACGGTGTACGTCCGGCTGATGCGGGTGCCGGCGCCGGGGCAGCTCGTCCAAGTCGGAGCCACCCGGTTCGTCAATTGGAGGAAGCCGTACGTGAAGCCCGTCGCATACCTCAAGGTGCCCGTTCCGCTCGCGGTCGCCCGGTAGCTCGTGTCGGTGAACCACGTGGAGGCTCCGAAAGAGAAGAACGTGGGATAGGGAGCCCGGTCGAGGTCGCTGGAAGCCGTGAACAAAGCCAGCTCATTCCAGAGGGAGAACTGGCTGTGCATGATCGGATAGCCGAAGTACGGAGACGCGGGGTTCGAGTCGACCGCCCATCGCCCGACGCCGGTCGACGGATTGTAGAGGTTCGGATGCGCGAAGTCGGTGCCCCAATCCTGGACGGCGATGTTGACGCCGGCGCCTGTCGCGATCGGCCATGCATCGGGTGCGTGGTGAGCCTGGACGATTCCCCAGTCGGCGGGAGAGATGTCGCTGGGTGGTAGCGCCGATTGCTTGGCCCGGAACGCGTTCAGCTGTTGGCGAGTCGTGGTGAGATCGAAGTTGGTGAAGTCCGCAGGCGCCGGGCGATTGTTCGCGTCGATGCCGAGGACGCCCGGGAGATTCGCGATGGTCGAGAGCGCGGACGCCGGAACGCTGACCGCCGTCGAGACGATTCCTTGCGCGGTTGTCGGGAGTCGCATTTCGGAACGGACCGACTGGCCCCGGAACTCCTCCGGGAGCGACTGCACTCCGTACTTGGCGAGTAAGGGCGCGAGCGCATTCATGTCGTCCGTGTAGATGACGACACTCTGGAGATCTTTCGAGCCTTGAACGGCGATGTCCCTCAATGAAGAATCCAGCTTCATCCGCCACGAATCCGATTGCTCAGCGGGATTCGAAAGCGTGGACGGGACTGCCGAGTTCAAAGGCGACGACGTGACACCTGTCGTTGGCGCGGCGGGCGCATCGATCGCGCGAGCGGAGGCAACGGGTGCCGCCGTCACGAGAACGAAGAGGCCTGCCAGAACCATCGCGCCGACGATCAGAAAGCTTAGCGCTCTGCGAGCGGTGGTATTCGACATTCGACTCCTCTCCCCAACAAAAGCCTCCCGGGATTCGTTCGAGCGTATAAATAAATTCCCCAAATTGACGAGGCCCCCCAGGCGGCCTGCCCTGTCTTCGATTGCGTCGCCGGCCTGGGGTCAGTCCGCTCTCGATCCGAGGGCGATTTCCTCCCGTTGCGATTATTATCTAATGATTATTATATGGACGCAATGATTCGAACGGTGTCCTAACCGTAGCGGGTCATCCCGCCGAGTCGGTAGAGGCCTACAAGCGTTCGAGGTCCCGGCGGCCGCGCAAACCCTCCGGAGCGAGGAAGTCCGCAAGGGCGTAGCCCGCGACACAGCCGACGAGGTGGAT
>WNFE01012328.1_pt1 | contig 12937 bp, 12 predicted proteins | sample 5400451 | NCBI WGS metagenome assembly WNFE01 (sample SAMN13153344, study PRJNA577476) | soil metagenome | isolation source: 200 cm saprolite under Douglas fir tree site 2 hole 2 | place: USA:California | collected 2015-04-18 | reverse complement strand
CCGTACGGCTCCTTGAGTTCGTCCCAGGAACCGGATGCGAGGTGATACGGGCTATATTGCACGTAGATCGAGAGCGTGTGCTTCCCGCGCGGCGCGACGGACGGATCGAGGACGCTCTGTGTGACGACCTCGAGCCACGGATGCTCGGAGGGCCGTCCGTACTTCGCGTCGAGGAAGGCGTCCTCGACGTACTCGATTGACGGTCCGATGTAGGTGCTCCCCCGATGTTGCGGACCCGGGGTCGCGTCGGCCGCGTTCCAACGAGGGAGCTCGGACAAGGCGCAGTTGACCTTCATCGCGGCCCCGTGCATCTTGATCGCGCCGACGGACCGCCGGAATTCCGCGGGCAATTGGTCGGGTTCCAGCATCTGCAGGAACGTGCGCTTCGGATCCGCGGTGGAGACGACGGCCTTCGCGTCGATCGTTCGTCCCCTTTCGAGCCGCACCCCGACCGCGCGTCCGCCCCGGACTTGAATTCGTTCTACGGGAGACCGCAGGAGGATCTCGACGCCCCGCGCCCGCGCCGCGGCCGCCAGCGCATCGGGCAGGGCACCCATCCCACCGAGGACGAGCCCCCACCCGCCGACCTGGCCATCGATGTTCCCGAGCAGATTGTGCGCAAGGGTGAACGCCGTTCCCGGGGCCGACGGACCGGAGAAATGACCGATGACGCTCTCGTTCGCGAAGGCGGCCTTGACCTCGTCCGACTCGAAATATTCGTCGAGCAGCTCTTCCGCACTGTAGAAGAGCAGGCGCCGCAGCAGGTCCTCGGCCTCCGGGCCGCGGAGGAGCGAGACGAGCTCGGCGATCGGGACGGGCGGGGCGAGCAGCATCGGCTCGACGAGATCGTAGACCTCGGCCCACATCGCCTCGTATTTCGGATAGGCCGCGGCGTCTTTCTTCGAGAACTTCGCGATCTCCTTTGCAGTCTTGTCCCCGTCGGACCAGAGCATGAGATATTTTCCATCGGGGAACGGGCAGAAACCTTGCGGATCGAAGGCCACTTGCCTCAGCCCGAACTTCGCGAGCTCGAGGTCCTCGATGATTTGAGGCCGGAAGAGTCCCGACACGTAGGCGGCGGCGCTGACCTTGAATCCCGGCGCGACCTCGTCCGTGACGCACGCGCCGCCGACGCGATCCGACCGCTCGACCACCACGACTCGGAGCCCGGCCCTCGCGAGGTAGTTGGCGGCGACTAGGCCATTATGGCCCGCTCCGATGATGACGACGTCCGCGGAGACCATGAGTTGGCCGCCGAGAAGGTCTCAGGTCGTATGTTGATTTCGTCCCGCCCTGCCGTTTCTCGAAGAAGCGAACCGAGCTACCGGCGCCGCTTGAGAGCGGGATTCAGTACTTCTTCCAATCCATATCCGAGCATCGCGAATCCGAGGACGACGAGTGTGATGAAGATTCCCGGAGGCGCAAAATACAGCCAAAGCCCTCGCAGCAGGGCCGAGTTCACGTAGGCCTCGTTTGCGATTTGACCCCAGCTTTCGACTGCGCCCGGACCTTTCCAACCGAGGCCGAAAAATGAGAGGAAGGCCTCGGTGAATACCGCGCTGGAGATCGTCAGGACCGCTTCGGCCCAGACGAGCGGCATGACATTCGGCAAGATGTGTTTGCGGAGGATGAAGCCGTTCCCTGACCCCACCGCCCGGGCCCGCTCGATGAATTGCCGTTCTTTCACTGTAAGCACTTGAGCGCGGATGATTCGGGCCGTCGTCGGCCAGCTCACGACCGCGATTGCGAAGATGATCGTCGTAAGGCTGCTGCCCAAGATGGCGACGAGGATCAGAACGAACGGCAACCAAGGGATGACGAGGAAGAAATCTGTCGCTCGAGAGAGGACCTGGTCCGTCACCCGGCCGTAGTACCCGGCGACCAATCCGACTGATGTACCGAGGAGCATGGCCACGACAGACGAGATGAATCCGATGAGCATCGACACCCGGCCGCCGTATACGACAAGCTTCAGCACATCGAACCCCTGCCAATCCGTCCCGAACGGATGGGCAGCTGAGGGACGCTGCATCGCGGTCGTGCGGTCGAACTGAGTCGGATAGGGCCCGACGAGCAATGGAGCTGCGATTGAGATGAAGACGAAGGCTAGAATCATCGCAAGGCCGGCCACCGCGAGTTTGTCGCGGAGGAGAAGCCGCATGAACTTCTGGAACCGCGTCACGTCGAGCGCGATGCGTTCGCGGAGCGCCGTTGCCCGCTGGGTCGTCGCAGAGACGATCTTCGTCGCCAGGCCTCACGCCTCCCGAACCCGAGGATCGAGGTACATGTAAAGGACGTCCGCGATCGCGTTTGCCACCACGACGCCCAGGGTTGCCACGAGGAACACCCCAGACAAGAGGGGGAAGTCTCGGACGCGGGTGGCATCCCACGTGAGTTGCCCGAGGCCCGGAATGTTGAATACCTCCTCGATCACGATCGCGCCGCTCACGACCCAGCCGAAATATAGGGCGGACGCGGTCAGGAGAGGGAGACGGGCGTTCGGCATCGCGTGCTTTCGGAGTTGCTCTCTCTCAGTGAGTCCTTTGGCCATCGCGGTGAGCATGTAGTCTTCGGGCAACGTGTCCGTCAACGAATTCCGCAGCGTAAGCGAGAACCACGCCACGTTCGTGATGACGAACGTGAGGACGGGCAAGAAGTAGTGGTAGAGCTGGTCGAGCACCTTCGTCAACGGGTCGAACGTCGCGGCATCCCGCGACTGGACGCCGTACGCGGGAAAGAGCGGAATGACGTAGGCTAGGGCGAAGATTAGCATCAGGGAGACCCAGAACGAAGGCATCGAGTATCCGAAGAGGGTCGCCATCGTGATCGAGACATCGGAGCGATGGCCTCGCCGCCATCCCGAGATCCGGCCCAGGACAATTCCGAGCCACATCGTCGCGGCCGTCGCGAGGCCCACCAGGACGAGGGTCGTCGTCAGTCTCGGCGCGATGACCCCCGCGACCGGCAATCCACCCTTCTGGTAGGTGATCGTCGTGCCAAGGTTCCCTTGTGCCAAGTTCGCGAAATAGACGACGTATCGCGTTGTGATTGGCTGGTCGAGGCCCCATTGGTGGATGAGCAGCGCCCGTAGATCACTCCCGCCCTGCGTCACGTTGGACGAGCCGCGTGGGAGCAAGACTCGGGTCGGGTCGCCAGGCAACACCTGGACGATAAAAAAGTTCAGGGATGCGATGAGCCACACCGTGATTGCGACATAGACGGCCTTCTTCGCGAGGTACCTACGAAGGTTCGTTGCAACGCCTCGGGATTATGTTCACGGTTCGAGCGATCTGCTCCTCAGCGGGGCGGGATATTGATTTTCGACTCTTCCGCCTCTTTGGTTCGCTTCCGCCGCATGAGCAGGACCGCCAAGATGGCGACGGCAACGAGCACGACGGCAACGGCGATCCCGGCGATTACCAGGGTCGAGAGACCGCCGCCGGGCGGCGGTGGAGGCGCGACCATCCGGAAGTCCGCTGTCGTTACTTGCCCGCCCGTTACGACGACCCCCGTCTTGGTCTGCTGCACGTACGAGCTGCTGGTGGCCCGGACCGAGTACGTTCCATCGGCGACGGACACCTTGTACTGGCCCGAAACGTTCGTCGACGTCGCGGCGATGCTCGCGGTGCCGCTCAGGATCGCGATTCCGATCGAGGCGAGCGGGGAACCATCGGCATCGCTCACGACGGTCCCCGAGATCCACCCGGCGGTGAACGCCAGGGTGAAGTTAACCCATTTCGCGGTGGACGCGGTGACGACGATTCCGCTCTGGCTCGAGGTGTTGTGGAGTGGCGCACTCGCGCTGACATTGTACATCCCAGCCGGGAGTTGGATGGTATACGAGCCGTCACCCACCGTGTCGTTTCCGTAGTTGCCCGGAGTCACGGAGACAGAAGCCCCAGGAATCGGACTCCCGGACGGCAATTTGACGAACCCGGTGATCGACCCGAGAGAGGGCGGAGCCTGCGTCACGTTCTCGAAGATGGCGTTGGAGAAGATTGGGGCGTTGAACCCGTCCGCGACGCTCACCTTCACGGTATAGTTGCCCGGCGTCGGCCAGTGGTACGTCGTAGTATCGCTGACCGTCCCCGAGGCGCGCCTCGACGGGCCCACGGTGATGTTCCCATCGCCCCAATCCCACTTGAACGTCAGGTTGTCCGTGGACTCTGGATCGGACGAGGTGGCGGTGAACGCCTGCGTGATGTTGGTGAACGTGCTCCGGTACGTGGTCCCGGAGATGACTGGCTTCACCGGCGGTTGGTTGGGAGTGACCGTCCCGGTATACACCAAATCGAAGAACAGCGGGTTCGCGCCCCAGAACGCGTCCATTTGTCGGTACGGGTGAGCGTTCCAGTCGCCCCAGTTCGTCCACAAATCCGTGCGGTACGCCCACTCCCCATACGGGAAGATGTAGATGATGTACACCGCGCTCTCGTAGTTGAGCTTCTCGGCCGCGCGGACGATCGATTGGCGCTGGGCCAAGTTCGTCGCCCCGAGATGCTTGACGTACAGCTGGTTGTAGGTCGCGTTGTTCCAATAGTTGTCGTTCCAGCCATCGAGCGTGTAGCCAGACTCAATGGACAAGAGGTAGTTCGGATCCGGATCCCCCGACCAGTACCAGATGTACGTGTCGGTAAGTCCGCCGTAGACTTCCGCGGACAGCGCGTCCTCGGCGAGCGCCTGCACATCGAGTTTGATCCCAATCTTCTCCCACTCCGCTTGAAGATAGTTGGCGGTCTGCTGCTCCTGCGGGAATTCGAGGCGGACGTCCATCTTGAATTCGAGGTGCTGTCCCGCCGGCACCAGCTTCGTCACGTTCTGCGGATTCGGACACCCGCAAGCATTCGTCTGCACGCTCAGCGTGATGGCATTCGTCGCCATGCGATACTGCTTTCCCGTTCCGGTGTCGGTCCAATACGAATTGTAGCCGGCGGCGTCGAGCACCGCGTTCGCCGCCGCGATATCGAACGTGAGATTGGCGCCCGGATCGGTGGTGGGGTCGTACCACCACTGAGGCGTCACGGGAGACATCAACGAATCGCCGCGGACGCCCTTGCCTTGGTAGATTGTACTGACGACGTAGTCTTTGTTCGTCGCCATCGCCATAGCGCGGCGGACGCTCACATCCCACCGCGCCGGATTCAGCGGGGTGTTCTTGTTGCCAGGGTCGGACTGTTCGATTCCGATTTCGTTCCAGTACTGCGTGCTGAGCAAGCCTTCCTGAGTGCCGATGTTCGGTTGTCCCTGGACGGTGCCGATGCCGCCCGAGGTCATCTTGGCCAAATCGATGTCCCCCCGGAGGAGGGAGATCGCCATCGTCTGCTCATCCTGGAACTGCTGCAGATAGATGTTGTCGATGGGAGACGGCCCTGTGTGGTTCCCCACCGGGTGGTAATTTGGATTCTTAAACAGATGGAGGGCTTGCGCGGGCTGGTTCTGGTATTCGGTGTAGATCGCCGCATCCGCGACGAACGGTCCCGTCCCGATGGGGTTCGGGTTTGGGAACGAATATTGCGCCTGCTGCGGTGAAATTCCCGCCCACTGCGCCTCCTGAATGATCGGCACGAACAACGACTTTCCGGGGACGAAAGGTCGGTCGAAGTAAACAGTGACGTTCCATGGGGAATTGCTGTACGCTCCACAGCCCTGTTTCGGGTACTTCCCCGCGCACTGCACGATTCGGTTCATGTACGGTTCGAACGCCCACAGGTGGAAGATGCTCTGACTGTTGTAGTTGATGGTGAACACGACGTCGTTGACGGTGAATGGCGTGCCGTCGTGCCAGGTGACGCCTTGCCGAATCTGGTAGGTCCAGTTCATGCAGACGGCGTCGCACGACGCGCTCAACGCGAGATTGGGAACATAATTTCCATCTTCGTCGAACGAAAACAGATAATCGTAGACGAGGCCGTACAATAGATACGATGGATCGTTCAATCCCTGGAATGGATTGAGGCTGTCGACCGATTCGAGGAAGCCGATTTTCAGGTCGGCCGATGTTGCTTTCGGCCTCGGCGTCGTCCCTTCGGTGGACCGAGCTGCGGCTCCGACGGATTGCATCGATACCATTACGACGACAAGCCCACAGATCAAGGCGACGGCGCCTGACTTCGTCGAGACTCCTCCTGCACGGCGCGAGCCGCGAGAGAACTCTTGGCCCGCTCCATGCTAGGGATGACTTTTCCTATCAGCCTCCATAGAATTTCGCGAATTGCCGATTAATGTTCATCATTTCGAAAAACGGAATCACAAATTCACGCATTTGTCCCGGTGAGCGGCGGACCAACTAGCATGGACTCAATGGTCGGCCGCGATGCTCTGTTGTGCGTTACACTTGTTTGGGCTTATTCGTCCACGAGATACTTTTGCCCGGAACCGTTTTATAAAACCTCGATCTAAAGTGACGCCGCGCGGACGAGGGCCACGGGCCCAAGGAGTCTGCGGAACGATGGACGAAGAAGAGGAACCCGGCAGTTATCGAAGTGAGGCGAGAGATGGAGCTCTGGCTCGTCTGCGCCCTGCTCACGGTCGTGTGCTATGGCGTGGGCGAGGGCCTGTCCAAAGAGCCGACAGTCCGGCTCGGGTCAGCTCGCATGCTCGTCCTGTACGCGCTTGGTAGCGCGCCGATCTACGCCGCCTGGTTTGTCCTCGGATCCGGTTGGGACCGGTTGACGCCTTTCGGCGTCGCGTTGGCGATCGCGAGCGCGGTCTGCGGGTGTTTCGGCACGATCTTCTGGTTCCGCGCGATGGAGTCCGGCACCGCGAGCGTTGTCAGCGGATTCACGGCGGCATACCCGGTCATCACGGTCGCGGCGGCCGTCGTCATCCTAGGCGTCTCGCTCGTCCCCGTACAGATCATCGCGATTGCTTTCCTGCTGATCGGCGCCGTGGTCCTCGGTCTGCACGACCACCCGGGCGAAGCCGCGGTCGGAAGGGCTTGGCTCGTCCCGATGCTCTTCGCGGTCGTCCTGTGGGGCGCCTGGGGGATTCTCGAACGGATGTCGATCGATGCGCTCGGCTTCGCGGGCAATGCCGGAATCTACGTGGTGGTCTCGACGCCGATCTACCTGGCCGTGGCCTCACGAGGCCTCCGCGGAACCGGCTCCTGGGATCGGGCCGGAGTCCGCGAGGCGGTCCCGTCCCTGTTCCTCTTCAGCATCGCAGGGATCACGATCTTCCTGGCCATCGGGCTCGGGCCGATCGCGATCGTCGTGCCCCTCACCACCGCCTACCCGATCGTCGCGATCCTCGTGCGGCGGTTCTGGATGGACGAGCGGCTCACCTTTCCACAGAAGTTCGCGATCGCCCTCGCCATGGTCGGGGCCTTCCTCGCGACGCTCTGATGCGGTAGGCTTTTCATCCGCGGTCCGTCTCCGCCCGCCGTGTTTCGGCCGTGGCGCTCGTTCCCGACGATGGTCGCCTCGGGCCTTGTGGTCGGCTTCGCGACCGGCGGCTTCCCCGCGTACTCGAAGGAGATCTCACAGGTCGCGCTCGTCCTCGGGATGACCTTCTCGCTCACCGAGATCTCGATCGCCGGCATCTCGCCTCGGACGGAACTCCGGCGGTTCCTGATCGCCTTCGCGATGAGTTACGTCGTCCTGAGCGGTCTCATCCTCACGTTCGCGGTCCTCAGTCCGGACCCTCAGATCCGGAACGGATGGGTCCTCATGGCGGCCGTCCCTCCGGCGATTGCCGTTGTGCCGATCACTTCGATTCTCAAGGGAGACACGCGACGGTCCGTGATCTCGCTGGCCTTGCTGTACCTGCTGGGCCTCGGGCTCGTCCCCGCGATCACCTTGGTCTTCACGAGTCAGGCAGCGCCCTTTGGGGAACTAGTCGTGCAAACAGTCCTGTTGATCGGGGTGCCGCTCGTCGCGTCACGCTTCCTCCGCCGGTGGCATCGCGGCGCGGATATTCGCGGGAGCGCGGTGAGCGTCTCGTTCTTCTTCCTCGTCGTGGCGATCGCCGGCTCGACGCGAGCTCCCCTGCTCGCCCATCCGGAGCTCATCGCGTCTCTCGCTCTCCTGTCGTTCGTGCGGACGTTCCTGTTGGGCGGAGTCGTGTTCGTCCTTACGCGGGCCTTCCATGTCCCATGGGCGGAGCGGGTGGCGGTCACGGCCTTCTCGTCGTTCAAGAATCTCGGCCTGACGGTCGTCTTGGCCTTCGCGGTGTTCGGGTCGGTCGCGACGTTGCCGTCGATCGTATCCTTAATCTTCGAGATTCTCTGGCTCGCGGCCCTGCCCCTGCTTTTTCGGGCGGACATGAGGAAGGCCGCGGCCGCGGCGTAGCGCCGCTCACCGATTACGAGACCAGCGGAGCGGAACCGAGCTCGCAACTCCAACATCGGTCGAGCTCGAATTCGTTCCGTTGCCCGCAGGCGAGGCAGATCCAGTCCAAGCGCCGAACCCCCGACCGGACCCCATGGTGTCGTCCCAACGCGAACCCGGCCAACGAGGAAACGAACAAGGAGATGGCTGCGATGGCGATTGGATCCATGGAGGACGTCGCGTCGTTCCCGGTCCGGACTAAGAACGTTCCTGGCTGCCTATCCGAAATGAAACTCTTGCGCGCCCTCCGCGAGATCGCTGGAGACTAGTGTCCGATCACGCGGGACCCGAAGTAGAACGTGACGACGAGGGACAGCGCCTGCTCCGCGCGACCCGCGAAGACGCCCTGCTGGTTCGTGATGAGCGCGAAACAGATGTAGGCCGTCAGCCCGAGTGCGCCCGCCGCGACGAGGTCGCGGAAGATCGTGGCCAGGCGATGCCGGACATGGGTTTCATGCGCGCGTCGATGCACGAGCCAGGAAGCGGTGGCCCCGAGCACATAACCGCCAAGCACCTCGAGGACCGCCAAAAGGGCGGTCGGGATGCCTTGAAGGGACGGATCGTGGACGAGGAACCAGGCTGTAAGGCCTGCGAAACCGACGAAGAGGAGGATGCGGACAAGTCGCGGACGGTGAGGGATGGGCTGACCCGGTGTGACCGGCGGCGTTGAGGTCGCATGGCTCCCGAAGTAGAACGCGATGACGACCACGACCGCGTTCACGAGGACGGTCGGCACGGCGGCTTTCTGAACGACGAGCGCATACCCATACGCCGCCGCGACCACCACCGCGATTGCCCCGCGAACGCTCCCATGCGGGAGCCGGAGGGGCTCGGGCAATTCGCCCACCGGAGGGACGGCCACGTTCGCGCACCATCGATGGTGCGCTTAAGGCTGACGCTGGGTTCAGTCGATTCAGAAGAAGGAGGCAACCGCCTGCGTGAGGCGTCGAAGCAGGCGACCGTCGTTGTCGGACTCGCGCGATTCGTGGGGCGGGTGGTCCGAATGATTCGAGTGGACCCCGTCCGCGAGCCAGAGGCTCTCGCAGTCCCCGAACTCGGCGCGCACATACCGGTCCAAGTCCGTCGAGCGGCTCCGTTGCACGCCCGCGACGATCGAGGTGTACGGTGGGATGCTCATCACTGCGGCGACCTCCGAGTCCACGGATCCACCCCGCGCACGGCCCAGGCGTAGCGGACCGCGCAGTCCGACGGAAGGGCTTCGTTCGTCTCATCACTTGGCTTCGTAAATCGTCCGTTTCTCTTGTTCCAATGCATGTTTGTCTCATTGTAACGCCTGTTAATAAAGCCTTTGTTTTAATTATGGAAACCTTTATCTCAGAGCACAAACATACATTGTCCCGGAGGCGGCCTATGAAGGCTTTCAAGGTCATCAAGAGCCCCGAAGCATTTCAGCTTCTCGCGGACGAAACAAGGAGACGGATCATCTATCTCCTCCGGGCGAAGGAGATGACAGTGAGCCAGATTTCGGCGGAGCTCGGGCTCACGCCGCAGGCGATCTATCATCACATCCGCAAGATGCGCGACGCCGACCTTGTCGAGGTCGCGCGCGAGGAACGCGTGGACCACTTCATCGAGACGTACTATCGCGCAACCGCAGAGATGTTCAACCTCTCTCACGGCGAGGGGATGTCCCCGGCGTACGCCGCGGAGAAGGCCACGGAAGCGTTGCAGGCCCTTGCAAAGATCGGGCTGCGCGTACGGACGGATCCGGAAGTCGTGGCTCGCATCGTCGAGCTCGAGAAGCGCATGGAGGCGGTCGGCGAGAAGCCGGAGTGGGCCGAGGCGATCGCCGGTCTCGAAGACGTCGATTTCTTCGTGAAACAAGGAATCACACATCTCGCGAAACTGCTCACGATGACGGACAAAGAGTTCACGGAGTACCTCGGTGTCGAGCGCGAGTACCGCAAGCTCCTGCGGTCTCTCCTCGAGGAACCCGCGAAGCTCGTAGCGCTCGCCCGGAAGGCCTAGAGCTCCCCGATCTCTTCGCGCGAGATGACGAGTCGCTGGATCTGCGAGGTCCCTTCCCAGATCTGGAAGATCTTCGCGTCGCGCATCCACTTCTCGACGGGCTCGTCTTTCATGTAGCCCGCGCCGCCGAGGATCTGCACCGCGTCCGTCGTGACGTCCATCGCCATGTCGGCCGCGAAGAGTTTCGCGATGCTCGCCTCCTTGTTCATGGGCTCGCCGTGGTCGAGCATCCACGCGGCCCGCCACGTCAGCAGGCGCGCGGCGTCGATCTTCGTCTTCATGTCGGCGAGCATGAACGCGATTGCCTGCTTCTTCGCGATCGGCGTGCCGAACGCCTTCCGCTTGCGGGAGTAGTCGAGCGCGTACTCGTACGCGGCGCGGGCGATGCCGACCGCTCCCGAGGCGACGAGCGGTCGGGACGATTCCAGCGTCTTCATCGCGCCGTAGAACGCGGTGCCCTCGTCCGTGCCGAGGAGGTTGTCCTCGGGGATCCGGCAGTCGTCCAGGATGACTTCCGCGGTGTGGCTCGCGCGAACTCCCATCTTGTCCTCGACCTTGCCCGTCTTCAGGCCCGGCGTGCCATGTTCCACGACGAACGCCCGGATGCCGAAATGGGCGCGGCTCTTGTCGAGCGTCGCGAAGACCACGTGGATGTCCGCGATCCCGCCGTTCGTGATGAACCGCTTGACGCCGTTCAACACCCATTCGTCGCCATCCTTCTTCGCGGTCGTCGAGATGTTCGCGACGTCCGAACCGGCGTCCGGTTCCGTGAGGCACAGCGCGCCGAGGCGCGCCTCTTTGCCGGTGAAGCGCGTCAAGAACCGTTTCTTCTGTTCCTCCGTCCCCATGTGGATGATCGGAAGATATGCGAGGCCCGCACCGATCAGTCCCGTCGCCATGCCGGCGCAACCCCAGTTCAACTCCTCGTTGACGATGACGTGGGTGAGGGCCGAATCGATGCCGCCGCCGCCGTAGGCCTCGGGGATGAAGGCCGTGTCCAGGCCGATCGCGTGTGCTTTCTTGATGATGTCCCAGGGGACCGTGCCCTTCTTGTCGTACTCGAGGGCGACGGGCCGCATCTCGCGCTCCGCGAACTCGTGCGCCGTCTTCTGGAGGAGCCGTTGTTCATCCGTCAGGTTGAACTCGACCATCGTCTCCGCCCCGCCGCTTCATAGGACGATGAGCCCCGCGATATTTAATCGTTCGATAGACATCACCGGGGTGTGCGCGTGCTCGTGGCCGGGGCCAGCGGCGTCCTGGGCCGCCGGATCGTGAGGCAGCTCGTGGCTCGTGGTCACACGGTCGTCGGGCTGGTGCGGAGTGACACCTCAGCAGAGACCGTGAGGTCCCATGGTGGTGAGCCCCGAACGGCCGATATGTTCGACACCAACGCGGTCGCACAGGCCGCGGACGGATGTGAGGTAATTGTCCGCGCGGCGACCGCCATCCCGACGAAAGTCCGCACCGGGTCCGGCGATTGGGCGATGAATGATCGGATCCGGCGCGAGGGGACGCGCTCCCTGGTCGCGGCCGCGACCCATGTCGGCGCCCGGGCGTTTCTCCAGGAAAGCGTCGTCTGGGCCGTCGGGACCTTGGACGGACGGCCGTTCGACGAGGACGCGCCGCCAGCGGGTGATCCGATTCTGGCCTCCGCTCTGGACGGCGAGCGGATTGCCCGGGAGGCCGGTTCGGCACACGGGTTCGACACGCTCGCGTTGCGGTGCGGCGGATTCTACTCCGCGGATGGCTGGCACACGCGGATTCTCGCCGAATCGATCGCGCGGGGACGGCCGGTTCTCATCGGCCGACAGAGCCCGGTATGGTCGCTCATCCACACGGACGACGCCGCGAGCGCGTTCGTCACTGCCGTGGAGGCGCCGAAAACCGGCGTGTGGCACATCGTCGACGATCGGCCGGTGCCGCTGGCCGATTTCCTGGGAGAAATGGCGAGACGACTCGGCGCGCGTCCGCCCCGCCGCATGCCGCGGTGGCTCGCGCGGATGTTCCTGGGGCGGTACGGAACCCGGATCCTGGGCTCGTCGTTCTCGACATCGAACGCGCGGTTCCGGCGGGATTTCCGGTGGCGGCCTTCCTTTCCGACCTACGTGGAAGGGATGGAGCAGGTCGCGACCACGTGGCGATCCGAGGGATTTCCGCCTCGGGGGTCCTGAATCATGGAGCGTTTCGATCGGTACCTGATCGGCCTCGTCCTCGCCCACTTCATCGTGACCCTTGTGCACGCCACCGCTCATTTCGCCCTTCAGATCATACCCGCGGGGATCGACCTCGTCTTCATCGTCGGCGTCATCTTGATCGGGCCACTCGTGGCCCTCGTCATCCTGCGCTTCAATCCGCCTCTCGCGGCCGGGCTGCTCGCGGTTCTGATGGGCGCCTCGCTCGTCTATGGAATGGTCAGCCACTTCCTCGTCGCCGGCCCCGACAACGTCGCGTTCATCGGATCGCAAACCTGGACCGTGCTCTTCGTGGGTACCGCCTTTCTGCTCGGCGTCCTCGAGGTCAGCTGCCTCCTGATCGCGATCATCGCGTTCTGGGCGGTGGCTAGAACTCCTTCGGAACCTGCTGCGCGAGCTGGGTAATGCGGCCCAGCGGACCCATGAGGG
>WNFE01002859.1_pt1 | contig 12940 bp, 8 predicted proteins | sample 5400451 | NCBI WGS metagenome assembly WNFE01 (sample SAMN13153344, study PRJNA577476) | soil metagenome | isolation source: 200 cm saprolite under Douglas fir tree site 2 hole 2 | place: USA:California | collected 2015-04-18 | reverse complement strand
ATACTTAATCTCGACTTTGCCTACCTGCGTAGCCTTAATGCGGCTGGGCATTTCCCCGGTGGTTGGCCGGCACCCCAACAGATCCCTACCTTGCGTGAAGTGTTGGAGCTTGCAAAAGGACATGTCCAGGTGTATATCGAGATCAAACAGAGCAAGCGGAACGGAACTTTTGGACGCTATCCAAACATAGCCGAAACGGTCGTCGAGGAAGTTCGCTCGGTGGGAATGCTTAACCAGGTACTTGTGATCTCGTTCGATTGGACGGTACTGCCGGTAATTAAGTCACTGGAACCTGCGATGCAGACTGGTGCGCTTGTCTCTGACGACGTGTGGAATCCTCGTGCTGAAAATGCACTGCAGACCCTCATTGATCAAGTGAAAATGCTGTGGTGCGATTGGATCAACGTGAACCGCGAACTCTTTACTGATGCCATGCTTGCAGCCGCGCACAAGCATGGCTTTAAGCTGGGTGTCTGGACGGTAAATACAGAAGCGGAACTGCGGCACTTTGCCGCGCCTGGTGTTGATTCTCTGACCTCTGACCGGCCTGACCTGTTTGCGGTTCTTCAGATGTAGAACCACATGCATTTCTCAAGATTTGCTCAAGTTTCATCATTCAGGCTACGAATTTTAGTTGAATGCGTATCCCTTTATGCCTTTTATCCGTTCTATGTATTGAGAAATCGATAGCCTTATCAATGGCTTTTATACATAAATGCCTTGCTGAATAGTCAAGGCTTTTCAAAGTGAGGGTACGGGAGGTTCACCACCTATTTGAACTGTACTGTCAGAACTCTTGAAAAGCCTGCTCAATAGTACCAGGTGAGTACTGTTTTCAATTGAATATGCTATAATTTGCGGCGATCATTGGCTGTGGATGTAGTTAGCAAGAAGCCAATGATTACCGGTGGAGAATAAGAAGCATGCCACAAACAGAAGAAATGATCTCGACATTTGTTGAACCAGAGTCATCACTATCGGTATCCCCAGAGCAGGCGGTTGCCATATCTGTCGTCGTACCTGTCATGAACGAAGAACAGAATGTACGGCCATTATATGAAAAACTATCAGCACAGCTTAACGCGCTTGGACAGAACTACGAGGTGATCTTTGTTGATGATGGCAGCACAGATAAAACCTTTGCGGAACTGAAAACGTTGCATGCCAACAATCCTGGGGTTGTGCGAGTAATTCGTTTCCGCAGGAACTTTGGCAAGACACCTGCGTTGGTAGCAGGTTTTAGCCGCTGCCGTGGCGAGATCGTGTTTACAATGGATGGCGATTTGCAGGACGATCCTCGGGAGATCCCCAGGTTTCTCGAGAAGCTCGATGAAGGATATGACCTGGTTTCTGGTTGGAAATACCCACGCCTTGATCCCATCTCGAAAACTTTTCCCTCACGTGTTTTCAATGGCCTGGTGAGTACCATGACAGGTGTTCACCTGCATGACATCAATAATGGCTTTAAGGCGTATAGGCGTGAAGTGATCGAGGATAATCACTTGAAACTCTACGGTGAATTCCATCGTTTTGTGCCCGTTATGGCACATTGGCGAGGGTTCAGCGTTACAGAAATTAAGGTGCATCATCATCCACGTCAATATGGCGTTTCGAAATTTGGCGCGAGGCGTTTTGCGCGAGGACTAATCGACCTGATGAATGTACTATTTCTTACGACATTTTTACGCACCCCTCTGCGATTCTTCGCCCCCCTTGGTTTTTGGACCTTTCTCCTAGGTGTATTAGTGGATGGTTTTGTGGTCGTTCGCAGCTACGTGTTTACACATGATCCGATCCGCAACCATCCACTACTTTTTGTAGGCATCCTCCTGATGATCTTTGGCGTTAATTTTATTCTAACAGGCCTGCAAAGTGAGATGATTCGCCACTATGCCTTCCGATCTGATGAAGAGTACAGTATCAGGCAGGAACTTGACTAATGAGTGCATCCTCTGTGAAAAAAATTAGCAAGCGCGTACTGCAAATCGGCTTGCCCATTGTGATACTGGCTGTGTTTCTGTACCAGCTAAAAAAGGACTGGACACAGTTAACCGCGCATACCTTCCAATGGAATCCCTGGTTGCTTGCCCTGGCATTCCTTGGTTTTATGCTGCAAGAACTATCCTACGGCTTGATATGGCAGTCAATCCTGGCACATCTAGGCTCTCGCCTTGGTTTGCGTTTGTGCTTGCGCGTTTACCTGGCCTCGGAATTTGTGCGCTACATTCCCGGCAATGTGTGGCATGTCTTGACACGTATACTCTGGGTAGGAAGATATGGCGTTTCGCGCCCTGTTGCTTTCGCCAGCATGACAATTGAGTTGATAACAAAACTTGCCGCGGGTATGTTTGTCTTCTCTGTCAGCCTCTTGTTCTGGCGTGACTTCGGCGCGGTTGGTTCGCTACTTCATGGACCGTTGGTGGACATACTTGGTCTCGCAAGCATACTTGCGCTTCTTATAGTCTTGCACCCACGCGTGCTAAATGGCCTGCTCAACCTGGCATTGCGTTTGTTGAAACGTGATCCTGTACAGCTTACGTTGCGCTACAATGATATTCTGCTTATTACGTTAGCGTGGTGCGCAAGCTGGTTCGTGGCGGGCTGCGCTTTTTATATCCTGATGCTGGCGCTCTGGCCGGATGCTCCGTTCGTGGCACTACCCATATGTATTGGTATTTATGCGCTTGCATGGGATATAGGTTTTGTGAGTTTCATAACTCCCAGCGGACTGGGGGTTCGCGAAGCTGCAATTGTGGGACTCTTTGCGCTTGCGTTGCCTTTACCTGTCGGCCTGGCGACGGTTTTGGCACTCCTCTCCCGTTTTGTTTCTACCATAGCCGAGGTTGTATGTGTGAGCATCGCCTATCTGAGCGGCGGAAAACAGGTACTCAAGATTGGGAAAGGTACACAACCCCGCTTGCTTAAAGAAGATACAAACGGGGGGAAACAAGAATCCAGGATGCTTTCGGCAGAGATACCTGAGAGTGTATCTGCTGAGGGAGGTGTTATGGGTGAGTAAAACAACCTGGCAAAAGCGTCTAGTGATATGGCGAAGCCGCCTTTATCTCTATCCGGCGCCCGAACCATTGCCCCGCACGACTTTATTTTGGGTAGCAATGGGGCTTGTTACCTTGATGGCCTTGCTCTTCTCAGTCTTTTTCATTGCTTTTCTTGTGGCTAAACATAATGCCTATTTAACCGCTGCCGAAGACCTGGGCAATATGGATCAGGCTGTCTGGAGCATCATACACGGGCAGTTGTTGCATCAAACTATCTGCAATATCGTAAGCGATACGAACTGTTATAGTGCCACCGGTATTTCACGTTTTGCGATTCACTTTGAGCCGATTCTCTTTCCAGTTTCGCTTTTTTATTTGGTTTGGCCTGGCCCAACAACGCTGCTAGTGATTCAAACGCTGGTTGTCGCGAGCGGCGTTTTCCCTGCATTTTGGTTGGCGCGCCTGCGTCTGCGAAACGAACTGGCTGCCGTAGGGATTGCTCTGCTCTATTTGCTCTACCCTGCACAGCAACAGGCGACGATCTTTGAGTTTCATGCCGTCACCTTTACAGCTGCTTTCCTACTTTTTACTCTGTATTTCATGTACACCAGGCGTACCGGCTGGCTCTTCGTCTTTGCTATCCTTTCGATGGCATGTAAAGAAGAGATACCAGCGGTGATTGCCATCTTTGGCTTGTGGTCTATGCTCTTTCAACAACGCTATCGTAGTGGGTCGGTTCTGGTGCTGCTCGCATTTGGTTGGCTAGTGTTGACCTTATTGATGTATCGCCTGTTTAGCCCAACCGGGCATCCACTGCTGGCCTCGCGTTATTCCTACCTGGGTAGTGGTATTGTTGAAATTGCGCGTAATGTCTTATTACACCCGCGAAGCATGCTATATCAACATGTTTTAGAACATGATCACCGTCAATACCTGCGTATATTACTGGCTCCTGCAGGGTACTTGCCCCTACTTGCCCCGTGGATACTGGTGCTTGCTGTTCCTTCGCTGGCAATTAACCTGTTTAGTTCTGATCGAAATCAGTATCTCGGCATCTTTCAGTATAGCGCTGAGATTGTGCCCGTGCTCATCTTTGCAACTATCGAGGCTATTGTAGTTATCATCTGGGCACTCCAGTGGTTCGTCAACCGATTACGCGAGCGCGCAGAGCAGGAACAAGCGCAACGGGGAGAAAAACCTGCTTTTGCGCCGCAGCACCTTGAACGTTGGTTACGTCCAGCCTCGCTTTTTGTACTGATGGGCTTTGTACTGTTTGCTATGGTGCGGCAGGATTTTACATATGGCGCTCTACCATTCTCAAGGGGGTTTGGTTGGCCACAAATCACAGCCCATGATATTCTGGCACAGAGCTTCGTTGACATGATTCCTTCATCGGCGTCAGTTTCTGCGCAATCGAGCCTGGCTCCGCATCTCAGTGAGCGTTCTACTATCTATCTCTTTCCCTATGAAGATGACCGTGCCGATTATGATTTCCTGGATATTACGAGTTCTACCTACCCGTTCGAATCCAGTCAATACACATCTGAAGTGAAGAAGGTATTGCTAAGCGGAAACTATGGAGTCGCCGCCGCGCAGGATGGATATCTGCTACTCAAAAGAGGACTTCCTCCTCCTGGCATTTCGCCAAATTCACCCGTACCGGATGGTGACGATGTCGTACCAAATCTCCCGGATGGCTTTTGCTCGTTTGTGCAAGTATCGCCACGTGAAGTAAGGCATGCTCTACAGGTTGATTTCTCGACCAATGTTGGCTCGAATACTGAAATAAGCCTGGTTGGCTTCAGTGTTGCTCCACCGACCTCGTTTAGCATAGCTACTCCTTTTATGCAGGTCACCGCTTTTTGGAAGGTAAATGCCCCCAGCCTTCCCCCCTTAAGGGTGCTTGTGCTGCTCATCGATAAAAACGGGAAAGAGCAATTCTCGAGTATTGACTTTCCAGCAATCAAATGGTGTCCAACGAGTACATGGAAACCAGGGGTAGTGCTGCGTACTAGTAGTACAGACCTCTACATAGGTAAGGTACCACGTGGGCTAGCCCACGTGGCAATCGCTCTCTTGCCCTTCGCGTCTCCTTTCGGTACAATGAGGGCTGTAACTGATCGGCTTCCGTTACATGTCGTGAGCGCACCACGTACAGTGACTCCGGTAGCAGGAACGAATGCGCTACAGTTGGACGCGTTTACGATAGTTTCTTGATATACTTATAGAAGCCTTGAGGGGCTCGAATGAAAGAGGTGTTGGTGTGGGTATTCTCGTAAGTCAACTTCCACCCATGGAGTTTGCGCGCTTGAAAGCAGAATTGGCGGAGATATTGATCGCTGATTTCTGTTATCCACGATTTTTTGATTACCGCACTGATTCCTTACGAATGCGTCCAGTAGACCGTGCAAAACGACAAGAGGTCTGGCAATACCTCGGTTCGGTCGATTTCGATGCCTGGGGTAATATAGATTTAATGTCACCAGATTTGCAGCGTCAGGTTGAGCGCTTTCTGATTCACTTTGTCCAGCGGAACCGTAGTTTCTTTGGGGAACAGGGCCGTAAGCGCATGGCTGATATAAGAATGCTCATCAGTTCTGCCTCTTCCTCAGTGGTTGAGGGGCTGAGGGGACACGTGGCAGGTCGTTCAAATGCTTTCGGTAGCCCTCGACCAGTTACTTCGTGGGTCACCTCGAATATAACAGGACATCCTGAACTAGGTTGGGAGCAAATCCTTGCTTCTACGATGTTATTGCAGCAGCAACTGCAAGAGGTACGAGGGGAAATTAAAGCTCCTACCTCAAACGATGCCCGGCCGAATGGAACTTCAGCCAGGCGTTCGACGCGAGTCCGATCAACTTTCAATGGAAGTAGCATTGGTGGGCCAGAAGTAACATTGGATCAACGCTTAGCAATGAGCAAACCCGAGGCGCAAGGAGCAGTGCGCACCAACTCAACTTTAGAGCATCCAAGCCCTGCCAATCCGATAGCCTCATCACTTGCTCCTGAAGTAGCATCTGCATCGACACCTGCACCTGCCGCACCGTATGTACGTAAAGTAGAGCGTGTTGTTGTCTCAGAAAATACGCCGGTTCCAACAGCGGCAGGCAGTAAATCGGCAGAAACTGCTGCTGCCTCCCACGTACACTCTCCCGCACAGATACAGCGGCCTGCTATTCGTCCAGCAACTGCGCAACCGCGTGATCTCCCACAGATTACACGGAACCCCCAGATGGGAGTTACGACTAAAGAATCAGAGGGCACGACTGTGCTTGTGAATGATGAGGATGTTGTCATTTTCGAACAAATGCGACATCAACTTGTCGTATGGTTACGGATAGAGGCTGTGCGTGCCGGAATAGACATTTCCGGACATGAACCCTCTGAATTGCTTGAATTGTTGCGCCAGCAAGATGGTGATGAGACACAATTGCAAATTGTCTCAACCCTGCTCAATCTCTCCATTCAGATCATTGCGACCGGGCATGCAGGTCTCCTTGAATACAAGCAGGCCATGATGTTTTATTTAATGCATACGCGCCGCTCCAGGTAGCTCCAATTAAAAACCTATTAAAAATTTAGGTGGCCACCTAAATTGCGATACCTTCTACTTCCTTATTCGTCCATATCTATGGTATAAACGTATATGTAAAGAGCTAGATCAATGTGTAAATAGCACTTGTGATCTAAATTTATCGCTATAAGTTTTGGCCGCGAACTTAAGTATTATCCCATATCTGAGAGGCGAAAAAGACAAGAGGGTATTTGAGCATGATGGCAAAAGGCAAGGCAGAGAGTTTAGACGAGGTCTTGGAACTGGCTCGTACGAGACGACAAAGTGGGATGTTGACTATAGAACATTCTCAGGGCGGGAGAATAGAAGAGGGTGAGGTGTACCTTCAGGCTGGCCAGCCGGTCTATGCTCGTGTTGGACAATTGGTTGGTCAGGATGCATTAAACTGGCTGTTGAAGTGGCGTAACATCAATTTTGGCCTAGGTGCTGAAGACCTCAGGCAGCCTCTCGGGACTCCTGGCACTTCTGCTGCAAATGGTGCTAATATCGCCACTGTTCCTGCGCCTCAATCAGCATCTTCCTCATCGCGTAATGCTGAGAACTTCACGGGACTGGCTAGTGACCGCGCTCCAGCCGAAGGAAACAGTTCAACTCGCGGAAATTCCTATACTCCAGGAGTTGAATGGCTTGTCCCACAGAAGCGAAATGTTGATCGGGATGTACTATCGTTACCGCTTACCCGTCGTCAGCGTTTTATTTATTTCCTGGTAGATGGTCGCCGTACCATATCTGATCTTTCCCGCTGTACTGGTAAAAATATCCAGGAAGTTGAACTGATCCTCAGAGAACTGCAAGAGCAAGGGCTCGTTGCTGTTTAGACAGCAGGAGATGTGGACGGGGTAGCGTTCTCCCACCCAGGGCTTGACCATCCCACAATTGTCACGCCGCTGTTGTAATCGTCGGTAACAACTCACGGAGTTGGTCCATCCAGTTTGACCCCAGTAAGCGGCGCGGTATACGAATCACTCCCTGCTGCACGCGTGCTTCATTTTGGAAACGCCGGTAGAGGACGATACGGTTGGGAATGATAGTACGCCTCACTGTCAGCACGAACTCATTATCTTTGGCGGAAATCGCTTCGAACCCCAACATAGCAGCCTCAACCTTCAGACGTACCATCGCCAGCAAGTTCTTTACTGGTAAGGGTGGTGGGCCGAAGCGGTCGGTGAGTTCTGCCTCCATAGCCTCGATCTGTTCAGGACGATTCAGGTTTGCCAGGCGTTGGTAGAACTTCACTTTTAGCGTGCGGTCTCCAACATAGTCATCAGGCAGGTACGCATCGAGTGGTAGATCGACGACCACGCCTGGCATTCCAACCTCGGCACGTTTTCCCTGAATTTCTTCAACTGCCTCGGCAAGCAGTTTAACATAGAGATCAAAGCCAACTGAGTTCATAAAGCCCGATTGCTCCGCTCCTAGCAGGTTGCCGGCACCACGAATCTCCAGGTCTTTCATCGCGATGCGGAAACCGGCGCCTAGCTCGGTTGCCTCGAAGATAGCGCGTAAGCGCTTCTCCTGAACAGGTGTCAATTTCGTATCCTTATTGTACAGGAAGTAGGCGTATGCTTGATGTGCAGCACGACCAACACGACCACGCAATTGGTAAAGCTGAGCAAGTCCAAAGAGAGCCGCGTTATTCACAATAATGGTGTTGGCATTGGGAATATCCAGGCCGTTCTCAATGATGGTCGTTGAGATCAGCACATCGTATTCTCCGCTGGAGAAATCCAGCATCACCCGTTCCAGTTGATCTTCGGGCATCTGCCCATGGCCGACAGCAATGCGAGCTTCAGGAACCAAGCGTTGGAGTTTTTGAGCGATCACCTGGATACCATGCACGCGGTTATGTACGAAAAACACCTGTCCGCCGCGATCAATCTCGCGCAGAATCGACTCGCGAATCAAGCTCTCATCATATTCACGTATAGCGGTGCGTATTGGCAGGCGCTCCTGGGGGGGAGTTTCAATCACACTCATGTCCCGCACGTTGACCAACGACATATGCAGTGTACGCGGAATGGGAGTTGCCGTCATGGTCAGTACGTCAATCTCGTTGCGTAACTGCTTGAGCAGTTCTTTATGCACAACCCCAAAACGTTGCTCTTCATCAATAACCAGTAGACCAAGGTTAAGGAACACGACGTCTTTTTGTAATAAGCGATGTGTGCCAATCACAATATCTACCCTGCCCAGCGCAAGGTCTTCCAGTAATTGCTTTTGCTCTTTCTCCGAACGGAAGCGACTGAGTAGCTCAACACGCACAGGGAAGGCTTTCAGGCGTTCTTTAAACAAATTGAAGTGTTGCAAAGCCAGGACCGTTGTTGGCACTAAGATGGCCACCTGGCGCTGATCGAGGACAACTTTGAAAGCGGCACGCAATGCAACCTCCGTTTTGCCGTAGCCAACATCGCCACATACCAGCCTGTCCATAGGCCTCGGGCGCTCCAGATCGGCCTTGACTTCCTCGATAGCACGGGTCTGATCGGGCGTCTCTTCATACGGGAAAGCATCCTCCAACTCTTTGAGCCATGGCTGTTCAGAATCCGGCGGGTATGGAGGTCTCTGGAGTGCCTCTCGTGCGCTATACAGGCGTAAGAGATCTCGTGCTATGTCCTGCACGTTCTCTTTGACTTTCGCCTTGGTGCGCGTCCATTCTGTCGTGCCTAGTTTGCTGAGCGCGGGAACAGCGTCACCCATGCCAATGTAGCGTGTGACGCGATCGAGCTGGTCGGTCGGGATATACAGCTTATCGGTACCTGCATAGCGAATGAGCAGGTATTCGCGCTCGACACCGGTACTGTCGAGCTTGACGAGCCCCTCAAAGCGCCCAATGCCATGTTCTTGATGCACCACGTAGTCGCCCGGGTTGACCTCAGCCAGGAATGACGTGGGCGTAATGAGCTTGCGCCTCTGCACGTTCTGTCGCCTGGACCATCCAAAGATTTCCGTGTCAGTGAAGACTTGTAGCGCCAGTCCACGCGATTGCCAGCCCTCCGGCAGTTGGCCTTGTATGAGTGTAAGGGTACCGCTCTCTGGCGCTTCGTTAATGTTCGTGCCTGGGCTTACATGAATGGTAGCGTCGTCCAGGATGGACTCATCACTTAAAACCTCAGCCAATCTGCGGGCCTGCGCCGTCACGATCACGACTCTCTCACGGCTATCGAGCGCTTTGCGGCAATCTTGTACAAAGGAACGCAGTCGACCACCATACGAACTGGTGCTGCTAAATTGAGGCATCAATAATTCCACGCTACCCTGCTGGCGTGCGTCAAACTCGTCCTCGCTTGCTGAGAGGATATCCGCAAAGCGCAATTGACGACGTTGCTGCAAGCGTGGCCCCAGGTCGTTCCACGTGATTTGAGCATCGCGTAAATGGGTGGGATTCTCACGGTCACGCTCAAAGCGTTCTTTCATTTCCAATGCCTGGGCATCGAGTTCTAAGACGCGATTCTGAATACCCTCAGGATTATCGAGAATGACCAGGCCGCCGGTGGGGAGATAATCCAGAATGCTGGTCTGCGCATGCAAATAGGGCAGGTAAAAGGTAATATCATCAAACGAGCGGCGGTGCCGCAGCTCTTCAAGATCTCGATTCCAGCGTTCCTCTGCGTCGTGATGCAGCATGCTGCTGTTTAGTCGTTCAAGTTCTTGAGCTGCTTCAGGCCCATGTACCGGCAGCGCTTCGCGAGCTGGACCAATGGTGCAAGAAGCAATGGGATTGAGTGAGCGTTGCGACGCCTGGTCAAAGGTACGCAGCGATTCGATTTCGTCACCGAAGAACTCAACACGCACAGGACGTGGTAGCGTTGGTGGGAACAGGTCGATAATACCTCCCCGGTGGCTGAACTGTCCTGGCTCTTCCACCTCTGTCACTGGCTCATAGCCAAGGTTATAGAGATGTTCAAGCAGGAGTGTGAGTTCGACTTCCTGTCCTGGTTCCAGGCTATACAGCGAGGCCGAGAGTTCCTGTGGTGGAATGACAGGTTGAGTAAGCGCTCGCGCCGCACAGACAACTATCGCGTTACGCTCACCTTCTATTAAACACATCAGGGCGTTCATACGTTGCTGCGTTGTCTCTGCATCGCTGATCAATCGTTCATAAGGCAGGGCATCGCGATCTGGTAAATACAGCACATCATCAGGTTGTTGTACCAGCACCTTGAGCGTATCTGCTACTATATTGGCTTGTGTTTCGTCGTCAATGACGACAAGTAGCGGCTGCTTGAGGACCGATGCAAGCGCGGCGATAATGTAGGGGCGTGCCGCTTCGGTTATTCCGGTGAGGACGGACAATCCCTCTGCATCTTGTAGCCGCTGTACAAGACGGCGAAATTCTGGCCGTTGTATTAAAAGTGTCAATAATCCCTTTAGAGTCACACAACCTCCCAATGGGCACGACAAAATGTGCCTCTATGAACTTATACCCCTCTACGGGGGAGGCACATTTTCGGATACCCTGGCCATAATCAAAATTGATAGAGGTGCAATCATTGCGCCCTTACCATCCTGGCCTATTCTTTGTATTGTAATGATACAGTATCACCAATAAAACTACAACATTTTATGCATCCTATTTATTCCAACGATAGAAATGCAATGGCCGCGATGCCTAATACCAACCCTATAAGCTGGTAAGGTCCGGTTTTCTCCCGGTAGACGACCAACCCGATCGCCACTGCTGCAATGCCGGAAAGCACCGAAAAGATAATGGCACCTTTACCCAGCTCTCCTCCACTGCGCAGGCTAATGATCCAGGCTATATTGGCAGCCACATAGCCGAGAACGGAGAAGATGGCAAAGATAAGCTTTCCGCTGAGAGCAAATTGCTTTGCCAGCACATCGGCAATCAGTTCAAACACCACCAGTACCAGTAAGAAAGTGAACCACGTGGGCGGCAAAAACCTCCTGGGAAACAGCATAAATATATCCTTCCATGTGCTTTAAGGAGAAAAACGTGTCAGAGAAGTGGTTTGGTGAGCAAGACAAAGATGACATCAGGCCGGAAGACTGATGCTCTTACTCTAACACTCTGCCAGGAGGTTAACTCAGCGATTTGAGGTGATGAGATGCATTAAAGGCATTAGCATACTATGTTCTCAATCCTTCTCCCTCGATTGGATCTATTCGACCTCACTGCGTCTATCATAGCATAAAAGAATGGGGAGCGGGCAGTCGGAACTCGTCTCTGAGTTATGTGTGGCCCAAGGAAGAACACACCCACGCCATTAGTAGATGTGGGTGGAGTGAGACGAGAAGCACCTGTTTGTGCAGGTTATCATCAGCGTCTCACCACTACGGTATTGGCAACACGATCACCCAGACGCTGTTTGAGTGGGGATGTCCAAATGAGAATTGCTCCTACTAAATAGAAAAACAGGCTATCGATGATGCGCAGCAGGTTACGGATGATGGAGTCTGTCCAGGTAATCGGTGCCCCATTCGTCTTGACGACCCGTAGGCCCAGTGCCATTTTACCCAGGGTCGCTCCTTGGGTTGCTTCCATCACAATGAAGTAGCCAATCGCGATTATCGCTGTCAGGAATCCTGAGAGCCCCGGGGCGTCACGAAAGAGAAAAGTTAAGATACCAGCAACGACTCCGATAATGATAGAATCGATGAGTACGGCCAGAAACCGCAAGCCTACCCCGACGTACTGCAGCTGTGCCTGTCCGTACGGCTGTTGCCAATATTGCTGTTGACCATACTGTTGCTGCCCCCATTGTCCTTGCGGTGGTTGATCGTATTGCTGCTGACCATAAGGAGGTTGTTGATAGCCACTCTGCTGATACTGCTGATCAGTATACGGGCTATTCGGCTGCTGGCTGCCGTAAGGTGGTTGGCCATAGGGCGGTTCTCCAGAAGGTGGTTGTTGCGGTTGGTTCGGTTCGTTATACATCGATGAGTACCTCGCAATGCTTATGAAGAGAATGCAGCGACAAGTTGTTTGGCAAAACAAGAACTGCTCTACAGGGATGTTAACATACTTTTCCACTATACACCTGGTGTCAAGACGGACCTGGTGTCAAGACGGATCATTCACAGACCCTGGATACGGGCCCCTGTATTCTGCTTATGTGTACCACTACCCCGTGTTGCAATAGCTTTGGCAAACGTGCAGGATTGGGCACAAATATAGCAGAAAAGCACTCGCAATCCACCAAGATATAGCGCATACTTGTCCTAGCACTGTTGTGTATCTGCAGAGAAGCTAGGAGGTACGTACATGGCGCGGCTTTTGATGATTGTTTCCAGTGCCCGCAGCATCGACCTTGCATCCGAGAAGGGACATGAGACCGGGTACTGGGCGGATGAAGTGCTCAAGCCCTACGGCAAGTTCGTGGCGGCTGGCGTGGAGGCGGTGGCCGCC
>WNFE01002779.1_pt1 | contig 12945 bp, 13 predicted proteins | sample 5400451 | NCBI WGS metagenome assembly WNFE01 (sample SAMN13153344, study PRJNA577476) | soil metagenome | isolation source: 200 cm saprolite under Douglas fir tree site 2 hole 2 | place: USA:California | collected 2015-04-18 | reverse complement strand
CCGCTCTCGGCAAAACGCATATTCACGCTGCTCGCGCCCTCGCCGGCTCGCCAGGCGGCAAGCCCTTGCGCGAGCTCCTCCGAGTATTCCTCGATCTGGCTCAATTCGGGCGGGAAGCGCCCGACCAGATCCGCAGCCCGCGGATTGTGCTGGTGCACCAGGCCGTTGGCGTCGACGACGAGCACCCCGTCCTGAACGTCGCGGCTGATCAATCGGTTGATCCGCAGCTGGTCGGCGAGGTCGGCGCCGCGCTGCCGCGCCAGGCGCTCGTTCAGGATCAGGCGCCGCGCGAGCTGATTGGTGATGAGTGCCGTGACGAAGAAGCCGATCGACAGCAGCCCCGGCTGGAGATAGTTTGCGGTGCTCGAGTCCTGCACGAGCACCCAGTAGGTCTGCTCGAGGAGCACGGCGATCGACGCCAGCGCGGCATAAAAGAGCATCAGCGTGCCCCGGCTTACCAGCGCCGCCCCCGCGAGGGAAATGAGCAGCATCACGCCAAGGCCGCTGCGAATGCCGCTCGAGGCGTACATCAGCACAACCACCGCCGCGATGTCGGAGACGATGTGCAGCGTCAGTTGAAGGTTGAAGGACCCGGGCAGTTTTCGCAGCGCGAAGTGAAATGCCACCGCGAGCGCCAGATAGACCACACACGTATAGACGAACGTCTTGAGATCGTGGCTGCCGAGACCGAGGTCGTCGCCGTAGACAAGCGCCGCGAGAAGAAACATCGCGGCGACCGCGATGCGATAGAAGTTGAAGTACTTGAGCGAGACCCAGAACGAGTCCGCCACGGCCCCCTGCTGCGGAGGCCACGACGAGCTGAGCACCGCGGAGCCCGCCATGACCCTTCTCAGCCGGCACCGAGCCGGCGGTGCTCTTCGCTGCAGAAGAAGCGGCCTGCCGCCTCCAGTGCTTCGCTGCGCGGAAGATTGACACCGCAACGCGCGCAGGGGACCATGGTCTCGCCAGGGGAGGGCGGTGCGGCGCGCCCGCGCCCCTTGCGCGTCAAGCCCTTCACGACGAAGTAGATGACGATTATGACGACGATCAGAAGGAGGAGCTTGCTCACGCTGCAATGGTGGACACGCATCGCGGCTCGCGACGCGGAGCCATTATACCGGCCAAGAGTTCAGCAGGAATACGCGAGATTGATAGTATATTTCTGACCGACCGGAGTAAATCTACAAGTCCCGATGTTTGGATGGCTCTTTAAGACCCCCAAAAAGGCAGCGCGAAACTCAACCGCGTTCGATTCCCCGCACTTCTCAGAGACAAGCGCCGAAACGGCCGGGCGCTCCATTGAGCTTGCCCTGCAACACCATCAGTCCGGGCGCCTTTCAGAGGCAGAAGCGCTCTATCGCAGGGCGCTGACGATGGATGCGGAGAACATCGACGCTTTGCACTTTCTAGGGGTGATCGCCTATCAGCGCGGCGACCACCTGCGAGCCGCCGAGCTGATCTCAGGGGCGCTCTCGCACAATGCCTCCAACGCTTCGGCGCATAACAACTTGGGTAATGTGCTGGAAGCCCAAGGCAAGAGGATTGAGGCGTTGGGCTCCTATCTAAGTGCTCTATCGCTCCAGCCGGACTACGTAGACGCGCTGTGCAACCTCGGAGCCACCTTCCGGGGACTTGGCAAGCTCGAGAAGGCCGCTGCCTGCTATCGAAGGGCGCTTTCGATCACCCCAGACCTTTCTACGGCGCACGCCAACCTGGAGAAGGTGCTCCAAGATCAAGAGCAACAAAGCCAAGCGATTGCTCGCAACGAAACGACGATCGAGTCGGCTGACGTCGATATCCACATCAGCCTGGCGAACCGGTTCAGGGCGTCAGGTGAGTTGGACAAGGCCGTTGCCCACTGCCAAAGCGCCCTTTCTCTGGCACCCGATTCTCCTTCGGCATTCTATGTCTTGGGCAACGCGCTGAACGATCGAGGCAACCGCAGTGAAGCCATTGCTTGTTATCGGAAGGCACTTGCACTCAAACCCGATTTCCCCGATGCATACGTCAACCTAGGCAACGCGCTTCAGGAACAAGATCAGCTCGATGAAGCGATCGCGTGCTATCAGGAGGCGCTATCGCTCCAACCCGAAATCCCCGACGCGCTTTTCAACCTGGGAAATGCGTACAAGGATCGAGGCGGCCTGGACGAGGCCGTAGCCTGCTATGAAAGAGCCCTTGCGGTGGCGCCGGACCTTTCCGAGGTGTACGTCAACTTGGGAAACGTGATTCTGCAACAAGGCAGGCCGAATGAAGCTCTGGCCTGTTTCCGAAAGGCACTCGCGCTCGAGCCGGAAATGATCGAAGCACGTTACAACGTTGGTATCGCCTCGCACCTGGCAGGAGATTTCCCGTCGGCCAAGGCCGCGCTGGCGAAATATTTACGAATAAATCCGAACGACGAAACTGCCTTGATTACCCTTGCCGATGCTCATAGAAACTTGAACGAACTCGACAAGGCGCGAAACTGCTATGAACGGGTTTTAGAAATATGCCCTTCCGCTGCAGAAGCGCATAACGGATTGGCCAATGTCTTCCGCAATCAGGCAAGGCATCTGGAAGCCGTCAAGCATTACGAGCTCGCAATCCAACATCACAGGAATCCGGTCGTCGCATTTCAAAATCTTCTTTTTTGCATGATGTGCATGGACAATTTTTCGGCGCGGGAGATCTACGACAAGCACCACGAATTTGCGGAGCGCTTCGAGCGGCCGCTTCTCCCGTTTCAGGGCCCGCACGGGAACGAGCCGGATCCAAACCGTCGACTTAGAGTAGGTTACGTTTCGCCGGATTTTCGCGCCAACATCGTGGCTCATTATGTCGAGCCTATCTTGAACAATCACGATCGGACGGAGTTCGAAATATTCTGCTACTTTACCGGCTTTGTTCACGATAGCTTGACCGGCCGCATTTCGTCTCTGTTCGATCAATGGCACGACGCGCATTCGCTTTCCGACGATGAAATCGCGAAATTGATCCGCGTACATCAGATCGATCTTCTCGTCGATCTGTGCGGCCACGCCCCGGGCAACAGAATACTGGTATTTGCTCGCAAGCCCGCCCCGGTTCAGATAAGTTATTTGGATTACTCCACGACGACCGGTCTGAGTTCGATGGACTACCGTCTCACGACCGAATACTGCGATCCAAGCAATGCCTCGGAGCAGTACTACTCCGAGAAACTCCATCGCCTGAGCAACACCTACTGGACGTACAACCCTTCGGTTCAATTACCGATATCCCGGCTTCCGTTGAAGTCGAATGGCTACGCAACTTTTGGATGCTTCAACTTGTACTATCGGGTCACGACCGAGGTCCTGGGCGCTTGGTCGCGGTTGCTCCAGTCCGTTCCCGCCTCACGGCTCGTCGTCGTGGGGGTCTCGGCGGGCTCGACTCAGAGGACGCTGTTCGAGACTCTTGCCCAGGCAGGAATCGCAGCTGAACGTATTTCCGTGCACAACGTGCTTTCCTATGCGAAATACCACGAGCTCATGGGCACAGTGGACATAGGACTCGCTCCCTTTCCATACAACGGCGCGACAACGATGCTGGATTGCTTGTGGAACGGCTTGCCTGTCGTTGCGAGGAAGGGACGGGAAACGTTTTACTCCAGAATGGGGTGCAGCATTCTTAGCGAGTTGGGTCTATCCAAGCTTATCGCTTCCGACGTAGACGAGTACATTCGAATAGCCGCTGAGCTGGCGTCCAATGTGCCGGAGCTGGACAGGCTTCGCCAATGCTTACGGCAGAAACTGGAACAGTCTCCTATGCGGGACTTTCCCGAATTTACTAGGGGCCTCGAGCTCGCCTACCGTTCAATGTGGAAACAGTGGTGCGCGGCGCAGCGTTTGAAGGCATAAAGAGATTTCCGAGTCTTGCGAAAGTCGGTCCGCTGACGGGAGGACGAAGCGGAATGGACTGCTGCGCAGTCCTAAAAAGGCTGGTCGGAGTGACTGGATTCGAACCAGCGACTCCTGCGTCCCGAATTCGGGTCCTAAAAGCGTCACGATAATTTATCAACGACTTACGCAAGCCGACTCCGCGCAATCGTGACCGAAAAGGACAGGAAAAGCGTGTTTTGGACTGGAAGTGGCTACGAAATGGCTACGTTGGGGTTGGCGTCTTCGCGACTGCTAGGCCGATGGCTAAAGAAGAAGTGGCTAGCCAGGGTTCCCCATGAAGCGGGTCGAAAACTATTCCTGCCGGAGGCCGAGCCCGTATATTGCTATTGTTATCATCTGATGATAATATACTCCTGACGTGGTACGACGCCTGACCGACCTAGATACGCTCCTCGATCTTGATGGGGAGATTCTCGTTCAGGATGGCGGGTATTGGGTAAAGATCGAAGCGCGGATTGTGGAACCTACCGAAGGCATCCCGCATGGGGTGAGGTATTCCCTGACATTGCACGATTCGAAAGGCACCCGCGTTCTTGGTTATGACAATTCACATGCGGTAAAACCGCCTAAGAAGGGATTCGGTGGCCAGCGCTTGGAGTACGACCATGTGCATCGGCACGCTAAAGATAGAGGCGTACCGTACGAGTATTCGACGGCGGATGAGCTGTTGAAGGATTTTTTTGATGACGTGGACAAAGTTCTGAAGGAGGTTTTATGAGGATCATCACGATCGGGATCATGGCCCAGGAGCGGATGCGTGCCAGGGCATTGGCAATTGCAAGGGGGCAATACAAGCCAAAGCCGGGCGAGCCCAAAATTTGGTTTCCCTCGATGCGGTCAGTAGCCGAGGTACTTAGTGATGAGAATAGGGCCCTGCTTCACCTGATCCGCGAGTCTCAGCCCGGCTCGCTAGGTGAGCTATCCCAACTTACCGGTCGTCAGGTAAGCAACCTTTCACGTACGCTCAAAACTATGTCGAACTACGGCCTGGTGGAACTAAAGCGCTCGGAAGGCAGCAACCAAGTACGACCGATAGTTAAGGCGCAAGAGTTCAGAATTCTCGCGCCTGCATAGGCGGCCCAGCGTGGATGTAGACGCTAGAGAGCGCATACGCGCTACCTTCCAAAGGCATCGTGCGGAACCTGGTGTTTCGCTGGATCGGTACGTCCGTCGTCGTCGACTCGACCTGGGCAAGTCGCTTGACGGAAAAATTGCTATCTATCTGGACACGCGGTATTGGATTGTCATTCGCGATGTGGTGATGGGAAGGCGCGGTGATAGTGAAAGTACCTTCCTGCTAGCAGAATTACGGCGGCTTGTTGCTGAACATCGGGCGTTCTGCCCGATTAGCGAGGTTCTTCTGGTGGAATTACTCAAGCAGACTGACCTCGGCACGAGGCAAGAATGAGCTGCTGAAGCTCTCCTGGGACCGGGTGGACCTTTAAAGCCAACGTCCTCCGCCTCGAAGGCGGGCAAACGACGGGCCGTACCGTTGAACGATGAGGCGCGTAGGGCGCTGCTGAATCGCGCCCGCTTTCGTGCGAAGCATTGCCTGGACTCAGACTGGGTATTCGCTCACCGGAACGGGAAGCGCATTCGGTTCATGCAGAACGGGTTTCAGGCGGCGTGCACGCGGGCCAAGATCGCGGACTTCCGGGTCCACGATCTGCGGCACACGTTCGCATCCTGGCTCGTGCAAGGCGGGGTGCCGTTGCTCGAGGTCGCGAAGCTCCTCGGCCACTCGACCATCGAGATGACCGAGCGTTACGCGCACTTGGCGCCGGAAAACCTCAGGGCCGCGGTCGGCGTTTTGGACCGGCTACGATCTGGCTACGTTGACCGTGCCGACGCGGTAGTAGCTCTGAAGGTAAGTGCTTGATGCAAGAGTGGTCGGGGTGACTGGATTCGAACCAGCGACACCTGCGTCCCGAACGCAGTACTCTACCAGGCTGAGCTACACCCCGAATCGGACAGGAGCCAGTGCGAAGGGAAGAGCGCTTCGGGAAGACTAGTAATCGCGCTCGACCGCGAAGGCCGACAATTCTAGCAAAGAATCACGGTAACTTGAATCCGGCAGGCCTGCGATGGCTTCGCTCGCCGCCCGGGCTTCTTCCTTCGCCTTGTTCCTCGCGTAATCGAGCGCACCGGTCAGGCGAATCGCCTCCAGGACCGCCCTGAATTCTTCACGGCCGCCGCGCTCTATCGCCGAGCGCACGAGCGCCGCCTGTTCGGGCGATCCGCGCTGCATCACGTGGATCAGCGGCAGCGTCGGCTTGCCCTCCTTCAGATCATCGCCCAGGTTCTTTCCGGTGTGCGTTGCATCCCCCGAATAGTCCAGCACATCGTCGATCAGCTGAAAAGCCGTTCCCAGGTGCATGCCGTAGCGCGCGAGCCCGCGCTCGAGGTCCGCGTTCGCCTCGCCCAGGATCGCGCCCAGCTGCGCCGCCGCTTCGAAGAGCTTCGCGGTCTTGCGCCGGATGACCTCGAGGTAGGCCGCCTCGCTTATCGCGGAATTGTGGGCATTCAGGAGCTGCAGCACCTCGCCCTCGGCAATGGCATTGGTGGCATTCGCCAGCACCTCCATCACCCTCATGCTTCGCACGGCTACCATCATTTGGAAAGCGCGTGAGTACAGAAAATCGCCCACGAGCACGCTCGCCGCGTTGCCGAACTCGGCATTGGCCGTCTTGCGGCCGCGCCGCAGTTCGGATTCGTCGACGACGTCGTCATGCAGGAGCGTGGCGGTATGGATGAACTCCACGACGGCTGCGAGTTCCACATGATGCTCGCCGCGGTAGCCGGTCGCTCCTGCCGCCAGGAACACGAGCGCCGGGCGCAGCCGCTTGCCGCCTCCTGCGATGATGTATTCCGCGATCTGACGGACGAGGACCACGTCGGATTCGAGGCGGCGCCGGATCATCGCATCCACCGCGAGCATATCGGCGGCGATCAGGTTGCGGAGAAGTTCGGGCTGCAAAGGGAACTAGCGGCCTGCGGGATGACTCGGCGGCGGGAAGTGAGCATAGCACAATTTCTTTGACGATTCCCGCTAAAGGTATGTATAATTTCGGGTTTTCGAGAATTGCATTCTGGAGACGCCGAATGTACGCGGTAGTGAAGACGGGTGGCAAACAGTACCGCGTTTCCGCCGGGGAGAAACTCAAGATCGAGAAGCTTCCGGCCGACGTGGGCAGCGAATTGGTGCTCGACGAAGTGCTCCTCGTCGGGGGCGGGGAGGCGCTCAAGATCGGAAATCCTATCGTAAAGGGCGCAACGGTCAAGGCGAAAGTCGTGTCCCACGGACTGGCCGAGAAAGTAATGACCTTCAAGCTGCGCCGGCGCAAGAATTCCAAGAGACACCGCGGCCATCGGCAGGGCTACACCGAGATCCAGATCACCGGGATCACGGAAACCTGAACGCCGCGTCGGAGAGTAAGGACCAACCATGGCACACAAGAAAGCGGGCGGCAGTTCCCGCAACGGCCGCGATTCCCAGTCAAAGCGACTCGGGGTGAAACGTTACGGCGGGCAAATCGTGACCGCGGGCAGCATTATCGTTCGCCAGCGCGGCACTCGTGTTCATCCCGGGGACAATGTCGGGATCGGCAAGGATCACACCTTGTTCGCGAAGGTCAGCGGCAAGATTCAGTTCAAGTTCAAGGGACCGGACCGCAAACAAACCGTGAGCGTGGTTCCGGCTTAATAGAATTGTCACTCCCCTCAAAGCCCTATCCGCGCGATAGGGCTTTTTTATTTCCACGGCTTCGCTTGCCATGAAATTCATCGACGAAGCGCGCATCGAGGTCCATGCCGGCAAGGGCGGCGACGGCATTGTGAGCTTCAGGCGCGAAAAGAACGTGCCGCGCGGCGGACCCGATGGCGGAGACGGCGGCGGCGGCGGCGGCATCTATGCGCTCGCCGATCGAAACATCAACACCCTCGTCGAATATCGCTTCGCGCGCATTCATCGCGCGCGGGACGGCGGGCGCGGGGGTGGCGCCCAATGCAGCGGGAAAAGCGCGGATGACGTGGTGCTGCGCATGCCCGTGGGCTCCGTGATCACAGACGCTCATACCGGAGAAACAATCGCCGATCTGGCCGCACACGAGCAGGTCGCGCTGCTTGCGCGGGGCGGCAAGGGAGGCCTGGGCAACGTCAATTTCAAATCGAGCACCAATCGCACGCCTCGAAAGGCGACTCCCGGCGAGCCCGGGGAGCATCGCACACTCAAGCTCGAGCTGAAGGTGCTTGCCGATGTCGGATTGCTCGGTCTGCCCAATGCCGGAAAATCGACCTTTATTCGCGCTATTTCCGCAGCGCGCCCCAAGGTAGCCGACTACCCGTTCACCACGTTACATCCGCATCTCGGGGTGGCGCGGGTCGGAGTCGACCGCAGTTTCGTGGTCGCCGATATCCCCGGACTCATCGAAGGAGCGGCCGAGGGAGCGGGGCTGGGGCACCAGTTTCTCAGGCATCTCGCGCGGACACGGCTGCTCTTGCATGTCGTGGACGCAGCGCCCGTTGACGACGGCGCCGATCCCATACGGGACGCTCGTGCCATCGTGGCCGAATTGAGGAAATTCGATCCGGCCTTGTACCGCAAGCCGCGCTGGCTGGTGCTGAACAAAATGGATATGCTCCCCGCTGCGGAGCGCGAGGCGGTGGCCGCCAAGTTTGCCCGCGGGTTGCGCTGGCGTGGGCCGAGCTTTTGCATCTCCGCACTCACCGGCGAAGGTTGCCGCGAACTCAGTTTCGCGGTGATGAAGTTTCTGGAAACCGGAAAGGCGGCATGAAGGAAGCAAAGCGTTTGGTCGTCAAGGTCGGCAGCTCCCTGGTGACAGACCGGGGCGCCGGGCTGGACGCCTCGGCGATCGCGCGCTGGGCAGCCCAAATTGCCAGATTGCGCGCGGCCGGCAAAGAAGTCGTGCTGGTATCGAGCGGCGCCATTGCCGAAGGGATGCAGCGCCTCGGCTGGACCAAGCGCCCGCACGCCATGCCCCAGTTGCAAGCCGCCGCCGCGGTCGGGCAGATGGGACTCGTGCAGATCTACGAATCGTGCTTCCGCCAGCACGGACTGCGCACGGCGCAGGTGCTGCTCACGCACGCCGATCTCGCCGACCGGCAGCGTTATCTCAACGCCCGTTCCACTTTGCTGACGCTGCTCGGGTTGGGGATCATCCCGGTCATCAATGAGAACGACACCGTCGTCACCGAGGAGATCCGGTTCGGCGACAACGACACGCTCGGCGCGCTGGTGACCAATCTCGTCGAAGCCGACTGCCTGATCATCCTGACCGACCAGCAAGGGCTTTACACGGACGATCCGCGGCGCAATCCCCAGGCAACGCTGATACAAGGAGCGCAGGCCGGGGAGGCAAGGCTCGAAGAGATGGCAGGGGGGACCGGTTCCAGTATCGCCAAAGGCGGCATGCTCACCAAAGTGCTCGCGGCCAAGCGCGCCGCGCGCTCGGGCGCCCAAACGGTGATCGCTTCCGGGCACGAGCCCGATGTTCTGGTCAGGCTTGCCGGCGGAGAAGCCATAGGTACCCTGCTCTCGGCGAAAACCACACCGCTGGCGGCGCGCAAGCAGTGGCTCGCCGATCACCTGCAGGTCGCCGGACGGATCAGCATCGATGCGGGGGCGACTAAGGCGTTGCGCTCGGGAGGCAAAAGCCTCCTGCCGATCGGCGTCAAAGGCATCGAAGGGGAGTTCGAGCGCGGCGCGGTTGTCGCTTGCATCTCTCCCGACGGCGTCGAGGTCGCACGGGGATTGGTGAACTACAGCGCGCAGGAGTCACGCCGCATTGCCGGGCGCGCGTCAAGCGAGATCGAGACCGTGCTCGGCTACATCGACGAACCTGAACTCATCCACCGCGACAACCTTGTTCTGCTCTAGCAGGACAAGGTTGCGGCGCAGGCTGACTTGCCGCAAGTTAAGCCCCAAAGTCGCGGCATCGTTCGCGACGCGGGGCGGCCGAAGCCACAATTTAGTGTTGCTGTAGCGGTAAGCCGATCTACCTATCACCAAGCGACGGCCGGGAAGCGGAGGGGCCGCGGAAGGGCCTCAAACCAGGTCTAGCGCCAGAGCGTTTCGTACCGCGGGCGGTGTCTCGAGCGTCACCGCGTAGCGCGGGTGATCGACCCCGATCGTCAGCCCCGTACCTTTCTTGAGCGCTTGCGCCACGTCGTCGGTAAGCTCGAAGCGAAGGAAATGTACCGACGAGGTCTTCTCCTCGTTTTCCCGCTCGAGATCCTCGTCGGCAATGGCCCAGACTCGCTCGTACCCGGCCACCTGTATCCACACCTTGTCTTCGACCCCGATCAGGTCCTCGAGCCACTTTCGGCGCTCGTCGGGATCGGGAAACTCGAGCATCATCGTCGCCTTCAGATTCCGGCCGTCCGGAACCAGCGGGTTGTAGGCATCGAGCTCTTCCCGGATGCCTTCTTCCTCGAAGATCCGCTCGACGCGCAGCATCTCCTGTACTTGGTAACGTATGGTGAGCTCGTCTTCGAAAATGAGCTTGAGATGCTCGCCGAGCTGAACCGTGCGGTCCTTCTTGTGGGCCATTACCTTCGCCCGGAATTGCGGGCGCACGCGAGCGTAGGCTTCAAGCGTCATCAGGCTTGCGCGGTCGATCCGGGGCATGGCTCTCATCGTTATCCGGGGTAGGCTCAAATTCCGTAGGCAATGCGCAGCAACGACAAGGGATGCGCCTTTTTTGCCCGGCTTTCGCCCATGCCCTGTTCTATGTGGCGGGCGGCGATCGGGCAGTCCGAGCTGACGTAGTCGGGCTCGTTACCGGCCATCTGCCGGAACACCGGCCGCCCGATCTTCATGGAGTTTTCGTAGTACTCGGATTTGACGCCCCAGGTTCCGTCGTGGCCGGAGCAGCGCTCCACGGTGTTCAGCGTGGTCCCCGGCACGAATTGCAGCGTTTCACGGGTCTTCTGCCCCATGTTCTGCACGCGCGAATGGCACGGAATATGGTAGGACACCTTGCCAAGCGGTTTCTTGAAGTCGGTCTTGAGCAGCCCGTCGCGCTTGCGCAGGACAAAGTACTCGAACGGGTCGAACATCGCCTCGCTTACCGCCTTGACTTCGGCATCGTCGGGAAACAGCAGCGGCAGCTCGCTTTTGAACATCAGGGTGCATGACGGCACCGCGGTGAGAATAGCGTAGCCTTCGCGCGCGAGCTTGACGAGTCGCGGAACGTTCACCGCCTTCAGTCGCTCGACGCCCTCGAGATCACCGAGCTCGAGCTTGGGCATGCCGCAACAGGCCTCTTTCTCCACAACGACGTAGGGAATCTCGTTGTGATCGAGAACCGCGAGAAGATCGTGACCGATGCCCGGCTCGTTGTAATTCACGTAGCAGGTCGAAAATACCGCGACTTTCCCTGGCGTGCGCTCACCGTTGCGGGCCTTGTGGGCTCGGCTCGCGGCGGCCCGTCCGCGAAACCTGCCGGGGCTGTAGGGCGGCAGCTTGCGTTCCCGGTGAACCCCGATCGCCCTTTCCATGAGCGCGCGCGCGGCGGCATTGCGGTTGACCGCGTTCACGACCTGCGCCACGACAGGGATGGCGGCGAGCTTGCCGATGGCGTCGGTGGAGGAAAGCAGCCGGTCTCGCAGCTTCACCTCCCCTTTCCTGAACTTGACTGCCTTGGCGCGCAGCATCAGGTGCGGGAAATCCACGTTCCAGGGATGCGGCGGCACGTACGGGCATTTCGTCATGTAGCACATGTCGCAGAGGTAGCACTGGTCCACGACCTTCCAGAACTGCGACTTCTGCACGCCGTCGACTTCGAGAGTCGCGCTCGCGTCCACGAGATCGAAGAGCGTCGGAAACGCCGTGCACAGGTTGACGCAGCGCCGGCACCCATGACAGATACCGAATATGCGCTCGAGCTCGGCGAACAGTTTCGCTTCGTCGTAGAAATCCGGCAGGCGCCACGCCACCGGATGGCGGGTCGGGGCTTCCAGGCTGCCTTCACGAATGGTCATGGGGAGAACGTACGCATCTACCCCGCGAGTTGAGGGGCCGAACGGCCTCTCCAACTCGCGGAGTTAATCCGGCGCCGGCGGCGTCCGGATTAACCGCCTAGTCGGCGAGCGCCTCGAGGGCTTTCTGGAAGCGGTTGGCGTGCGAGCGCTCCGCTTTGGCGAGCGTCTCGAACCAGTCGCCGATCTCGGCGAAGCCTTCCTGGCGCGCGGCCTTCGCCATGCCGGGATACATGTCGGTGTATTCGTGCGTCTCTCCGGCTATGGCCGCCTTCAGGTTCAAGCGCGTGCCGCCGAACGGAAGATCGGTCGCCGGATCGCCGCATTGCTCCAGGTATTCGAGGTGTCCGTGCGCATGACCGGTCTCGCCTTCGGCGGTGGACCGGAATACCGCGGCGACGTCGTTTTGGCCCTCGACGTCGGCCTTCGCCGCAAAATAAAGATAACGGCGGTTCGCCTGTGACTCGCCTGCGAATGCCGCCTTGAGATTGCCGTGGGTCTTTGAGCCTTTGAGTTGCATTGACGTCTCCTTGTCGAGCTGTAATTAGACTTACTCTAATGAATAGACCTAGTGTAACTTTCGCCCCGCCCGAGTGTCAAGCGCTTCCAGAGATCAATGCCCGAGCGCCACCGAAAGCGCAGGCGAGTCGAGCGTCATGACGTCCTCGTCTCCAAAAGTGCCGTGCCCGGCAATCAGCGCGATGCGGTTTCCGCCGGAAGGGATTTGCGGCGCTGGCCGCGCAGCAGATAGCGCGCCAGCTCGCTGAGCGCCTGCTGATAGACGTCGCGCTTGAAATCGATTACCGAGTCGAGAGGCACCCAGTAGTCATTCCAGCGCCAGGCGTCGAATTCCGGTTTCTCTGAAGCCCGCAGGTGAACATCGCAGTCGCGACCGACCAACCTCAGCAGGAACCAGATCTGCTTCTGGCCGCGGTAGTTGCCGCGCCAATCCCGCTTGAGCCACCGGGCGGGCACCTCGTAGCTGAGCCAGTTGCGCGTCCGTCCCAGGATTTTCACATGGGAGGGCAACAGGCCCACCTCTTCC
>WNFE01002778.1_pt1 | contig 12947 bp, 9 predicted proteins | sample 5400451 | NCBI WGS metagenome assembly WNFE01 (sample SAMN13153344, study PRJNA577476) | soil metagenome | isolation source: 200 cm saprolite under Douglas fir tree site 2 hole 2 | place: USA:California | collected 2015-04-18 | reverse complement strand
AATTGAAGCTTTCTGACTGCGTTTATCATCTTGATCTGAACAACATTCCTGGCCGGCTTTGACGGGGTCTATCAGAAGGAGCACCCATGATCAGTGGAAAGATGCAGGCTTGGGGACTGACTGTGCTGCGCGTTGTGGTCGGGATCGTGTTCCTCATGCACGGATATCAAAAATTCTTCAAGTTTGGTTTTCGCGGTGTTGCCGGCATGCTTACTCACCTTGGTATTCCTCTTCCCGCCTTCTTCGCGATAGTTCTTATGCTGGTGGAGTTTGTGGGCGGAATCCTGCTGATTACGGGACTCGCAACCCGAATACCGGCAGCCTTCTTATGCATCGACATGCTTGTGGCGATTTTTACCGTCCACATTAAGAATGGCTTTTTCAGTCCTGGGGTAGAGTTTCCGCTCACCTTGCTCGCCGCCGCCATTTGCCTGGCGCTTGCAGGTGGCGGAGCAGCGTCGCTCGAGCGGCGTTGACAGCCACATACTACTTCTTCCCCGGCAATCGCTTCGCTGAATTGCTCAAACGCAGAATCGTCGCTGCAGTCCGGTAACGCACGGCAGTCTTGTCGTCGAGCAGATTTCGCAGCAGCCGCTCGACACACTTTGGATCTCCCCGTTCTGCGAGTGCGTCGAGCGCCGCCTCGCGGACGATTTCATTCTTGTCGGCAAGCGCAGTCTGCAGGAGTGCATCTTCTGAGATTGGGTCTGGATCGAACGCCAGGAAGCGGGCTGCCGCAGCTCGCACCGGAGAACTGTCATGCTTCTTGACTGTCCGATACGCTTCGTATCCCATTCCACCGAACGGAATAAATCCCAGTCCCTCCTGAAAACCAAGCTCTGCAACCTGTTTGGGGTCTTTCAGCCGGCTCATTTGGGCCTGGATCATGCCCTCGCTGCTTTTTTTGTCTCCCATCAGAATCGCATAGTAGATGCCATAAGCGGAATTGTCTTTGAGCATCAACAAGGCGTGAGCAGAGGCAAGTACCACCGAAATATCCTTGTCAGAGAGCGCCTCCTTCAGCGCTGTAATCGCACCGTAGGCGTGTAGCTGTCCGAGAGTCGCGGCGGCGGCAGTGCGAACGCCGGCATTGTTGTCGTGGAGGGCGCGGAGTGCAAACCGTACGGCTTTGCGATCACCCGACAAGAGGGAAAGCGCCTTGACCGCTTCTGCGCGTTTCGTCGCTTTGGTTTCTTCCAGGCCGCCACGCAGGACTACCCAAGCCTGGTCTTGTGGGCTGAGTTGGCTTTCAGTACTGGAAGAAAAACTGGATAGAAGAGCAAACAAGATGGCTAGAACGCCCGCACGTACTATGAATGCCATGTGCCCTCCGGGTAAATGCGGATGGTCAAGGAGAAAGCTGCTCACCTTCGTCCGCCCCGGATAGATGAACATTGTGTCCTAGGGGTTCGCCGCCTTGCCCAGCATATAATCGTGCGTTGCGCCTGTTCCTACCCCTCATCTGGGCTACAGCTCTATATCTCCTGGCCGCGCTACTCCCGGCGCAAGCCGCCGGGCAAGATGATCTGACTGCTGTCCCCAATCGTCCGACGGTCTCCACTCCAGCGCAGCCGGTTCAGCCTGGAGTCCTCGAAACTGAGTGGGGTGTGAATGCGTCATCGTCGCATCAGGACATTAATGGACTGCTGAAGTTCGGCGTCAGCAAGAACTTTGAATTACGCTTCACGAACAATCCCTTCACCGCGGACTCTGGAACGCATGGCTGGGGAGATACCGGATTGGGTTTCAAGTACCGCTTCACGCAGGACTCGGGACATCAGCCCTCGATCGCTTTCATGTACATGGCGAAACTGCCAACAGCGGGTGATGTGCTTGGATCTGGCCAGACGGACCACGCATTTACGTTGTTGGTGAGCAAAGACCTGGGTAGGCACCACTTCGATTTCAATTTCATTGCGAACCTTCTCGGACAACCGCAAGGCGGTTTCGATCATGCCTATCTGAACGCTCTTGCCTGGTCTCATCCGGTACACGGGAGCTGGGGCGCGACCGCTGAGCTTTCGGGTGTGACTTCGCCGAATGCCTCCACTCCTGCGAGCGCGCAATTCCTCGCTGCCGCGACGTACGTTGTGCGGCCTCGCCTGGTGCTGGATTGCGGAATGGCGGCGCGCGTCACAGGAGATATCCCCCACGCCACCTTCATCGCGGGATTCACCTATTCGATCGCAGACTTCTATCACGATCATCTGAAACCAAGCCGTTTCGAGCGGCGGTGAATTGAACAACTATTTTTAGAAAAACGATTTCCTACTGCATATTCGTGCTGTACACTGAGTAAATTCGCAAGCTCCTCTGGAGGCCGCATGTCTCGACCCTGCCGTTTGCTATTCGTTCTCATTCTGCTGCTCAGCGCTGGCACATCGTCGCCTGCGCAACAACTTTCTGACACCGAGATCGAAAACCGCGTCAACACATTACTGCAGCAGATGACTCCGGAGGAAAAAGCCGGTCAGCTCACGCAACTTCCAGACGCGAGCGAGCGAACGCTGGAGATGATTCGGCAGGGTAAAGTGGGATCGCTCCTCGGTGTGCTCCGGGCGAACCAAGCCAATGAAGCCCAACGCGCCGCAGTCGAGCACTCCCGGCTGAAGATTCCCTTGATTCTAGGATATGACGTCATTCATGGCTTCCGCACCGTCTTCCCTGTGCCCCTTGCGAGTGCTGCAAGCTTTGATCCGCAATTGGTTGAGCAGTCCGAACGGGTTGCGGCCAAGGAAGCGACCGCCTCGGGCCTCAAGTGGACATTCGCACCAATGGTGGACATCGCGCGCGACCCTCGCTGGGGCCGCATCGTAGAGGGCGCTGGGGAAGATCCTTATCTTGGCTCGATGATTGCCGCCGCGCGGGTTCGGGGTTTCCAGGGCAAAGACATATCGGACCCTGAGAGCCTGGTGGCTTGCGCCAAACATTACGTCGCATACGGAGCGGTCGAAGGAGGCCGCGACTACAACACGGTGGATATTTCCGAGCAATTGCTGCGCGAAGTCTATCTGCCTCCCTTTCACGCCGCCGTAGACGCAGGGGTGGGTACGCTGATGTCTGCCTTTAATGACCTGAACGGAATTCCTGCGACTGCCAATCGCCACACCCTGACCGAAATTCTTCGCGATGAATGGAAGTTCACGGGCTTCGTAGTGAGTGACTATGATTCCATCCACGAAGTGATCCCTCACGGCATTGCCGCAGACGATTCCCAGGCTGCATTGGAAGCCGTTTCGGCCGGCGTCGATATGGACATGGCGGACGGGGACTACATCAAGTACGTTCCTGAACTCGTAAGCTCGAGCAAGCTCCCGACCGCTGTTCTCGACGAAGCCGTGCGCCGCGTGCTACGGGTCAAGTTCAAAGCGGGACTGTTTGAGCACCCTTACGCTGATCCGAAGCGCGAAAAAACGGACATCCTCACTCCGGAAAACCTGGAGGTGGCCCGCAAGATGGCGTTCGAGTCCATGGTGTTGTTGCAGAACAATCATGACCTGCTTCCACTGAACCGGAAACAGACCATTGCTGTGATTGGACCGCTTGCCGACGACAAGGCTTCACAGCTCGGTTCGTGGGCGGGTAACGGACAGGCAAAAGATACAGTTACCCCGCTTGAGGCGCTCCGCGAAAAGATGGGTGGCGATCATGTGTTTTACGCGAAAGGTGTTGACATCCCACCATATGAAAAGAGCCTTGCCGCCGGAGTCGCCGCGCCGGCACCCACTTCGGCCACCGGAGTTGGAAACGCAGAAACAGATAACAAGCCTGCGAGCATCGAGGACGCAGTCGGTGCAGCCCAAAAAGCTGACGTAGTTGTGATGTTTGTGGGCGAGCTTGCCGGTATGACAGGAGAAGCGAGTTCCCGCTCGTCGCTGGATTTGCCAGGAGATCAAATGAAGCTGATCGATGCCGTGCTGGCGACTAAGAAGCCTGTTGTACTGGTGCTCGAAAGCGGGCGCCCGCTCGACATACGTTGGGCAGTAGGACGCGTTCCGGCGATTATTCAGGCTTGGTATTTGGGGACTCAGGCCGGAAATGCGATCGCCCATACCTTGCTTGGTGACGCCTCGCCGAGCGGACGGTTGCCTTTGAGCTGGCCTCGGTCCGTGGGAACGATTCCGACTTACTATAACCACAAGAGCACGGGGCGGCCGTCGGCTCCTGATCGTTGGCACACCGGTTACCTCGACCAGAGCAAAGACCCGCTGTTTCCCTTCGGCTTCGGGCTTACGTACACCAAATTCACGTATAGCAATTTGAAAGTTGCCTCCGCGACGATTGCACAGGACGGAACTCTTCAAGTGAGCGCGGAGATTGAGAACACGGGAAAACGCGAGGGCACAGAAGTTGTACAGCTCTACGTGCGTGACCGAGTGGCGCCTACTTCGCGCCCGGTGCGTGAGCTCAAAGGATTTCAGCGGATCACGCTTGGCACCGGCGAACACAAGACTGTGGAGTTCACGGTCAAAGCCAATGACTTGGGGTCCTATGATCCCGCAATGCACTGGATCGTCCCCGCCGGAACTTACGACGTGTGGGTGGCGCCGGATGCGTCGAGCGGAGTCCAGGCGACATTTGCGGTGAGATAGTCACCAAATTTGTGGTCGATGCCGGCCGGCTAGAAGCACTAAATGCTGAGTGCTATTTCTGTTCCGAGCTCTCAACTTTCTGTACAGCTTCTGCGGTCCTTCCTTCTTCCGCGTCTTGTTGGTCGGTGTACTGGACAATCAGCGAAATGCGGCGGTTCGAAGGATCGAGCGGGTTCTCGGGCTTGCGTAAAAGCTGGTCGGCGAAACCCCGGACCTGCGCGATTTGCTTCTCCCCGAGGCCACTCTGCTGCATCAGCCGGCGGGCGGAGTTGGATCGATCAACTGACAGCTCCCAGTTCCCATAGTTGCGCCTGCCATTGAAAGGCTTGGAATCGGTGTGCCCTTCAATCAAGATCTTGTTTGGCAGCTTCCCCAGTTCGTGGGCCAGCAGACCCAGCAGCTCTTTACCGTTCTCGTTTGGATCACTGTTTCCGAGATTGAAAAACGTGCCGCTGGCAGATTCGAGGAGTTCGATTCGCAAGCCTTCAGGTAATTTTGATTTCGATCTGATTTTTGAGCTTCTCAAAGTTGGGCATCTGGCTGATCGCCTTTTCAAGTTCTTCCTTCAACTTCGTCATATCGTCCTTGGAAACGGCAACGACAGCTTTCTCTCCCGGTCCATTCACGCTTGTCCCCAGTTTACTGGCCACGCCCGCAGGGTCTTTGAAGTATCCAGCGATCGCATCGCGCACCGGCTTAATGGTGTTGAGCAGCCAAAGCACGATAAACAGGGCCATCATTGCAGTCACAAAATCCGCATAGGCAACTTTCCAGGCGCCGCCATGGTGGGCTCCGTGTGGGGCTCTTTTCTTGATGACGATGATGGGCCGGGAGCCGTCCATAGTCGTCAGCTTGGGGCTGACTCGGCTTCGGCTGGGGTTGCGACACTCTCGGAGGTTCCACCGCCACGGCAGGCTTGCTCTAATTCAGAAAATGCGGGCCGGGAATGCCCGGGTATCACTCGGCGCGCAGCTTCGACGGCCATGATCGGCGCTGTCCCTTTGAGAAAGGAAATGATCAGGACACTAAGAACGTTCAAGTAGGCGCGCTCTTCGTCGGCAGCCTTGGACATGTTCGAGGCCAGAGGACCGACTAAGCCATAACAAAGCAGGATTCCGAGAGACGTCCCGACGAGCGCCGCAGCGACCTTGTGCCCGATTTCCTCCGGCGGACCGCCCAGGGCACTCATGGTGATCACCACTCCCAGTACAGCAGCGACAATTCCGAGCCCGGCAGCGAGTCCGCCATGCTGGTGAGAGACGAAATGGTTGAGTAGCTTCGTGATGCTGCACCTCGAGATCGCCTTCCATCAACTGATCGAGATCGAAGGCTTCCACTCCGCTAATCGCCATTCGCATGCTGTCGCAAAAAAAATGCCGCACGTGCGCGTCCTTTAGGAACTCAGGGTCTTTGAAAAAAATGGGGCTCTGGTCCGGGTCTTCGACATCTGTCTCCAGCGACATGAGCCCTTGCCGGCGCGCCTTGTTCAGCAGTTCGTAGCCTAGTTTCAGCGAATCGACGTAGCGCTGCTTGGTGAACTTCGACCCCTTGAATACTGCGCCAACCCCTGCCGCAATCTGCTTGAGAATGTGCAATGGATTAGCGATGAGGACGGTCCCGGCGCCAGCGCCGCCGATAATGAGCAGCTCTGCCGGTTGCATCAAGACTCTCAGGTTGCCATGCTCCATCAGGTATCCACCCAGCACGGCCCCGAAGGTGACAACTATGCCGATGATTGCGAACATTACAATTTCCTAGTGAGTAGCCGGGGAAACACGGATGCTGGCCGAGTCCGGTGCTCCATCCATCCATCGGCAGGAGCCAGAAGTACTTCACGCACGCATAGGGGCAAGTGGATCTTGAGGCTTAGAACGGTTTGCGGATGAAATCCACACAGGTAGCGCTTCGGTGCAATCGGCTGGCACCTTCGTGCTATTTTCAATTTCCTGTCACTAAAGTACTTTCTTAGTTGAGCAGTTCTGGGGGAGGGCTGCCCGGGCGTCTCGCGACTCGAATTGAGTCGAGACGCCTGTTTTATTTTGTGAACAACGTGGCGCGTAGCCTTACAAGAGGCACTTGGCATTTAGCAATTGGCATTTGGCTCGCATAGAACAAGAAATGTCCAAGCGCGAGCATATTTGTCCGCTTGTAAGCCTCCAAATGCTAAGAGCTAAATGCTGGGTGGGTTCAGCAGGCTAACTGGTCGCGGGTAAGCCTAAGCCCATTCAGATTTCCGAGAATTGTGACCGCGACATTTTCGGTCTGGAAGAACTGGTTTGCCAGCTCCTGCAATTCTTCCGCAGTTACACACTCGATCTTCTCGATCAATTCATCCAGGCCATAGAAGTGGTCAAAATACATTTCCTGCCGGGCGAGGTTTGACATGCGGGCAGTCGAAGATTCGAGGGATAGCATCAAGCTGCCTTTTAACTGGTCCTTGGAACGGCGGAGCTCGTCCGCTGGCACCGGCTCGGATTTCAATTTGCGGAACTCCGAAACAACACACTCGACGACTTTAGTAGCGGATTCACGCGAGGTACCCGCGTAAACCGAAAGGCAGCCCGTGTCCCGATATGGATTCAGGTCGCTGTAAATAGCGTAGGCCAGCCCCTGCCGCTCGCGAATGTTCTGAAACAGCCGCGAGCTCATTCCGCCGCCCAACAGCGTGTTCAGAATATACGACGAATGCCGCTTCTCATGGGTAATCGGATACGATGGCACCCCCACGCATATTTGCACCTGTTCCAGCGACTTCTTGTTTCGCAAAATGATCTTGGGAGCAATTTTCGGCGTGGAGCTGTGGAAGCCATTGCTCATCGGCTTCATGTTCTCGAAGTGCTTGGTAACGAGCTCCACAAAGCGCTGGTGGTTCAAATATCCGGCAGCAGTAATAATCACGTTTCCCGGGGTAAAGCGCTGGCTGTAGAAGTCCACAACTGGCGCGCGCTCGAATCGCCGGACGGTATCGCGAGTTCCAAGGATCGGCCGCCCCAGGGGATGATCTTTCCAGAAATTCTGCGTGAAAATCTCATGGACCAGGTAGTCGGGATTGTCCTCGTCCATCTTGATTTCTTCCAGAATTACTCCGCGTTCGCGAGTTATGTCCTCGACATCGAAAACCGGATTCAGCACCAGATCACTGAGCACGTCGAGAGCAATGGGCAGGTGTTCGTCGAGGACCTTGATGCTAAAGCTGACACACTCTTTGGCGGTGAAGGCGTCAATGTTGCCGCCGATCGAATCAACCTGCCTCGCAATCTCTTCCGCCGAGCGGTGCTGAGTGCCTTTGAAGACCATGTGCTCGACGAAATGCGATATGCCGTTCCACTGCAAGTCTTCGTCGCGCGAACCAGTCTTTATCCAAATGCCTATAGAGATGGACCGAATGTGTTTCATCTCCTCGGTGATGATGCTCAGCCCGTTAGGCAGCACCTCACGCCGAATATTTCGGTCTTCATCCATCGTCTTATTGTCACATACCTGCGAGACTCGCGTGAAACCTAGCCTAAGTACCACAAACGCAGTAAGTTAGCTCGAATACCGTGTCTTCTTGATCCAAAAGTCTTCTAAAATGGAGGTTCTGGACCTTCCAGCCAGATTTCAGGCGGGTGTTAGATGCATGAACCAGAAACGCAAAGAGTTCTTTTGGGCCTTGATCTTCAAGAACTTACGAAAATCGTAGAGAAGGCGGATGAGCCTGGGTACCGCGCTCGCCAACTTTTCCATGCGCTTTATAGCGAGCGAGTCAGTTCCCCGGAAGAGGTTTCTACGCTTCCGAAAGAGTTTCGTTCGATTCTCGCCAAAGAGGGGTTCTCGATAGGTCTTCCTGAAATCGAGAAGAAGTTTGTTTCTACAGACGGAACTGTGCGCTATCTGATCGGGCTGGCCGATCGAGAAACTGTCGAAACCGTATGGATGCCCGAAGGCGATGATGGCGAAGCTGGCGACGGAAGTGAGGCCGGCGCGGAGACTGGGCGTCGCACTGCGCGCGCCTGGGAACGGGCCACGATCTGCGTTTCCAGCCAAGTCGGATGCGCGGTCAATTGCCAGTTCTGCCTCACTGCGTTGCTCGGGGTAAAGCGGAATCTGAGCGCAGGAGAAATTGCCGGTCAAGTGATTGCCGTGCTGCGGGACCAGAAGGTTTCGCCGCCGATCGATCGTGTGAATCTGGTCTTCATGGGAATGGGCGAGCCCTTCTTGAATTTCGAGAACTTCATTAAAGCAGTGCGGTTGCTGGTTGAAGGAGTGGGAATTCCTGAATCGCGAATGACGGTTTCGACGGCCGGAATTGTGCCCCGCATTTATGATCTCGGTGCTGAACCGGTCCGGCCGAAGCTGGCCATCTCCCTGACCGCTGCGAATGATGAATTACGCACGCGGCTGATGCCGATCAATCGGAAGTGGAACCTTGAGAAGCTAATGACCGCGGCACGGGAGTTCCCGCTCCGCAGCCGTGAGCGTCTGACCTTCGAATATGTGTTGATGAGGGGCGTGAATGATTCCGTCGAACATGCGCGCGAACTTGCCGAATTGATTCGCGGCTTAAGAGCAAAAGTAAATCTGATTGCCTTGAATCCCGGCCCTGGAATTGAATTCGAAACACCCAAACAGCTGAACGTGCTCGAATTTCAGGCGATATTGACTGGCACCAGCATTCCCACCTTCATCCGGCGTCCCCGCGGACGGGATATCTATGCCGCCTGTGGCCAACTCAAGCGCACGATGGGCTGACTAGTTAGCCGCCGTCTGCGCCCGCGCGGGCTCTTCGCTTGGCTTGGCGTTCTCGACTGCAGGCAGTTCGATCAGGAAGATTGCGCCGCCTTCCGGCCGGTTGCGACACATGATCTTCCCGCCATGTTCCTGAATGATGCCATAGCATGCGCTCAGACCCAGACCGGTGCCTTGCCCCACGGGTCGGGTGGTGTAGAACGGATCAAAAACACGGTCCGGCTCTTTCATCCCGGGCCCATTGTCCGAGAATTGGACACTCACCAGACTGCCATTGGCCTCAGTAGTGGCAACCAGGGTGCCACCACGCTCCGACATAGCATGGGCGGCGTTGTTGATAATGTGCGAAAAGACCTGCAGCAGTTGGTTTGAGTCCCCGCGCACATGCGGCAAGGTATCCGCCATTTCGGTCGCATACTGGACGTTTGCGGTGTGCATTTGCGGCTGACAGAGTTTCAGTGCCGTCTGCAAGACGGTGTTCACATCCACAGCGGATTTCGTCGAGGGCACTTGCTTGGCAAAGCTGAGCAGACTCGCGACCAGAATGCGGATGCGCTTTGCCTGTTGAGCAACCTTGTCTGCCAATGTTCGCTGCTCGGGGCTGAGGTTGGTAGTCGCTAGAAGCTCGGAATAGCCGAGCATAGCGGTCAAGGGATTGTTTAACTCGTGGGCTGCTCCCCCCACGAGCTGCCCAAGAGACACCAATTTTTCGGATTGCACCAGCTGCGTCTGCAGATGCTGCAATTCCTGAAATGACCGTTCGGAGGAGCGCAACAGCCGTATCAGTTCGATATCCAGAAGGTGCTGCTTCAGGAAGACCATGGCTCCCATCAACATCATCGCGCCCAGCGTCAGTACCAGGCGAAAAGTGCGGACGCGAGGAGGAATCGAGCTGTCGAAGACAGAGAAGCACGCGAAAATCGGCAGCGAAAACACTGCCACCATGCCGAGCCGCGCAGTCCATACTCCGCGGGGCAGAGACCGTGGGGGCCTGGCCTGTTCCTGAGGTATTTTCAAGGCTAGCAAGCCAGGCATGGTCATCCATGCCATGGACACAACCAGCGGAAGGTCGTAAAGGCTGCCGGAGTAGTAGATATTGTGCGCTAGCGCCCAAGTAGCCACGTAGGAACTCAACGAATACAGAAAACTGGCTCCTAACAAATTGGCATAAATGCTCCTCCACAGCCCGGAACTTCGGAACCAGAGGAAAGTCAGGCCGATCAGGAAGGCGAGCTTTATCGCTAGATATGAATGGTTCAGGTTGTACTCGTATGCGTCTTCATTGCGGACCACGTACTGCCACGGTACGACAGCATACAAATAGAGATACACCCACCACAGCAGCAATAAAGCAAAATCGAGTGAGCCAAGCCTGAGATCTCTGTCGTGCTGCTCGACATCCGGTTGCAGGGCCAATGCGGCCATCATGGGAACAACGTGCAGGAACAGAATGACGTCCCCGGGAAAAAGATCGGGTACATCACGCTTTTGAACGACTTCGATATAAGTCCAAAGAAACTGGTACGTCAGCCAGCCGGTCAGCCCAAGGGTCATCAAGACCCAGAACAGCCTGGTTCGCCGGCTGGTCTTCAAGATACTCGGGACACAAGAGAGCACAGCGGAGAACAAAAGCACGCACTGCACGACATCGCTGCACGCGACCAGGCCGAAGCCTCGCTGATGCGAAAGAAATGATACGGCGGAAACTGCGGTCTGGGCCAAAACCAGACACACCAATCCTGCCGCCCAGACTTTGGAACGTCGAGACATATTCCCCGTAGCTGACAATTCTAAGGCGTTAGCTATTGCTCGAAGATGTTACTTCGGTAATCCAGCGGATAAAACAAAAAACTTCGGTTCTGTTGAGAGTTCTGGCTCCGCGGGCTGCGCTGTGGCACAAGTTCCGCTTGCCCTGTGACTTGCCACACCCATAATATCCATGCAAGAACACTGCCTTGCATGCCCTCGGCCGACTTCCGGTGCTCCGGTTGCGTCCCCGTTCTCTGTGGCGGAATCGGGCGCCCTTCAGCCCTGAAGAAATCCGCCGCACGGAACGTTGGCTGGCCACGGCCAGAATGTTTCTGGCCATATCCGCCCTGGTCGCCGTATGGATGGATCCGGGAGAGGTCAGATCTGTCTGGGCATATGCTCTTCTGGCCTTTTACATAGGCCAGGGTACTGTAATCATCTTGTTGCTGCGTGCGCGGCAGCAGTCCACAGCATCTTTTCGCATGCTGGTGCATGGCGCCGACGTCGTCTGGCCAGCGCTGATTTCTTTGTTCACGGCGAGCCAGAGCAATCCTTTCTTTCTCTTCTTTCTCTTTGTCATCGCGGCCGCTGCTTACCGCTGGGGCCTTTGGGAAACCGTGATGACTTCGATTTCCTCGGTGTCGCTGCTGTGGCTTGAAAGCCTCTCGCTGCGGATGGGTGCGATCGGATCGGTCAATGTCTGGCTGGCACATCATCACTTGCCAATTGTGAAAGCCAATCTTGCCGACTTTGAGCCCAAACACCTGTTCATGCGCTCCGTGTATCTGGTGGTCATGGGCCTGCTTCTCGGATACCTGGCAGAGCAGCAAAAGAAGCTGCGCGCCGAGAAGGACGTGGCTACGCGAATGCTGGGGTTGGTGCGGATGGATGCAGGTCTCGCTGGAACTCTATCGCAGATTGTAGGCGAGGTGCTGAAACTGTACAGATGCCAGCGCGCGCTGATTGCCTCGCGCGAGAGCGGCAATCCGAGAGTCTCGCTTGGCGTGGCGGAATTGAAAAAAGGGATCACGGAGGTGCAGTGGATTGATCCCGGGCCATCCGGTTCAGAGACTTATTTGCCCGACAGTGTTGCCACAAGTTGGTATGCAAGAAGCTATCCCGATAGGGGAGAATTCAGCATTCTGGGACTGGATTCAGCAGGCGGCCTGGTACGGGATGTCGATCCACTCGTGGTTCATCGCTTAGCTGAGATCCACGCGTGTCAGTCGGTGTGCGCAATCTCGTTTTCATTCGGCCAAGAGCTTTCAGGACGAATTTTTCTGCTGGAACCGAATTTCAGTTCCGCTGCCGAGGAGGAATTGCGTTTTCTTCAGGATCTGGTTCGACAAGTCAGCCCGGCAATCTACAATCTGTACTTGCTGCGCCGGTTGCGGCGGCGCGCCGGTGCTTTGGAACGTGCGCGGCTGGTTCGTGAGCTGCATGACGGAGCGGTGCAGTCCCTCATCGGGGTAGAGATGCAAGTGGATGTGCTTCGCAGAAACTATCATGGCTCAATGGATGATGCTTCAGTGGAGCATGGTTCAGTAAATCATGGTCCGGCAGATCAGCGCGCAGAGTTCATGGCCGGAGAACTGGAGCGCATTCAGAAATTGCTTCGAGAAGAAGTCCTGAAACTGCGCGAACTCATGCAACAAATGCAATCTGCGGAAATCGATGCCCGCAGACTGCCGGGGTTCCTCCGAGATACCGTCCAACGGTTTCAGCGCGAAACCGGAATTGTTGCTCGCTTCCTCATCGACGATGAGGAGATCGTCCTGCCACAGCCGGTTTGCCGCGAATTGGCGCGAATCGCTCAGGAGGCGCTGGTGAATGTGCGCAAACATAGCGGAGCGAAGCAGGTGATCGTACAACTTCTAG
>WNFE01002777.1_pt1 | contig 12947 bp, 11 predicted proteins | sample 5400451 | NCBI WGS metagenome assembly WNFE01 (sample SAMN13153344, study PRJNA577476) | soil metagenome | isolation source: 200 cm saprolite under Douglas fir tree site 2 hole 2 | place: USA:California | collected 2015-04-18 | reverse complement strand
CTCGGAATTGACTACATGATCATGGCCCTCGCACCCAACTTGACCTAGCTCTTCATCGGGCGAGTCGTCAGCGGCATCACCAGCGCCAGCTTTACCGTAAGCTTCGCCTACGTAGCCGATACCGTCCCAGGCGAGAAGCGGGCAGGTGCCTACGGGATGATAGGCTCGATCTGGGGCGTAGGCTTCATCATCGGACCCCTCGTCGGAGGACTATTAGCAGGAATCGGCCCACGCTTCCCATTCTGGGGCGCAGCAACACTCTCACTTGCAAGCGCAGCCTACGGACTGGTTGTGCTACCCGAGTCTCTCCCTCTCGAACATAGAAGCCCGGTGTCGCTCCGGAGAGCCAACCCCATCGGCTCCCTATCCATGATACGAGCGCGCAAAGGACTCGCAGGCTTTGTGACAGTCAACTTCCTCAACTTCCTCGCCTTCCAGGTACTGCCCAGCGTCTACGTACTCTACGCCGCGTATAGGTACGGCTGGGGATATGCACTGGTCGGAGGAGCACTCGCACTAGTCGGTGCATGCAACATTATTGTTCAAGGACTGCTCGTCCGGCGTGTTGTCGCTCGGTTTGGCGAGCGCACCGCCCTGCTGATCGGAATAGTCTCTGGCACAGTAGGGTTCGTGATCTGGGGCCTCGCATCCAACAGTCTTCTGTTTATGATTGCAATAATCTTCTACGCGCCCATCGGATTCGTCCAGCCTGCATTGCAGGGTCTAATGACTCGTCGAGTCGGCCCCTCAGAACAAGGAGCACTGCAAGGCATCAACGGCAGCCTCATGGGCCTCACCGGCGTAATCGGACCCACGCTATTCACACTAATATTCGCATTCTTCATCGGTAGCCAGGCGCCAGTCAATCTTCCAGGCGCGCCCTTCCTGCTCTCTGCACTCTTAATGGTCAGCTCGCTCATCTTAGCGGCAAAGGTCACTCGCGGTAGAGAACTAGTCTCGCCGAGTGAGCAGTTCCAAACTGTAATTGAATGAATGCAACACGTCCAACACTTTACGCTACATTGGGAGTTCGGTAGCGAGAATATAGCAGACGAAACCCGGCAAGTGTGGCCATTACTGCACCGCCGGTGAGTGTCGCCCAGATCGGCAAAGATGCGACCAACAAAAGACAGCCGAGCAGGCCGAGCCATGAGAACAAGGGGGTCGTCAGTCGCTGTTCTTTGCGCAACTGTAGGGCAGAGAAATGAGTGATAATGTACCAAGTAAGCGTGAATATGCTGGCAACTGCCAACAATCTTCGAAGGTCGAAGCTCAGGGCTAGGACCAGAACTATCAGGCCTATGGTCAGAACAGCATTTCGAGGAATGCGAAATTTCGGGTGGATTGAGCCAAGCCAGTGCGGAAGTTCTTTTGCCTCGCCCATGGTGTATGCGACTCGCGATGCGGTCAGAAGATCTCCGATTAACTCGCTTAGAGATGCAGTCCAGGCAGCTGCAAGAATTACTAATCCTCCCCAGGTTCCTACCGCCTGTGTTGCCGCTCTGAAGAGGGGCACATCGTCTCTCCCCATCGACTGAGAACCTAGTACTCCGAGGGTGGTTGCTGCAACAGCTAGGAAAACCACTGCCGCAACTGCAATACCACCGACAATAGCGATTGGAATTGTCCTTCGTGGATTCTTGATTTCTCCAGCCATGATGGCGGTTCGCATGAAGCCATCCCAAGTCCAGAAGAATATCGCGGCTCCAGCAAGTACGCCCAAAGGCCCGTTATCTCCTAACAGATTCGAGAAATGACCGGGGTTTACGGCGGGGGCGGAAAATGCAACAAAGAGTCCCAATAGAGATACGTTCACAATCATGAGAGTGATCAACACCTTAGTCGTGAGTTGAACATGAAAGAAGTTGAGGACCACGACAGCTAGGATGACAATGCCAGCAAACAGTTGGAGAGGTAGACTTGGTATTATTTGGACTGAATAAGCTGCAAATGCGAGCGAGATGACGCTTAGTGAGAAGATCCCTTTCCCGAGGTACGCGCACCCGGCAATGAATCCGATAGTCTTATGATTGAACTCACGTGCCCAAGTAAAAGCTCCTCCTTCCTTCGGATAGGTCACCCCTAGTTGTGCGGCACTGATTCCTGTTGTCAGCGCAATGGGGCCTCCCAGAACCATTGCGACGAGGATGCCACTGCCAGCTCTTGCTGTTGCTGACCCTACCGCTCCAAAAATGCCCGTGCCGATAATCATCGCGGCTGTCATTAGCGTAGCTGTGCTGCGCCCAAGCGTGCGGGCCAGCGACGCTCTTGATTCGCGCTTTCCAGACTGTTGTCCCGATACGACTTCCGCAGGCGCTGGACCCTTGCTCATTTTCGAGCTGTAGTCCCCGGCTCCATCACAAAAGAAGAGCTATTGAACACTTGAGCCCAGCAGCACCCAAATATTTGCGCATCGATCCTTAGACTGCTGGCAGGGTCCCGAAAACCTTCGTAAACTTTTCGTCGTCAAAGTCCAAGCCTAATGCCCTTGTAATTTTCACCACGTTCTTGTAGGCGATGCCAAGGGATCCGGACGCGCCCGGAGACGGAGCCATGTTTGCGCAGATATTTACTCCATCCTTAGGAACCTCTGGGAGAGTAAACTCACCGAGCTTCAGCTCTCGCGTTCTTTTGTTGATACCCACGGTGCGCACTCCTCCAAATTCCGTCGCTGGTTTCAAGTCAGCGTACGGAATCGAGGGCACAATCTTTCTCGCCTCAAATTTCCAAAAGAGACGGCGTCCCACAACTGGCAGTGAATATGCGATATTCTTGAGCATGATGTTTCTGATCGCTTTCTTTGAGATGATGGTATCGAGAAGCACAGGGTCAAGGTTGTCGATGAATTCTTTGATATCTGGCTTGCCCTTCTCAAACATCAAGGTTGGCGTTGCTGTGGGTCCGTATCGGGTAACCTCGCCGTCCCACTCTCTGTCGGCATGGGTGGCTGCGAAAGGCACGCCTTCTTCTTGAAACGTGTACACCTTCCCATTAATTACTGAAGGGGAAGTGTAGAATTTGCCTGCTACTGGAAAGGCAACGAAGTCGCCGCCCAAGCCGAGTTGTTTCGCGAATGAGAGCGTGTACGAGCCAGCGGAGACCACGAGATATCGGGCCGAGAAACTTCCGCCGTCGGAGATGTGGATTTCATAGCCGTCTGGGACATCTTCAATTCGTTCCACTCTCGTGTTGAACTTGACATGGATTTTCTTGCCTTGATGTTTGCGTGCGTTGTCTTCAAACGATCTCGCCAGCTCGCCAAAATCAACTATGTCTGCCTGCAGTTTGATTATTCCTATCTCTTCGTCGTTCTTCCGCCCTCTCACAATATGCGGTTCCAGTTTCGCTATCTGTTCCTTGTCTTCCATTAATTCTGCATAAGGGAAGACTGGCTTCACGGTGTCGTGGAATTTTTTCCTAAGGTAGTCTTTCTCACTCTTTCCCACTGCAAGGACCATGCCGCTTTTCGTGTGCCTGAGAATGTCGTACCCCCGCCCGTACTCGCTGTTCGCGTAAGACGGGATCATGTCAGAATATCGTTTTATTGCCTTCATCACTTCAGGCGTGTAGTTGAGCTCGCCGCCGAAGGGATGGCGAGTCTGACTGTTTGTTCTCCTGTCGGATGCGATTTTGCCCGCACCATCTTCCTTTTCGAGAAACAATAGACTCTGCACGTTAGTGAATTCTGTGAGCAAGAATCCCGTGGCGGTCCCTACCGCACCCATTCCTATGATTGCGACATCGTAGGTATCTCTCATCAATCATCACAAGACAATGAGTCTTCTCATACTTTCGTACTCAAATTCATATGGAGATAGTGGACCATATCCGAAACAGGATTTTTGCAAGCTCACTGAAAACCAAGAGAATCTGGCTTTTGATAATTAGGTTGACCTAACAAATCAAGTAATTTGAAAATAAGCGTTTTCTTTTGTCTGGTCAAAGGAAGAAGAGGTCGATGAATGCAGAGAGCAATCCGGCGATCCCTGCCGCAGCTACGACCCGCCAAGCTGTCTCATTTCTGTCTGTCAAGAGACCCAGGGCGATGACCGTAGCTACAAAGGCAACTACGCCGCTACCCGCATCAGACCAGCTCATTGGGAAGACTGGCCAGTCAATATTTAGCATGGAGTCAGCGCTTGTCGCGTTTTGCAACAGGTTCCATGCTGTATAGCCGAGAAACGTGCTAAGGGAGGCGACTGCGAACCGGAAATGAACTTTGGACCATTTCCAGCCGAAGAAGAGGACAATGAACACGAGTACTGCAGAGCCAAGTGCTGACAATAGAATACTGCTTAACTGAAACATATCACATCACTCCCTGTAGAGGCGAAAGACTCGGAACGACCCCGGAGATAAAACAAGGTAATACGCTCATACGTCCTGATAGACTGAGGCCCGATGACTTGCTGGAGTGAATGCGTATACTTTGTTTGTCTCCGGGTTGTAGGCAATAGTATGTGCTCCCGGCTCCGTCTTCACCGTCTGACTGAGCTTCATTGTGTTGGTGTCGAAGACCTCGATCATCCCAGGCTCTCCGATAGCCACGTAGAGATGGTGGAGATGGGAATTAAGAATATCACATCGGGCGGGCCACTCAAGTCTGAAACGCGTGATACTCTTCCCGATTGCAAATCGACCGTGAATAGGCCGCCCTGGTCGCAGGCGCAGAAGAGCCTTCGATTCTCCGAGTCAATGTCGAGTCCATGGGGACCCGTCGCCGGAATATCGTAGCTGGCTGTTATTCCGTCAGGATCTTTACTTTCAATAGCGATTATCTGTGGCGGCTTGGAAACGTTGACGTAAAAACGGTCCATCTTGCTATCGAAGACCGTCCACCGGGTTCTTCCAGGAACAATAATGTCGGCAGTCAGAATCTTCTTCTTCGTCTCAACCATAGAGATGGTGATTGGAAGCGGGTCATCCTGTTTGGATACGTTTGCTGCGAGAAGATTGTCCCTTGAAGGATCGAAGGCCAATCCGTTGGGAAAGCCTCCCACCCTCACCTTGTCGAGCTTCTCCTCTCGACCGAATGGAAATACTCCCACTGTCTTCTCCCCACGGTTTGAAGTGAATACCAAGTCCTTCTCGTTGGAGACGAGTACGCCAGCTACGCCAGGAAGGCCAGCAATCGAGCGGAGATATTTGTCGTGCCGGGAGTCAATTATGTCTACCGCGTCATTCGAGGTGTGAGCAACGTATAGCGTCCCTGACTTGACATGGACGGCGGCGTGGTCGAAGCCGCCGTTTTTCTGGTGTGTTGGTAGTTCTATGTAGCCGACGTGCTTGATGCTGAAATCGGGGACCTACCGCGCAGGTTGCGCGACGTTGTATTCTAGCTTCTGAGCTCCTTCAGTCTTGAGCTGACAGTATTTGTACAACGCATCGTAGGTGGGAAACTGTAGTCGCATGTTGTCAAAGTCGTCCTTCGCAAGGCTTCGAAAACCATGCGCGACTGCCTCGAGTCCTGCAGACTCTGGTGGCGGGTTCGGGATCTTAGCGTCCGCCCCTCTGACAATCTTGGCGAGTTCCAGCAAGGGCGGGTCGGTGAGTTTGTACTTCTTGATGATAGCGTCGAAGCTGACACGCTCCTCGCCGCCGTTCTCCTTGTAGTGAGTCAGTTCAACGTTCTTCGCGTCATACGCGATTGCTCCAGTGTCTTTAACGACCTGCGGAATTTTCTCGGGTGGAACAAAGAGGAATTCCGGGTTCTTGTCCACGAACTTCTTGATCAGCCAAGGACATGCGATACGGTCGACCTTCGCTTTTTCACGTGTAACCCATTTCATGGGTTAGCCCTTCGCAGGCGACGCTATCTAAAGCGTTACCTTGCAATGGAGTAACGATGCAGTGCTGCTGGGCGCTAACACTTCACGCTGTACGGAGTCCTTCTTCCAGCATAACGTTGGCCCATTGAGGCATAGGAGATGTCCGCTTGTACAAATCACGATGTGCACGGTGTAGACACTCCGTTGCCACGGAGAATGGTAAATGCCTCATGGCAGCATCACCCCGTAGGGTCTTGTACGCATCGAGAAAAGCCTCGACAGCCGCGTCATGGGCTCGTATAGAGCCCTCCTGTTTGAGCCCAAGTCGTCGAACAGAGATAATGAAAGACGCCAAGTCACGGCTGGGGTCGGCCACATCGCACTTGTCTAGGTCGATGACTATAGTGCGAGATTCTGTCAGGAGCACGTTCTCGGGAATATAGCTACCATGACCGGGACTCGATTCAGAATCGCTCGGCAATGGTGCCATACCCTCCAACCTCTGCGCCAAAAGCTCGGACTTCGCGGCAAACGAATCCCCGAACTGCTTAATCAGGTCAGACCATCGGCGGATATGGGGAAGGGAATCGAGAGGCCGCTCCAAAGAGCCTAGGCGAGGCCCCATTGAATGGAATCTTGCTAGCCAGATCCCGCAACGACGGGCTGTTTCTATCTGCTCGTCCAGTCCACCACCGAGAAAGACCTGCATGGCCCACTTTCCCTCAACCTTCTCTTCGAAGAGGATGTGCAGCGAGGACAAGTAGGCTAGTGGTCGAGGGATCGCGAACTCTGACTCCTGACCGAACCCTGAGTCCACGATTCTCTGCATAGCTGCAAAAATATCAGAGCGATCCACGTCATGGATCTTCCCGATCAGACTGTGCCACTTGTCATCTGTCCTACCAATAATCTCGAAAGTGCAACGATCTTTGTGTGCTTTGAGGGGCCGAAGGCGTATCTCATCCGCTGCGTCTCCACCCCATTCCAAGAAAAACAGCCGATTCAACTCAATGCGGAACTCTTCTTGGGCAAGCATCGCTGAAAAACGCGATACATATTGAGCAGGTAACATCTCCTCCATCATAACATCCATCGCCTTTGGATCATATCCATCTGAGTCAGAAGCATCAGAAGGGTTAGACAACGCCTTGAGTTCCGCTCCATATACTTGAGCGGCGATAGAAAAGGATAGCTTGAGAGAACTAGATTTCTAGCGTAAGATGGTGCGAGCCCCATCAGCTATTCGGAGTCTCTCCTCTGGGGCGTGTTAGCTAAGCAGCAATGATTCTCTCTCTGAATGAAGCCCTTCAAGAAATCTCCTGTATTTCCTAACAAGATTCCGAGATCTCATCGAGAGTAGCGAGGGTCGTCTACTGAAGATGCTTCGTCTTACGACCGGAGATGCCAGACCTGGATCGCCTAACCATCGCAGAGTCATATAGACCCTAGCAATTCCGAACAGCCAGTCGAAGTGATCAGGCTCTCCGTTCGGCCACCGTGTCCGCTTGTACTCTCGCACCAGTCTTCTCACCATAGGTCTTGGCCAGTTCTGAGTGAGAGCTGCTAGATCTATGTGACCAATAGCAATTGCCGCTGATTGCCAGTCAGCTGGTCGACTTGTCCCATTCTGATAGATTACGTTGGTCGGGTAGTACTCGCCGTGTATGACAGTTTTTTTCGCTCTTAAGAGGTAGGGAACGAGTTCTTCAAACCTAGCGCAGAGCCGCGGGAGCCAGGGGAGTTCACTCCGCTCGTGCCCAAACAGCTGATTGGTTCGTCGTGCCCAGCCAACGTAATAGTTGGCATCGTATTTCTGGAGAAAGCCAAGTCGTGTGCTGGAGATCCGTTCCTCGTTGGAGGCATGGAATCGTCCGATCCACCGAGCGGCGTGAATCACCGCGTCATTGGTCTTGCTGATGTCTCGGGATGCTTCTTTCAGATACTCGATCAAGAGCCATGTCTGACCTAACCTCTTATCCCTGTACGCTCCATAGAACGCTGGGGCGGAAGTGTGCAACGGTGCTAGGACTTTCTCGTAGACAGCGGCCTCATAGGAGACGCCTCCCCTGTGACCATAGGCATTGTCGAAGTTACTCGTTCCATATTTGCAGAAGACCGAGAGGGTACCATTCCCAGCTAGGCGACATGTTATGATCTCGCTCGGAAACGTACTCTCGAACCGATTAGGCTCCCGGCCAAGAACTGTCACTCTCGGGTTTCCATAGGCGTTGTCGCGGAACACGGCATTGAGTCCAGCGGTGAGTCTCTCCGAGTCAGGGAATCTTGAAGCCAATAGATCACTCTCTCGTCATGTTTCTTCGCCCGCGATCCGCCTATCCTTTAGCTTGGACACGAACGGCCGTCATACTAGACAGGACTGGGCCCACTTCAGTTGTCATTCGGTTGACTCTTCCGTCTTCTAGAATCAGAATGATGTTACAGTTCCTTAGCGCGCTCGCTCGATGCGCGATCATCAGCGTTGTTCTCCCCTTCATCAGCCGCTGAATAGCATCGAGAACCGCAGCTTCCGCGTTGATGTCGAGTGCACTCGTAGGCTCATCTAGTATCAAGACCGGTGCATTCTTTAGAAACGCTCGGGCGAGCGATATTCGTTGGCGTTGACCGCCCGACAACTTCATTCCTCGTTCTCCCACGCGGGTGTCGTATCGCTCAGGCAGATCTGAGATGAAGTCGTCCGCGTTCGCCGCTGCTGCTGCCTCGACAACCTCGCTGACGGTCGCTTGGGGCCTCGCGAAGCGAATGTTCTCAGTAATTGTAGTAGAAAAGAGAACGGTATCTTGGAGGACGACTGCGAACTGGTTACGGAGATCCGCCAGCTTGTAATTCTTCAGGTCCACATCGTCCAATGTGATTACTCCATCCGTAGCGTCGAAGAAGCGGAGAAGGAGATTGGAAAGACTAGTCTTACCTGAGCCCGTGGGACCCACCACTCCAAGGCAATTACCCGGGGGCAGTTCGAAAGAAACATTTTGGAGGACTGGATGTCCTGGGATATACTCGAAGGATACGTTTTGCAAGGCTATCTTGCCCTTTGCTCTAGCTAGTGGTATTGCGTTCGGGGCCTCAGGGACATCTGGTTTCTCATCCAGAACCGCGTGGCATCTTTCTACTCCTGCTAATCCCATCTGCATGTCTAGCATTTTCTGTCCGACGTTCTTCAACGGAGAATACAGCTGTGTGACATAGTAGTTCACAACTAGTAGACTCCCCAGGCTCAGAAGGGGGGGGTTGGATTGGACGTGGCGAATGCCAATGTAGAGTACTGCAGCCAAACCCAATGCTGTGACGATACCAACCAGCAAATTATAGACTGCACCGTATACGTAGACCTTTAGAGCAGCAGATAGACTCTCACTGTAACGAGAAACCAATTGGTCGCTCTTCTGGTCTTCCTGACCGAACGCCTTCACCACTCTAGAAGCGCCCAGAGTCTCTTGGGCTACAGCCATTGCCGCACTCTCTGAGACCTTGACCTTTCGCCACCCTCTACGAAGTCGCGGGCGAAACATTAGGGTAAGCAAGAACGTGAAGGGCGATACGAGTAGGGCAATCAGAGCAAGCTCCCAGTCCAAGTATAGAGTGACAATAATCATGGCGCCGAGAGTCAGCACAGAAGTGATGAGGGGGATCATGCTATCAACTCCGAACTGCCGGAGCGCGGGCGCATCCTGCAACGTGCGATAGGTTGAGTCTGCGCTACCCTTTGTATCATGATAGGCTATTGAGAGGCGTTGCATCTGCCGAAACAGACGGTCCCGCACCTCTAAGGTCATACGATTGCCAATCTTGTTTGTGAACCAGACGTTCAGCAAATTCTGAAGGTATGTTAAGACCGTGCTTCCAACAAGGACACCGATTGCAAGCCACAACACGTAGTCTTTTGATGCCCCCAATGCACCTGGCGCAAATATCGTCAGGTATCCGGGCAAAGCTGAGGATCCAAGAACGTTATCGACTATGAGCTTGATTGGCAGGGGAGTAATCAGCGTGATTGGTATCGCCGCAAGCGAAATTATCAATAGAACAACGATAGACACGGAATATGGTCTGAGCTCGGCAAAGACCCTTCGAAGCATCCCCTGCTTTCGTCGAATTTCGCGCTGTATTGCCAGTGGAGACACCGCTTGAACCGGATCTCGAGTTGAAGTCTGCGATTCTATTCTTGTGATTCTCGCTCGCCTCTTCAAAGCGTCGAGGAGCTTCAGTAGAGCCCAACCAGCGCTCATCACGAGAATGAAAGAACCGGAAAGAACTAGAAGAAAGGAAACGATATCGAAGTTGATCATGTCTTCATCGGTTCCCGAAGACTAACCTGCTGTGCTCGCTGTCGAGTAGTATTGAGACTCCGGAGGATTGTAAGAGTCTCGAATGCAAGGAGGTGATGATGTCAGAGAGGATATTTTTCCGAGATTCTCAGGAAAGAATAATGCCGAGGTGAGGGCCATCAGGACGCACCTGAACCCTTTAGGGCGTTGCGCAATCGGCCGGCGGCAAATCCCGCGCCAAGAATCGTTCGAGCAACCAACAGTCCAGCTAGGATCCCTGATACTATGCTTGGGATCCAATTTCCAGACACCCAGGCTCCTATCGATATAACGGCGAAGAGCGTGGAAATAGCGAGGGCCATGCCAGAATACCTTGGAACGATCCGGTAACGCAAGAGTTGCTTTCCGGTGCCGTACGATTGCGTCGCGAGTAGGAGTCGGCATCCGCCGAACCGCCCTTCGTGGACTTCAAGGTCCCATTGATCATAATCTCCACCCGATTTTACAATAGTCCCGGAATCGCGTAGCGTTGTTTGTAGATCCTTGAGTGTCTCCCTCGGGTCTTGCCAATCGTCGCGCCATGACTTCATGTTCAGCGGGAAGAACCTTGGACGAGTTCTAATCCAGCGCCAGTTCCGAAGTGCCAGTCCAGAATCAAGTCTTCCCTTGAGCCGAGCGAGTGGTTGTATGAGTTGCAGTAAAAAGATTGCAGAGCGTAATCTAATGCGTTCCGATCGAAGCTCGCCATCGATCTTGACGCGGTGAGCATTCATCAACGCCTGGGAGATTGATGTTGCTAGCCCAAATAGCAGCAAGGCTCCGGGGATGATTGAGACAGTCCAAGTGATGGTTAGGAGGAAGCTGATGGCGAGGAAGCCGATTCCGAGGTACCATTCTGGCGCGAGGGTAAGAGACCAAAGTGAGTTCGAGGATTGATAGAGAGACTGGAAGGGCGCGGTCCCCCAGACTCCGAAGTAGACCCGTTCCCCTATGGAAGAGAAGTCCCGCAGAACACCCTTTCCGTAGATCCGGCCGAGCCATTTCAACTGGCCAAACTCGTTGTACTTCTCAGGCCACTTCTTTTCCAGCATAGATTCCGCTTTGCCATAGCCCTCTTGCTGCTTCCAATATTTTCGAAACGAGTTGCGCCGGTGATGCCAGACGACCGCTGCGGGCGAGTAGCCGATAACGCCACCGCTTTCCCGAATTCGCCAGCAGAGATCAACATCGTCACCCGCAGTTCGAAAGACTGGATCGAACCCACCGATTTCCTTGAGCGCGTTTCTCTTGATAGCCATGTTGCATCCCGGAATGTGTTCTGCGACTCTATCGGTGAGTAGAACTGGATTGGGACCTGGTGCGTTCCCTACTGCTTCAGATTTCCAACCATCCTCGGGGACAGGGAGGTTGGGTCCACCGACGCCGGCATACTTTCCCTCCTTGAATGCGAGAGCAAGAAATCTCAGCCAGTGAGGGTCCGGATACGCATCGTCATCTATGAACGCGACGATTTCTCCAGTGGCGGCATCTATGCCGGTGTTTCGAGCGTTGCTCAGTCCCCGGTTCTCGGTACTAATCAGCTTGAAGGGATACTCTGATGCTATCTTTGGGGTTGAGTCGCAGGAGCCATCGTTGACTACAATCACTTCGAGGTCAGGATAGTCGAGGTTCAGCAATCCGTTCAGAGTGTCCCGGATGGTCGGGGACCCATTGAAGCTACAGACGACGATCGAGATCTTCGGCCAGATCTCCTGCTTTGAAAAAGGCGACTCTGCCAACGCATTCTTTACTGCTTGAAGTGCAGGCTTCGGTGTTCGATCGCGGGTTGTTAGTCCGAAACTCCAATCTTGAACCAGGTCTCCCCAGCGATACCACTCATCCGTCCAACCATAGATGATCGCCCCGCAACAACCTGCACTGAACACAGTCCGAACCTGCCAGTTTAAGGTCTCAGCCTGCTTCTCTTCTCCGTTGCGAAGACTATCCAGTCCGATCTCTGCGAGCAGAAGTGGACGCTCATTACTCAAATTGTGCAGTCGGGCGATGTAGGCCTCAAGGGCACCCTGAGTTTCGAGATAGACATTGAAGCAGAGAAAATCCAAGAAAGGCATTTGGAGATACTCTGTTGTTGGAAAATTGACATAGGTGACAAGCGCGCCTGGGTCTTCTTGCTTCGCCAAGCGGTAGAGACGTTCGAGGAATTTCTCTATGCGTCTTCTGCCATGCCAACGTACTACGGATGGGGCAATTTCATTGCCTATCGTGTAGCAGAAGATTGCAGGGTGACCCGCACAAGTTCGAAGCTGCTTTCTGACCCAGTCCTCAATCTCCTCCGGCTTACCAGACTCGTCGATTAGGGCCATCGGCACCTCTACCGGGATTCCGACCATGACTCGGAGGCCATACTTCCATGCAACGTCTAGCACCCAGCGAGGAGGTACGGTGTAAGTCCTCAGTACGTTGAAGCCGTTTTCAGCGATAGCAGCAAAATCTTTTTCCACGATTGAAGGAATGAACCGCTCGATTCCATTCTCATCCTGAGCAAACGTGCCATACGTAACGCCCTTGACCCAGAACTTCTCGTCTCCAACACAGAGAAATTTTCCTCTAACGTTGGGTCGTTCTCCAGCTGCGTTCAGTTCTTTCGAAAACTGCTCGGTCACTTGTCCCATATTCACAACCTTACGATGAAAACGATTCCAGCAGAATTCTCTCTGCGTGGAAATACCTCACCGTGCAATAATGGCTGGCACCGTTCTATCTCTCAGAATTCTGAGCCCGTGTTCAAGGCTCACCGTCGGCTCATACCGGAGAATCTTATGCGACTTCGTTAGATCGCCAACAAACTGGCGGACCTCAAAGCTGTTGGCAAACCCATGTATGACCTTGGACC
>WNFE01002775.1_pt1 | contig 12950 bp, 7 predicted proteins | sample 5400451 | NCBI WGS metagenome assembly WNFE01 (sample SAMN13153344, study PRJNA577476) | soil metagenome | isolation source: 200 cm saprolite under Douglas fir tree site 2 hole 2 | place: USA:California | collected 2015-04-18 | reverse complement strand
GGAGCCAGCCGGTTTGCCAGTGCATGCAGGTTGCCATCGTAGACCAGTTGACCGTGGTTGATCATAATTACGCGGGAACATAATGCCTCGACATCGGCCATATAGTGACTGGTGAGGATGACTGTCGCCCCTGTGCGTGCATTGTATTCGCCTATGAAACGACGTAAACGACGCTGCATGGAGATATCCAGGCCCAAGGTCGGCTCGTCAAGGAACAGCACTGCTGGCCGGTAGAGCAAGGCGGCTACCAACTCGCACTTCATGCGTTCGCCCAAAGAAAGTGTGCGCACGGGCTTGGCAAGGATCGCGACCATATCCAGCAGGTCAAAGAGTTCGTCGAGTGTGCCATTCAGCTCGGATGGCGGGACGCGATAGATTTCGCCCAGGACGCGGAAAGAATCCCGGGGTGGAATATCCCAGAGCATCTGGCTTTTGTTGCCCAGCACCATACTGATGCGCCTCAGGTAGTCCGGTTTCCGCTGCCAGGGGACAAAGCCCGCCACGCGAACCTCGCCCGCTGTTGGATAGAGCAAGCCCGCCAGCATCTTGAGCGTAGTCGTTTTGCCTGCACCATTCGGCCCGAGGAAGCCAACCATCTCCCCTGCCTCGATTGCGAAGCTGACATCTCGCACTGCCTCCACGCTGCGGTACGCGCGCCACCAGAGACTGCTGATCGAGGCTCTCAATCCGGCATCACGTTCGGAGACGCGGTAGGTTTTGGAGAGTTTGCGCACGATAATTTGCGGCTCAGTCATGTCGCTTACCTCGCTTAGCCTGTTGGTAATTTCCCTGAATGTTGAGCATATTTGCCCTCAAGGGTTGGCTTTTGCCCTGAAAAGTAAGCAGCTCAACGATTGCCTACGAGAGAAACCGCTTGAGATGAGGATCGTTCTGGATCGTTTCTGTAAATTCACATGCGAATTTTCCCGCTTTTGCCCGTTCTATGCGGGCGAAGGTACGCCAGTACGCGAGCTGCTTCCATCTTGCTGTTCGTTACGGACTATGGCGACGTCCGCCTGAATGGGAGACATGATAAGTCAAAGAGCAAGCTTCCTCCGCAAAAATTGCCCTGTGTAAGATCGCGCATTACAAGCGACCTCTTCCGGCATGCCCGCGCAGAGAATCTCTCCTCCTTGATCGCCACCCTCCGGTCCCAGATCAATCACATGATCCGCCGTCTTGATCACATCCAGGTGATGCTCGATGACTAGCACACTATGTCCAGCATCGACGAGCCGGTTGAGGCTATCCAGAAGGCGTTGAATATCCGCCAGGTGCAGTCCCGTCGTTGGCTCGTCCAGCAGATAGAGATTGTGCCCTCCCCGTTTTATCTTGCTCAGCTCGTAGGCCAATTTGACGCGCTGAGCCTCTCCACCGGAGAGCGTCGTTGATGACTGTCCTAGCTTGAGGTAGCCCAACCCCAGTTGCTGAAGCATACTCAGTTTATGGACAATCAGTGAATGCTTTTCAAAGAATGCTGCGCCCTCCTCGACGGTGAGATCAAGCACTTCCGCGATACTTTTACCATGATATTTGATTTCCAGTGTTTCCTGTGTGTAACGTGCCCCGTTGCAGACGCGGCACGGCACCTCCACATCTGGCATAAAGTGCAGGTGAGTCGTCACCAATCCCTGCCCGCTACATTCTTCGCAGCGTCCACCCTTCACATTGAAGCTAAACCGCGACGCAGTATATCCTCGTGCCTGTGCTTCAGGTATGGCGGCGAAAATCTGCCGGATGGCATCGTAGACCCCGATGTAGGTTGTCGGCGTGGAGGTAGGCAGCCGACCAATCGGCGATTGATCGATATTGATCACATCGTGCAGGTGTTCGATGCCCTCAATCGCCTCGTGTTCACCAGCGATGATGCGGCTATCATGAAACACGGATGCCAGCTTCTTAAACAGAATCTCATTGACCAGCGTGCTTTTGCCGGAGCCGGAGACGCCGGTAATGCATACCAGCACTCCCAACGGGATGTATACATCAATATTCTTCAGATTGTTCTGGCTCGCACCCCTGACAACTAGCTCTTTCCCACTGGGCTGCCTTCTGCGGGTTGGAAGAGCGATCTCGCGTTTCCCACTCAAATACTGCCCGGTGAGCGACTCAGGATGCTGAAGCATTTCATCAAACGTTCCCTGAGCTACCACATGACCGCCGTGAATGCCTGGTCCGGGTCCCATCTCGATGATATGGTCGGCAGCACGGATGGTATCTTCGTCGTGCTCCACCACGATCACACTATTGCCGATATCGCGCAACTGCTTGAGGGTGGCGATCATTTTGATATTATCGCGCGGATGCAAGCCAATGCTCGGCTCATCCAGCACGTAGAGCATACCCATCAGCCCCGAACTGATCTGTGTGGAGAGGCGCAGCCGCTGGTACTCACCTCCCGAAAGTGTGGCCGACCTGCGGTTCAGGTTCAGGTAGTCGAGGCCGATTCCGATGAGCAGACGCAGACGTATCCTGATTTCCGCAAGCACCTGCTCGCCTGCCTCGCGTTGCCTCCCTACAGCTGGCAGGTTCATCATAAAGGTAGACAGTTTGGACAGGTTCATCTCGCCCAGCTCATAGATGTTCTTCCCGTTGAGCGTGACCGACAGACGTTGTTGTTTGAGCCGCTTGCCCTGGCAATCGGGGCAACTGTGTTCCACCATCACGCGGCGCAGATAGGTTTCCATATCGCTGTGCGCAATCTGTTTCTGCCGGTAGTGCTTATAACGCCGCTCGATGATGTTGATGATGCCATCGAAACGGAAGCGCTTGCCCACATGCTGATCACCCTTCGTCGCGCCTTCGGGCAGCATGATCGTCACTTTCTCCCCCCTCGTGCCGTAGAAGAGAATATCGACGGCTTCGGGTGACAACTGCTCGAACGGTGTATCAACGTTAAAGCCGTACTGCTCTCCCAGGCTATAGACCATGCGGCTCATCCACGAATTCTTGTCGTAAGTAAAGGCCTCTGGAATAAAGGCTTTCTGGGCGATGCTCCTCTTTTTGTCTGGCACCAGCAGGTCGGGATGGACCTTCAAGTATGTGCCCAGGCCCAGGCACGTCACACAGGCGCTATCCGCCTCGTTAAAAGAGAAGTAGTACGGGAGCAATTCACCCATGGTGGTCGCATGGTCGGGACAGCAGAAGGACTCATCGAATGCCTTGACTTCCGTTTGTCCCTCCGGCACCTTTAGGATGCGGAAGCGCAGGAAGCCTTCGCCGATGCGCAACCCTGTTCTGACCGTGAGCAGCAATTGCTTATCGATCTCCTTCTTGATCGTCGGCCTATCCACAATCGCCAGTAATTCGTACTCGCGTTCCTCGTCCAGTTCAATGTCTTCGCTGATGTCATACAACTGCCCATCAATACGCACATGGCGGTATCCCTTGCTGCGAATATCAGCAAACAGATAGGCATAATCCTCGCCATAAATTTTAAACACTGGAGCACCAATCTCGACGATCGTGCCCGTGGGCAGCGACAACAGATGCTCAACGACCTGCACCGCAGTTTTGATCGGTATCGGTCGCTGGCAATATGGGCAATGGGCCTGTCCGGTCGTGGAAAAGAGCACTCGCATGTAATCATAGATGTCAGTCAGCGTCCCGACATTCGAACGGGGATTATTGCTGCTCGATTTCTGTTCAATCGAGATGACCGGCGAGAGGCCGAGAATCAAGTCAACTGCTGGCTTTTTCAACTGCTCGACAAAGCGTCGTGAGTAGGACGACAGGGACTCCAACAACAGACGTTGCCCCTCGGCGTAAATTGTATCGAAGGCCAGGGATGATTTGCCGGAACCACTCATACCAGTCAGCACGACCAGGCAATCGCGTGGAATCTCCACCGAAACTTTTTGCAGGTTATGTTCGCTGGCTCCCTTGACTGCTATCGTCTGTCGCGGTCCTCTGGTCGAGCGTCTATCTAGGGGTAACGTGCCTGTCGTGGGGAACGGTGCCTCAGCTTGCGTCATCGATATCGCCTCCGTCGAAGTAGTATGCGGCTTCATCCAGCGTCACCCTGCTCTTCTCTGTCAATCGCAGGGGAGTAGTGACCTTCTCAAGAATGCCCTTATCAGCCAACCACTCACACATCACCGAAAGGCCATTCATCTGCGATCGCTGCTTCAAGTAATCCTCGATCTCGCTGACTGAGCGCACATTGCCAACCCCTGACAGGTAGCTCAGAATCGGCTTGAAGATCACGGCCTGCCTCTCGTCCAGGTAAGTATGAATCTGCTGGATGGCCCAACTTATCGTCTCCGCATCTTTAGGCCGCTGAGCCAGATCCGTATAGAGGGCCGTGAAGAAGTCGGGATTGTAGGCTAGTGCCTGCTGTATGACCTCCCTGCCAGGTACATCGGCATGCCAGAGGACCTCAATTTCGGCCAGGCCGTGCATGAGATGCAGAATATAGACAAAACTGTAGATCAGATCGTTTTTGACGGTGAGCCACTTTTCCGCCTTGGTCAAAAGGGAAATGACAGACACGGCAGCTCTCAGCATCTGCATCTCGCGGTCCCGGCTTCCGACGTGACGGACGTTTTCATAGTACTCCTGAATGCTTTCATCGGTAGAGAAGAGCAGGGTGCTCCTCGCCATAACAGAGTGTGTCCATATCCCCTGGAGGTTGCCCTCAAGCCCGGCTTTGAATTTACTACGCGGTATCACCTCCGCATGAAGAGTGATGCCATTTTCAACGAGCGCGCAGAAGCGCTCGGTTGTCTTATCATCTCTCCCGATGAGCATCAGATCGATATCAGATTTTTCCCATACCTCGTCATAGGCCAGGCTTCCGAACAAAATGGCAGCAACGATATAGCGATCCTGCTTCACTCTGCTGACAAATGACTCTAGCGCCTCTTCATAGCGGCGGCGCACCGCCTCCTTTGTCACGGCATCCCACCTGAACATGCGAAAGTGCCTCCCTTGCATAGACGAAAGTGACAGCTAATAACAAACCATTCTAATTGAAGCTGTCCGCAATGGCAAGGCTACTAGTTGGACGTGGTTATGCAGGCGCTGGAGCGCCTCAACCCCTAAGCGCGCTCCTCGCTCAGCATCAAGGAGATGCATGCCTCCCCTCTCAGACGCGACTCATACATACGTCGGGGACAGACCATGCGTTCCTGCGTGAAGGCGCGCGCAAAAGCGCCTTTGCCGGTAGCAGCTTGTGAATCCATCCCGACCAGACCTGCCTGCTCAGGCAGCTGGCTGTAAATTTTGCTCGTGAATTTACAATCGTCGAATGAGCGAGTACTCTTCTAGAGCCATGTTGCTAAACGGTAATAGTTGATCTGCTCACTTTTCAGGGCAAAAGCCAACCCTTGAGGGCAAATTGTGCTCAACATTCAGGAAATTACCACCTGTATCGTTCTTAATGGTTCCGGTTCGCTTGCAAACGAGTTATCTCTATGGTATTACAGTGATGCAAGCATTGAGGGTTTTGTGCTGTAGCTGTTATTCGATGGAGTGAGAGGTATCTCTTCGCTCTTGAAAGTAAAGATTGAAGGTTGAAAAAAGTTCTGCGTCCTGCCGACCTCGCGCAAGCTGCAGGTCTCAGTACCCAGGCGGTACGCAATTACGAGCGCTGGGGATTCCTGCCCGCCGCGGAGCGAGGACCTCAAGGGTACCGTTTGTATGGCCCACAGCATCTTCGCGCTATGTACACGGCACGTACGCTGATCGGGGCATATGGCTGGGAACATGCCCTGCATATTATGCAATGCGTCCACCGGGATGAACTTACCCCGGCCCTTGCAGTGATCGATGCTCGTCATGCTTTTATTCATCGCAGCCGCCTTGAAATCGAGGAGACGCTCAAGGTTCTCCGCACTATATCTATTCCACACCCAACGGGTGCAGGGGAAACGAGAAAGCAAATGCCACCCCTGCGCATAGGTGAAGTAGCACGACGTATTGGTGTGCGCGTCTCGGCGATTCGCTTCTGGGAACAACAGGGGCTGATCCACCCGGCAAGGGACGCTGGCAGCAGGTATCGCGTCTATGATGAGAAACAGGTCCGCGCACTACAGGTCGTAGCCCTGCTGCGCAAGGCGGGGTATGGTTTCGAGACCATTGACATAGTATTAGCTCAATTGTCGGCAGGTACCCCGGAGCAAGCGCTTGCCGCTGCCGAGAACCGTCTCCAGGAACTGGCAGAGGTTAGCCGCCGCTGCTTCGATGCGACGGCTGCATTGTGGAAGTACGTGGAAGAACTGGCAGGCTCAAAAAGCTGAGTGGTATGATATAGCAGGATGGAACTGTTTTTCTAAAGCAGTGCGTGTACATATTATAGACGAAGAAAAACCTTGATAACATACTGAGAAAGACGAGAAACAGGTGTGAAGCAACCAGTTAGACGTGAGCGCAATCTTGCCGACTACGGATACCCGACACCCGATGCTGCGGCCCTCTCAGCAAAAGCCCTCGAGGTAACGCGCCGCCTGACGGACCTCTACGGCGTTGCTCCCTGGTCGAAGAAGGACCCCATGAGCATGCTCGTAGATATCATCCTCTCTCACCGCACACGTGACGAGCAAACTGCATCCGCGTATGATAATCTTCTCAAGCGTTTTGGCTCGTGGGAAGCAGTAAGGGATGCGCCGACCAGCGAAGTAGAAGAGACCATAGCCAATGTCAACTGGCCAGAAGTAAAAGCCCCACGCCTGCAGGCCCTGATGCGCCGTATCACCGAGGAGCGTGGTGAACTCAACCTCGACTTCTTGCGGGACCTTCCAGTAGAAAAAGGCGCGGCCTGGCTCAATCGTTTAGAAGGGGTTGGCCCGAAGACCACAGCCTGCGTACTGCTCTTCAGCGCCCGCAAACCAATTTTACCGGTTGATGTGCATGTGCACCGGGTGAGCATCCGGCTTGGCCTCATCGGGAAAAAGGTGACTGCTGATGCGGCCCATGAGCTGTTGCAGGCCCTGCTCCCACCTGACTCGCAGGAAATCTACAACTTCCACAAGGCCCTCCTTCGACACGGCCAGCGCATCTGCGTTTACGATCACCCGCGCTGCAATAAGTGCGTGCTTACTGACCTTTGCGACTATTACAACACAGTGGTGCGACCTCAATAGCGTCTGCACCACTGTGTATAGTACCGCTTTCTTTAACGTGAGGCTCTGCTAAAAACGACTGCGGCGGGTCGTTGTGATGCTCTGCCGTCCTGTCAAGTTAGAGGCAAAGAGTACCCTGCCCAGAGACACGAGGCCCCAGGCAAGTAGTGCATATATAAGCATCGCGATCAGCGTTGAGACCTCCAAGACGCTGTGGCTGCCCAGGGCCTGGTCGTTGAAAATGCCGTTAAAAGGAGCTACAAACACGTGGCTCAGGTCATACAGGAAGGAAACGAAGCCGTTGAACCGATTCGCGCCCAGGAGTCGGAAGACGAAGCGCAGCAGCAATATTACCTCCAGCACACCCAACAGGAAGTAGATGACCGATGCGATCCAGTAACGCATGTTGGCCCGGCTCTGGTTTTTATCTTCAAAGACTTCCTCGCGGCTGTCGACCCTGTTACCCATAGAGTCTACATAGCTTTCGTGCTGGCTCTCGACGCGTGTGCCGCCGACATTGGACGACCTGACCGTCTCATCGGCGGCACCAGGTCCCTGGACACCATAGGGAGCCTGGCTGGGTAGTTGCTCATTACCCTGTGTACGAGGGTCTTGTGAATAGGGTTGATAACTCATCTCTTGTTCCTCCTCAATAGTAACTAATGACCTGGTGATTTCAGATGAAAAGTTAACACGAAATTCTGTAAATGCCGAGCGTTAAACCTCCAGTACTCGACTGCCCGGCTTCGATAGTGAATTCCATAGACATCCTCACGCCTTTTATTCCGATGTGCAAAGGATATCTACCTATATCACGTAAGACTCTGCTAAAAAGTGCACTAGTTCGGTACTATGGTCGACAGGGACATGGCAATAGATTCATGACAACCGCATGCACTGCCGCTAGAATAGGGGAGTAGGAAGGGATCTCGCGGCCATATATCTGGTCAAGTGACTTCGCTTTGCCAGTTATTTCGCGTTTGGAAGAAGGCCGTATTGTCTCTCAATCAGGGCTGATGACGCGCGGCGGAATAGGCTCGTCTGTAGTGTAGACGCCTTCCGTCACATAGTCACGTGGTTGTGGGAGCACCTCTTCGCGGTGATAGGAGCCGCTGGCATCAGTATTCATTCCCGGCCAGTACTTACCATAGTTGTAGTGACCAGTTTCTGCCGGTGAAAGTGGTCTCCTGGCGAACTGCGGTATACCACTTAACTGGGGAACTCCGGCATCGGGCGCTTCATCGTAGAGGTCATCGGGCAATCTGTCGAGTTGCATGCGCACCAGGTCTTCTTCACTGAGAGCTAAGAAGACCGTATCGTTCCCGCCCTGGTCGCGCACAGCACTTTGTGGCACATAAAACACCTTCGGCAGGAAAGTGCCGCGTTCGACCAGGAGATAACGGCTAAAGCGCGCTCGTATTCTGCCAAGCCACTTTCCATGGGCATCGACGACCTCCTGGCCAATCTTGAACCTCAAGGGGTCACTCTTAACTGCCTGGTAGATGGTGACAACCTTCTCCTTCAACGGAGTCATTGGATCTTCCAGGGCCCATCCCAGGATGCAGACAAGCACCAGGACAACCGCAATAGGAACTATCCAGGCAGCGCTGGAGATGAAGAGTAATCCAACCATCGCTGTTGCGATGGCCAAACCCAGAAGGATTGGCCAGTAGCTAGGATTGGGCAGGTGAATATGCGGCTCCGTCTCTTCCACATCGACTTCCTGTTCTGTCAGAAGGGAAGGGCTAAACTCGTCTGATATAGAACTAGCGCGTTGAGGAGAACTATCCATAAGCTCTCGTTTTCCTCTCAGATCTAAATGATGTACGACGTGCGAAAATAACTTATTATATTATCTGTTCCTAAGCATAACAAATATATGAAAGGTGTGCAAGCCTCGTCTCTCGTCGCATCAAATGCTGCTGAGATTACAATTTTTTCATTTATCTTTCTTGCTAATAATTAACGACTGCCGTTATGAGGAGTACCACGACCTCGTATGGTATACTTTCCAGGGGGTAAATGCTTGAGTACTTTGGTACCGATGAGGTATTGTATAAACATATGTTAACATTGTGATAACACATATATCACAATGTAAATACATGTATTGTTCCGTTTTCTCCTATGTGCTATACTGCCATAGTTGTACGGGGGAACAACATGCATGGGTGTTGGCTGCTAAAGCGGCCGTAGAGGACGCAGCATGGAGGCGCGAACACAAACGCCAACGATAGAAGAATCAAGTATCGTCGAACGCGTTGCACGCATTGTATCGAGCGGGCACGAATGGCGTGGGACGAAACCGGATTATACACGTCTGGCTGCTGAACTGGAGCCGGCGATACCTTTTAACGTCTTCGGAATAGTATTATTGCGTCACGACCGACAGGCTGTGCGTATCACTGTTTGCACACGCGGGGCCGACTCCTCCTGGGTTGAGCAGTATCATCAGCATCCACTTGAGGACTCAATGACGCAGCGAATGTTGCAGCGCCCTGAGATGCTGGTGCAGAATTACCCTGCTGGCCTGGATGGTCCACATGCCCAGAGTGGTGACGCGTTGAGCGGGTATCCTCTACTCCATGCAACCCTCGTTGCCCCTCTCACTGTTGGTGAGCGCCTCTTAGGAACACTTGAACTTGGCAGCATGGCCTTCGGCACCTATGATGATGAGGCCTTGCAACGTCTCATAAGAGCAGTAGTACGCGTACTGGCTGCTGCTATAGAGAGCGCCCAGACAGGCGGCAGCGTAGAGATCCAGGACCGGCAACGCCAGGCCCTCAAACAGGTCTCAAGCGCCCTCGTTTCAACGATGGATCTCTCAACTATCCTGCATCATATCGTTGTTGGCATTGCCGAGGCATTACACGTTTCGTCTGCTATCGTCACACTTGGCCGTCGTGAGCAGGGACTGCACTTAGAAGCGCAGTCTGGATTGAACCCCTCGATACTGTGTAGGGTGGTTGAGTCGAGCGAAGCTCGTAGTGAGCGATCCATTATTGGATATACGCTGCTGCGCCGCCAGCCCTTCGTCTCAAACGATATTGATGTGGATGAACGCTTCCCTGCCAGCCGCGTCTTTGCTACAGAACTTGCAGTGCGTTCCATCTTCAGCTACCCTCTTGTGACAGGGACAACCATTTATGGAGCACTCCTGTTATGCTCACCAGAACCTGGCGGGTTTACGCCGCTGAAAGCTGATATCCTCTCGCTCTTCGCCGGTCAAGCCACTATCGCCATTCATACCGGTATGCTCCTCGAATCGGCTCACCAGCGCAGCCGTTTCCAGGAAGCTATTGAACAATTGGAGCAGGCGCACCAGCAAAAAGTTGATGAATACGAATTGCTCGAGCGCGTGCGCAAGGAGTCTCAGCGTACCTTTGGCGTCAGTTTCACAAGTCTCTTGCGCTTCATCAGTGACCACCTGCTGACACGTAATGAACGCGATTTACAAGCGCTCATGTATGCGGCACGCGTAGAGTACGATGGGATCACCTCGCCTCAGACTACCCAATCTCAGACTTTAGCGCAGAGAACAAAGAGCGCCTCGGATTGGTCATCGACAGCGGAGGCTTTCACGCCTCATACTCTCTTCGGCGAACAAGAGACATTGCGTCCCGACCCGCGGGAAACAAGTGTGACCTGGCTCACACAAACAGCAGAAGCAGCTCTTGCACGCGCAGACCTGTTGAGAGATGTAGGAGCTGCCCTCGCAACAGCCCAGGCGCAAAGCTGGGCAGCTACCAGGACTCAGGAAACATGGGGTTCAGAAAATGTCGCCGAAAACGATGTGGGGGCGCCTCTTTCACTACATGGACAGGTGACCAATGATAGGGAGGATGCATGGCTCGTTGTTGACCTCAACGGGCGGTGTGTGTATATGAACCCCGCTGCAGAAGCCTTTTGTGGTATCCGTCTCATGGAGACCTGGGAGGATGCAGCCGTCACCAACAGTACGCTGGAGGATGTGTTCGCACTGGTATTGTCGAGAATGCGCAATGTTGATGAAGTACAGCTATATTTAGATGATTTTACCCTCAATACGCAAGTGGAGGATTTTCTCCTGCAGGGCGAAGCGCCAGTAAAATTAAAGCGTACCTTCGCCAACAACGCAATTCGCTGCGTGCTCACTGCAGAACCGGTAGAGCAGGGCAAGCCTCTCCACGTTGCTGGGATATCTGCGATCTCACAAAAAGGCGAAGCAGGACATCAGAACGCCAGGAGGAGCAGGGCTGTTCGCTCCAAAGAATTGAACAAACCTTCTGCTGATCGTTATTATCAGCTTATGCGCTATCCCCTTTACAATCGGAACGGGCTACTACTGGCACATGCTCTGCAGGTCCATGACGTTACGGAGCAGGTGCGCGATGAAAAAAACAAATCGGCCCTGCTCTCGTCGGTATCACATGATTTACGTACACCGCTCACTACTATCAAGGCTGGCGTCAGTGGTCTCTTGCAACCCGGTGTAGTGTGGGATGAGCAGGTACGCCATGAAATCCTCACAGATATTGAGGCTGAGGTAGATCATCTTGACCTGCTCGTCAATGCATTGATTGACATGTCGCGTATAGAAATGGGAGCATTGGTGCTGGAAAAAGAATGGTGTGACGTGGTCGAGATCCTGTACACTGCACTCGCCCGCTCCGAACGTTTTCTGGCTGGGCGACCTGTGCGGATCATAACGCCTTTGGAGTCTCAAATCCATCTGCCTCTCATCCAAGCGGACTATGTGCAACTGGAGCGGGTTTTTTACAACCTGTTTGAGAGTGTTGCCTCTCGCAGTTCTCTTCTGGAGGAGCAAGCAGAGGTTGAAGCACTGCCGGAGATAACTGTGGCCTTGACAATCGTTGATGGCGATAGCGAGGTGGAGTTCCACGAAACCTCCTCAAAGACCCAGGAAGAATCCCGCAGGAGAATGCTGCGAGTCCAGGTTACCGACCACGGACCTGCCGTACCAGAAGCTGAGCGCGAGCGCCTCTTCAAGTCCTTCTACGCTCAAGGCAGCTCCCCGGGAGGTGGACTGGGATTAGCAATCTGCCGGGGTATTATCGAGGCTCATCAGGGGCGTATCTGGGTAGAATCAGCCTCCGATGGAGGTTTGTGCTTCGCCTTTACCTTGCCTGTTTACTCGCTTATACCTTCAAGGACTCCACTGGAGAGGTTTCGATGAAAGCCCGGGGGAAACGTATTCTGATAGTTGATGATGAACCTCCCATTCAGCGTATGCTGCGCCGCAACCTTTCTGTAAGCGGTTATGATGTCCTCGTAGCCGATACAGGAGAGAATGCGATCGAGATGGTTCACCTGCATAAACCGGATCTGATATTACTCGACCTCTCTCTTCCAGGAGAGTTGGATGGCCTGGATGTATGCCGGCAGGTACGCCATTGGACACAGACGCCTATTATTGTTGTCTCTGCACGCTCGGAAGATAGTCAGAAGGTCAAAGCCCTGGATTTAGGCGCCGACGATTATTTGACCAAGCCATTCAGCAACGACGAACTGCAGGCGCGAGTACGTGCCTGCCTCAGACGCGCTCATGCCACCGAGACTGCAGGTGAGCAGCCCTCGGAGATTTTACACAGCGATGACGGTTATTTGTTTATGAACATTATGCGGCGTCAAGTGCGTGCTGGAGACCAGGATGTGCGGCTGACTCCCACTGAGTTTGAACTGCTGCGACAGTTGATGATGCACGCTGGCAAGGTGCTAACTCATCGTTCCCTGCTACGAGCAGTTTGGGGCCCTGAGTATGGAGAGGAGGCTGACTACCTGCGGGTTTACGTCAGGCAGTTGCGCCTCAAGATCGAAGTAGAACCTTCACGGCCGCGTTATATCTTGACCGAACCAGGCATAGGCTATGTCTTTCGCGCCGATTCAACA
>WNFE01002773.1_pt1 | contig 12958 bp, 9 predicted proteins | sample 5400451 | NCBI WGS metagenome assembly WNFE01 (sample SAMN13153344, study PRJNA577476) | soil metagenome | isolation source: 200 cm saprolite under Douglas fir tree site 2 hole 2 | place: USA:California | collected 2015-04-18 | reverse complement strand
TGGACTGCGCAGTAGCCAAGAGCGAATGAGCATTTTCTCACCGAAGTCGAGCTCCGAAGGAGCTCGCAGTCGGAATCCTCGCGAACGCCAGTTGACGCGAGGCAATGCGAGCCGGCAGTTCCCCCGCTGCGCCTGGGTACGCAACGACGGCCGGTCTTCTCCCCGGGCCGGCCGTCCCCCCTTTGTCGTCTCGAGATTCTTTGACGGGAAACGATCGCCCCGCTCGTAGCGACGCACCGATCTGGCGGAGAGCGGGCATTTCGAACGACAGCTAAAGATCACGTAAGGTCAAAAACACGCGCGTTAGAACTCAAGAACATGCGAATCTTGTTGTGTCGCCGTGCTTCCAACTCGGATTTGGCGTGAGCGGCGGCCCGCGAGCGGCGCCAATCCGACCGCTTTCTGTTATTAGACTGGCGAGCTTCTGACCGACATCGTCAGTTGCCAAGCTATCTGCACTCGGCGACGATTTTCCACTAGATTTGCTTACTCGCTCGAATGAGGCAGAGCTGGAGTTTCAGTCCGGCAGTGGTTATCGCGCTGTAAAATAAAGAAAAAAATGGCGCACCCGACACGATTCGAACGTGTGACCTTTGCCTTCGGAGCAATATAGGCTGCCCATCCTAAATATGCGATCGGGCACGCTATGGTTCGCTATCAATCTGAAACCACTACATGTTTTGCAATAGACGAGCGACGCTCCTATCCGAATTTTCGCTCCGATTTCCGCCCGCCTGCTTGCGTGGTGCTTACGCGAGAAATCGAGGCCAAATCGGAGGAGCGCTGTGGCTAAGCTCACCAAACGGGTCGTCGATGCCGCTGATATCCGGCAGAAGGACTACGTCCTTTGGGACGACGAATTGCCGGGCTTCGGTCTTCGCGTATTTGCTTCCGGCAAGCGGAGCTACGTCATCCAATATCGAGCTGCCGGCCGTTCGCGTCGCTACACAATTGGGCTCCACGGAGTCTGGACGCCTGAGACCGCGCGGCAGGAGGCGAAGGCCCAGTTGGGCAGGGTTGCCCAGGGTGAAAATCCCGCCGAGGAACGCCAGCTCGATCACCAGGCGATCACTGTCAAGGAACTATGCGAGCTGTATCTTCGCGACCTCGATGCCGGCCTCATTCTCGGCAAGGGAGGGCGCCCCAAGAAGGCCACCACTATCGTAACGGATACAGGCCGCATCCAACGTCACATCATCCCGCTGATCGGCAGCCGGCGAGTGAAAGACCTTGTGAAAGCCGACGTCAACAAGGTCCTAAAAGACATCATGGCGGGGAAGACCCGCACGTCGGTCAAGACCAAGAAGCTCCGAGGTAAGGCAATCGTACGGGGCGGCGCAGGTACGGCCACGCGAACTGTCGGCCTTCTAGGAGGTATCCTCACCTATGCTGTCGAGGCTGGGATTATCGAAACAAATCCGGCGCACGGCCTTCGAAAACCAAAGGACAAGGTCCGCAACCGCCGCTTGACCGAAGCTGAGTATCGCACTCTGGGAGGAATCTTGCGTAAGGCGGCCGAGGACGAGAGGTACCAAATGACGGCTGATATCATCCGCCAGATTGCTCTGACCGGATGCCGCCGTTCGGAAATGATTACGCTGCAGTGGATCGAGGCTGATATGGAGGCAAGCTGCCTGCGTCTGGTCGATAGTAAGGAGGGTGCCTCGACCCGGCCTATTGGTTTGCGTGTAGTGGAATATCTAGAAAGCCGATGGACGGCAGAAGCCGGCAGTTACGTCTTCCCAGGCCAGGGCGCCCCCAATCATTGGGCGAAAATCTTCCGCGATACGCCACTCGCAGATATCACGCCGCACGTATTGAGGCACAGCTTCGCGAGTATCGCAAACGACCTCGGGTTCACCGAGGTCACGATCGCGGCCCTTGTCGGTCACGCCAAGGGGTCGGTCACAAGCAAATACATCCACACACTCGATACCGCGCTCATTATGGCTGCGGATACGATCTCGGGCTACATCCAGGGTTTGCTCGACGGTGTCGAATTCAAACAGACCGCTTACGCTCTTGACCGCGACTCCCGGAAGGCGGCGCTTGCCCGCTTCCTGCGCAATGCCGTCGGCGAGGTTGACGCAGGTATCGAAGAACGGGAGCGTCTCGCCGCTTAAGGAACTAGTTTCCGCTTTGCGATGATCAGCGGGCATAAGTCGTTCGAAGGGCCAATGGCCGTGCAAATCGTTCGACACCAAGTAAGCAATTGTCTCTGGACGGAAGAAACAGACTACGAATCTTGGGGGGCGGACGTTCGAATCGTTCCGGGCGCGCCATTTAGATCAACCACTTACTAAATCGCCGTTTGAGAAGGCGAAATTAAAACGGTTTTTCAAACGGTTTTGTTTTGCGAGAAATATCGGATAGACGAGCGAGCTGTGTCGCATGATCGCGCAACGGACCTACCGGAAATCTTTTCCAGCGTTGTCACGGCGGCCAAGATCTAGGGGTGATCGCTTCTTGCTCTCACGCAGTGAAAACAGGAGTTCGATTCCGTTCAGGCATTACAGACTCTCGGGTCATCGGTGGATATGACCAACAAATCGTCAGGCTCATAACCTGAAGGTCATAGGTTCAAATCCTATCCCCGCAACCACTTTTGTTATAACTTACTCACCGTCCCGGTCTAACCACCGGGACGGCTTTGGCTTTTCTGCGGAACGCAGGGGTCGGGCGACGGAGTAGGTCCAGCTGCGGCCCAAGTGTGGCCGGATCCATCGAAAATGATGGGCGGGTATTTGCTCTCGACAAAGCATCCGGCGACGCCACTCGCGCGCGCTCATTTGGTTAAGGAGCGGGGAGGCAAACTAACATCGAAGCGAAAATCGCCGCTTTGCGAAAAATCTGGGATTGGACGTTCGAATCTCTTCGGGGGCGCCAAATCACGATTTCGCGCGACATCGTTGTCGATCAGTGCGCAAGCGCCCAAATTAAGCCGCCGATAGCCGTACGTGGAACTTGCTGCCGGTCGCTTCGGCATAGCGTAGAAGCGCCTTTGTGCTCGGCAGCGTCTGGCCACTTTCAAGTCGAGCGATCGTGGACTGGCTGGTACCCATTCGGGCTGCAGGGAACGGTGTCGTTCGTTATCAGTGGTGAGCGCCGTCGCGACGATTTCTCCGCGCGATAAGAGGCACTCCGGCCGTCACGTTCCGTTATCGCCGCGGGCTCAGGCGTTCGCCGAGCCAATCCAGATCCGTCAGCGCACGTACCGCGACAGGCCGGTCAGCCGCTCCATCAGCACAACCAGGGTGACGGTGGTTGCGATCAGGACGCCGGAGGCCGCCGCGGCACGGACGTCGAGCAGGTTCTCGATCAGGTCCCACAGGCGGATCGGCAACACCTCGGAGTGAGCGTCGGCGAGAAACAGCGAGATCGCGACGTTGTCGAACGACGCCATGAAACCGATGAAGGCGCCCGCCGCGATGCCTCCCCGGGCCAGCGGGAAAATTACCCTGGTAAAGGTGAACCAGGCACCGGCCCCCAGGCTGCGCGAGCATTCCTCAAAAGCCGGATCGATCTGGGCGAGGCTGGCGAGCGTGGTGCGCAGCACGAAGGGAAAGCAGATCACGGTATGCCCGATGATCAGCGTCAGCATCGATACGCCGACATTCAACAGGTTGAAGGTGAGCAGAAGGCCGAGGCCGAGCGCCAGGGCGGGCAGCAGCAGCGGCGACATCAGCATCGTGTCGGCAGCGCGGGCCCAGCCTGCCTTGCTGGCTGTGATGGCAATCGCCGCGGCGGTCGCCAGCACCGTGCCTGACAATGTGGCGGCAACCGCGACCTTCAGGCTGACCAGGGTGGCGTGGACGATCTCGGGCGAAGCGAACCAAAGGGCCTGATACCATTGGGTCGACAGGCCCGGCGGCGGAAAACGCAAGGTCGCCGCCGAGGTGAAGGATGTGATCAGCACGATCGCCGTCGGCGAAACCAGCAGCACCATGGCTGCTCTGCCGAGGCCGCCCACTATGAGAGCATAGCTCCATCGATCGAGCTGGCGCCACAGCTTGGCGCCCGCGGTGCGGTCGGATATTCCGGTCAGGTCAGACATGGAGATGCCGCGTCGCCAGTCGGCCGAGCATGTTCAGCATGGCCACGACGGCGAGAACCGACATGAGCAGTATGATCGAGATCGCAGCAGCAAAGGGCCAGTTCTGTCCCTGGATGCCCTGCTGGTAGATATAGAGCGGCATGAACAACAGCCGGCCACCACCGACGATGGACTGCGTCACCAGCGCGCTGCATGCCGCCGCAAAAACCAGCAGCAGCCCGGCGATGACACCCGGCAGACTGAGCGGCAACACGACCTGGAACAGGGTTCTCCAGCGGCCGGCCTCGAGCGCGGCCGAAGCTTCCCGCAACGCCGGATCGATCGCGGCAAGCGCCGAGATGATCGGGAGTGTCATGATCGGCAGTTCGATCTGCGCAAGGGTCACGACCAGCATCGGCTCGGTGTAGAGCAGCGCAATCGGGCCCTTCGTCAGGCCGAGCACCAGCAGCGTCTCATTGATGAGCCCCTGTCGGCCAAGGATCACCACCCAGGCAAAGGTGCGCACCACCGCACTGGTCAAGAGCGGCTGGATGATCAGCAGGATGAGGAGCTTCTGGAATCCGGGCGACGCACCGACGAACAGCAGCGCCAACGGGTAGCCAAGCATCAGCGTGACAGCAGCGGTTTCTAGCCCGAGCAGAAGCGTGCGGCCAAGGACCGGGACGCTCAAGCCGTCAGATAAGAAGCGTTCAAAATTCGAAAGGGTGAAAGCGCCATGGTCGCTCACGCTGGCGGCCAGCAGCATGACGACAGGCAGCGCCACGAACATGAGGAAGAAAGCGACCAACGGAAGCGCGAGCCACGATTTGCCGAGCCGCAACGGAGTCGCGGTCCAGCGCTGGCTTCCGCTTCCGCCCCTGCTGGACTCAGCCGCCCTGCCTGCATGCCGAGTGTCAGATCCGGATCTCCTTGTTGAAGCGCTCGATCAACGCAATGCGCTGCGGATTGAGCGTCTTCGCCATGCAATCGGGAGCGAACTATCTCATTACGGTGACGCCGACGGCATCGTCGATCACCAGCGTGTCCGGGACAGCCACGCTCGGCGGCACAGTGTTTGCGACATTTGCGTCGGGTATCTATGCGCCAAAATCCTATGACATCCTGCACGCGTCAGCGATCAGCGGAACCTTCCAGGGTCTGACGGCGTCGGGCATCTACAACTTCACGACCACGTTGCAATACACCGCGACCGATGTGTTCCTCGACATGCGCGCCGCATTGGGAGCCGGTACGTCGTTGAACCAGAACCAGCAGAAGGTGGCTGATTCAATCAACGAAGCCTTCAATTCCGCCGGCACTTTGCCGCCAGCAATCCTGCGCCTGTTCGGTCTGACCGGAAGCGATCTGGGGAAGGCTCTTTCCAGCGGGTCCGGCGAACCGGCGACGACCTCGGAGCAAACGGCGTTTAGCGCGATGAGTCAGTTCATAGGCCTGCTTACCGATCCCTTTACGGCGAGCGGCGGCGCGTCGGACTCGAGCGGGAGTGCGCCTGCCTTCGCTGATGAAACTGGCGCGCTCGCCTATGTCGGCAACGATCGCAAGAAACTGCCCGCCGAGCGCGACGCCTTTGCGATGTTCACCAAGGCCCCGTCGCCCACATTCGAGCAACGTTGGAGCGTCTGGGCCTCAGCCTTCGGCGGATCGCAGACGACGAACGGCAACCTCGCGGCCGGGTCGAACGACACCACGAGCCGGATCTTTGGCACGGCTGTTGGCGCCGACTATCTGTTTTCGCCGCGCACCATCGGTGGTTTTGCGCTCGCGGGCGGCGGCACCTTCAGCGTCAATGGTCTGGGCTACGGTCGCTCCGATCTGTTCCAGGCAGGAGCATACGTCCGGCACTGCAATGGACCGGCCTACATGTCGGCAGCATTGGCCTATGGCTGGCAGGATGTCACCACCGATCGCACGGTGACCATTGCGGGCGTCGATCGCCTGCGCGCAGAGCTCAATGCCAATGCGTTTTCCGGACGCGTTGAAGGCGGTTATCGCTTCGTGGCACGGTGGCTGAACGGCAGCATCGGCATCACGCCCTATGCGGCCGGCCAGTTCACCACCTTCGATCTGCCGGCCTATTTAAGTTCGCCACGGTGACCCATGTCTGGGGCGAGGTGTGCCCCTGCAGATATAGCGTCACCGTAGAGTGAGTTGGGGGTCTCAAATGAGTTCTCTTCAGCAGCGCCTTGCAACAGTCACCGACAAGGCAGCCAATCTCATTGCTCAGTTATGCGGATTGAATCAGCTCCGCGAGCGCGTCAGGAAAGCGCAGCTATCTGCCAGGCGATCACGGCGGAAGGACCGTCGAAAAAGAATGCGCACCTAGAACAATAGAGCCGCCTCAGTTGGCGGCCGCCATCTACGGTAAATCAAAAAAATTGGACAGGCCCCCTTACTCCACCCGCTCCCCACTGCCCCGGTCGAACAGGTGGATGGCCTTCGGCTGGAAGCTGACGCCAATCGCTTGGCCGATGCGATGATCACATTCCTTGTCCGCCTTGACCGTCACCATCTCGGCGCCGCAGCGGCAGGTGACGAGCGTGTGGTCGCCGATGAGTTCGATGGCGTAGACCTCGCCCACGATCTTGCCTTCGTTCGATGCCGTCACGCGGCAATCCTCCGGCCGGATGCCGGCGACGGCTGCGTTGCGCGAGGCACGGCTCGATGTGCCGAAGCTGCCGGCTCCCGCCACGAACTGGCCATTCACGAGTTCGCCTGCGAGGAAATTCATCGGAGGCGATCCGATGAAGCCGGCGACAAACAGATTGGCCGGCCGATTGTAGATATTCGCCGGCGTGTCGAGCTGCTGCAGCACGCCTCTTTCCAAGAGCGCCACGCGGTGCGCGAGGGTCATCGCCTCGATCTGGTCGTGCGTCACGTAGATCGTCGTGATGCCGAGCTCGTGCTGCATGTGCTTGAGTTCGGCGCGCATATGGCCGCGCAACTTGGCATCGAGATTGGAGAGCGGCTCGTCCATGAGGAACGCCGCGGGTCGCCGGATGATGGCGCGCGCGAGCGCGACGCGCTGGCGCTGCCCGCCCGAGAGCTGGCGCGGATAGCGCTCGAGCAGGCCATCGAGCTGCACCTGGCGGGCGATATCCTTGACGGCCGCCTCGATCTCTCCCCGCGGACGCTTACGCACGGTCAGCGGATAGGCGATGTTGGCGAAGACCGTCTTGTGCGGATAGAGCGCGTAGGACTGGAACACCATCGCCAGGTCGCGATACTTCGGCAGCACGTCGGTCACGTCCCGGCCGCCGATCGCAATGCGCCCGGCGCTGACGGTTTCGAGCCCGGCAATCATGCGCAGCGCCGTCGTCTTGCCGGAGCCCGACGCACCGAGCAGCACGAGGAACTCGCCGTCCTCGACGTCGAGGTTCAGACCCTTCACGACTTCGACGCTGCCGAAGGATTTATGGATGTCGGTGAGGCTGATACGCAACGTGCTATCCCTTGACGGCGCCGATCAACAGACCGCGCGCGATGTGTTTCTGCAGGAAGATGGCGATGACGACGACGGGGGCGACCATGATCACGATCAGCACCGACATGTACCACCATTGCGGGCCACGCGTGCCGTTTTGAGCCGACACCAGCAGCGGCATGGTCTGCGCATTGGCGTTGGAGAGGAACAGCGCGAGCAAATACTCGTTCCAGGCCAGGATCAGCACGAGCATGAAGGTCGCGACCAGGCCGGAGCGGACAAGCGGCAGGGCGATCGTGAAGAACACGCGAAATTTCGAGGCGCCGTCCATCTCGGCGCTCTCCTCCAGATCGATCGGCACGCCGGCGAAGAAATCGCGCGTGAGCCACACGACGATCGGCAGGTTCACCGCCGTATAGGTCGCGATCAGCGCCACATGCGTATCGAGCAAATGCAATTGCTGGAACATGATGTAGATCGGAAGCACCGCCACGACCGGGGGCATGATCCGGTTTGAAATGATCCAAAATTCGATGTCGCTGTTGCCGACGCCGGCGCGAAAGCGCCGGGAGAGCGTGCCGAGAAACAAGAGAAATAGGGCACCCGCGACGGCCACAGCCAATTGCCAGGCGAGGTGCACATAGGCGACGGCCACGATGACGCAGACGAGGAGCCCGATGAACACGAGAATCGAGGCGAGCATGACTTTGAAGCGGATCCTGACGAGCGCGTAGGCCGCGAGCGATCCGATCAGGATCGCGAGCGTCGTGCTCGCCAGCGCCACCACGACGGAATTGAAATACGGCCGCAGCGTGTCGTTGCCGAGGTCGACGAAGATATAGTGCCACGCGTCGAGCGACGGCTGAAAGTCGATAAACGGCAAATAGTAAGGGCCGGTGTCGACATCTACCGGAACCTTGAAGGACGTGATGACGACCCAATAGAGCGGCATCAGCACGATCAGGCTCCAGGCGATCAAGGCTGCATAGGTTGCGATCCTGGGCAGCGGCGCCAGGGTCTCGAGGTTCGGCGGCTCGATCAGCCTCACGATCAGTCTGCGGAGCCATGGCTGCTTGTCGGGCGTCATTGCTGGTACCTCCGCGCCCTGCGCACGACATAGTTGAAAAAGGAAACGCAGGTCACCGTCGAGATGAAAAGCAGGATGTAGCCGATCGCGGCGGAGCCGCCGAGGTCCTGGGTGCGCCAGGCGATGAATGCGTGCAGCGTCATGGATTCGGTCGCAAGGCCCGGCCCGCCGTTGGTCAATACGTTGGGGAGATCGATGATCTTGAAAGCCTCGATGAGGCGGATCAGGACGATCGTCGCGGCGATGGGGGCGATGGCGGGCCAGGTGACGTCGCGGAAGATCTGCAGGCCGCCGGCGCCATCGAGCCGCGCGGCTTCGATCTGGTCGCGCGACTGGTTCTCGATTGCCGCGAGCAGCACGATGAACATGAACGGCGTCCACTGCCAGGTGTCGCCGAGCAGGATGATCGCGCGCGCCGACCAGGGCTGCGTCGCCCACGACCATTCACCCAATCCGAACCATCCGCTGACGGGAGCGAACGGACCTTTTTGCATGTCGGCCAGCATGCGAAAGGTGTAGGCAATACCGACCGGCGTCACCGTCAGCGGAATGAAGAAGATAACGCGGAACCAGTTGCGAGCGCGGATCGGCTGCGCGCACAGGAGCGCGAGCCCGAGCCCGAGCAGAAATTGAACGAGGACACCGGCAACGACATAGAACAACGTGGTGACGAACGAGCCGGGAAAGCCGCCGGCAAAGACCGTCGCGAGCATCGCCAGCACGACGGCGACGGCGACGCTCGCCGAGATCAGCCGCCCGACGAAACCGAGGATCGTTGCCTGGCCGGAAAGGACATAGCGCGCGAACCAGAACAGGAGGCCCGCGAGGACGGCAACGAGAGCGATCCACCCGATGGGGCTGAACGGTTTGAACGTGCCGACGAAGTGGTATTGCTGCGCGCCGAACAGGAGCCGGTCGAAATTGAAGAAACCGACGAAGGTGAGACGGTAGCCGCCGGGCGCAAGGGCAAATCGCGACACCGACAGGTAGGCCGAGATGATCAGCGGAAAAACGGCGAAGGAAAGGATGAGCAGCACGGCCGGCAGGACCATGATCCGGCCGGACTGACGATCGAGCCACTCGCCAAAACCGGCGGACGTTACGGCCGAACTCTTTGTGTCGACGGCGATCGTCATTCGTGTCCGTTACTTTGCGATGTTTTCCCCGCTAGTGGTCCGACTCTGACAGTTCGTACCCGAACTGTCAGCCCGGACCACCAGCAAACTCAATATTTTGTGGCACGACGCCAACACAATGATTGGGAATCAAGCGTTGGCGTCGCACCACTGGGGGCTATGAAAGAGCGGTGCGAGGCACCGCGTCTTCCTGCATATGCTAAAGCGCTCGCATTGAATCGAACCGTGCTCTAGCTCCCGTCCTGCTCGTCCTTAATCCTCATGGTGAGGAGCGGCCTTTTGGCCGCGTCTCGAACCATGAGGCCAAAGACTCAATTGGCCACATCCTTCGAGACGCACGCTGCGCGCGTGCTCCTCAGGATGAGGAATTAAGATCCTCTATGACACAGAAAGACTAGCGCTGTACGCCGAGCGAACTCTTATACGCTTCGAGTTGCTTGTCCTTCCCTATCTGAGCGTTGAGGTCGTTCCAGCCATCGACAATCGCCTTGATGGCGGCGTCCTTGTCGATCTGACCCGACACGAAACGCGAGACGGCCTCGTCGAGCACCACTTGCTGATATTTCTGGTTCTGCGGGATGCGCAGATCCAGGATCATGTTCGGGCTGTTCAAGCTGCCCTCGATAGCGCCGAGATAGTCTTTCGCCGCCTTTTCGCTCATACCGGATTTGAGCCAGGGGCCAAGTTCCTTGAAGTGCACAAGACGATAGGGATTGAAGCCCGTGGCGCCGATCGTGACGTCGACGCTCGATTGGGCCGGCTGCGACATGTAGGAGAGGAAGGCGTAAGCCGCATCCTTGACCTTGTCCTTCGCATGCACATTGATGCCGCCGCTCCAACCGCCGAACGCCGCGTATGGCGCGTGGTTGATACCGTTGATTGCATAAGGACAGCTATCCTTCGTGCAGGCCTCGAGCTTGCCGGTGTCGCGGTTGATGACTTCCTTCGCGCCCGGCAAGATGGCGGATCCGACCTTGTCCTGGACTTTCGAGGTCTTCGGATCGACAGCGAGCGGGCCGATATCGCCCCAATCGATCGATAGCGCACAACGCCCGGCGGTGAACAGGCTGCGCGTATCGCCGACATCGAGATTGATCTCGTTCGGCGGCCCGTACTTCGTCGTTTCGGCATAGAAGTCGAGCGCCTTGCGGAAGCCCTCATTGTCGATGAGCGGCTTCATGTCCCTCGTATCGAAGAAAGCGCCCTGATTGGTGCCCTTCGACTGGATGTAAGCGCCGGCAATGGACGTAATGAACCAATAGGCTTGCGCGTTCCGCTTCTTGCTGATGCAGGAGCCATAATCCGGCTTGCCGTCACCGAAATCCTTGCCGTTCAGCGCTTTGGCGTTGGCGAGGTAGTCGTCCCATGTTGCCGGGGGTTTGAGCCCGTTCTTCTCGAACACATCGGTACGGTAGTAGATCATGTGGAAGTCGCCATCGAGCGGGATGAGATATGTCTTCTCGTTGAACTTGGCGGAGAAGTCCCTGAAGAACGGTGCGATACCATCCCAACCAAGAGCTTTGTCCCGAGCGACACGACCGCTGAGCTCCTCGAGCAGGCCGGCAGCGGCATAGTCACCCATCCACTGCGGCGCAAAGACTGCAGCGTCGACCGAATTGGTGCTGCTCGCCCAGTCGGTCAGCAGCTTGGTGTAAAGATCCGAGAACGGAACGGTGATGACGTTGATCTTCGCGCCGGTGAGCTTTTCGAAATCGGGCGCGCGCCGCTGCAGCGGCTCCGCGATCTGGGGACCGGTGAAGGTCATGATGTTCACGGTGACGCCGTCGAATTGCCCGGCGGCTTGGGCCGCGCTTGCCGCGCCGAACGCCAATAAGACAGCAAGCCGGCGAGCGATCTTGTCCAATCTCATCTGATGTCCTCCCTGCTGAGGCGACCGATGTGTTCGGCCGCCCGGATTTGCCCGTTGAGGGCCGTTGAGCGGCTCCGATGGTCCGAGAACCCGGGCCACGCCATCCTTCATTATTGCATGCAACCACCTCCCCGACGCCTATCTCGCAACGCACCGACGTCGATGCCGAGACGTTGCTCCGCACCAAACGCCCCGAACATTCTCGCGGCAAGTGACGACAAGTAGATATCGTACGGGCTTGGCTTTTGGGCCGTCTGAGCGCGGCTATTCCACCGTCGATGACTGGCGCCTATCAGCAAGAGGCCGCAACTCGCCGACCTTTCCGAGAGCAAGGCCGCCGCCTTTGACAATATACTCCATACTCCGCGCAGTCCGATATGGAGCACATTTCATCGCCGTATTTATTCTGCGGCAGTGGACGATTGTCTGCGAGACATCGTGGCGCACGCCCGTCCTGATTGGACAGAATGACTGTCCTAATTTGGACGGCATCGGGAATTTGGGTCGTGTTTCAGTTTGAATGCTGAAATTTTTGCTTAGCATTACAGTTGCCTTTTTGTTTTGAGGTGAGCGCGCTGTGCGACGGCCTGGTGTGCCCTACGCCAGGGCATGGTTGAGGTGCGCGGCTGCGCCGACACCGTCGAGATTTACCGCCGCTGTGAGCTGCTTGCGCACTTCCCGCGGCGGACACAGTGCCGGCTTCTGGTCGACCAGGCGCATTACGACGGCCCGTCCGATACGCGGGTGACCGCACCGGTTCCGCTTGGTCGACTTGCGCGCGCGATCGTTGAACCGCGCAGCTGGGAGCTCTCCAGGGCTGCTGCGACGCCAACGCGATCGATCGGCGCATATGCCCGGCTCGTGGAAGCGCTGTCGTGAGCCGAAGACCCTTTCCGGCATGACCAGAGGACTCTGGGAGAGCCGTGCAGCCGTGAGGATTACCGCAAGGTGATTCAGTCCGCCGGCTTCAGGCCCTCGATGAGCCGCAAAGCGGACTGCTATGACAATGCCCCGATGGAGAGCTTCTTCCACACGCTCAAAACCGAGTCGTCCATCACCGGCAATATGCAACACGGGCAGAAGCCACACGTGATATCTTTGCTTACATCGAAGGCTTCTACACTCGAACTCGTCGTCACTCCGCCATCGGCTATATCAGCCCGATCGAGATGGAGCTAAAAGCAGCTTAACCCTGTCCATTTCTTCGGGGGAAGATCAGGCAGCCGATGTAGAGGCAGTAATTGCAGCCAAAGTTAAGGAGCGTGGCGCCGCAACGCCGCGATAAGCGGCATGCACATGATGGCGCGGCGGCCGATGCGCTTCACAGACTAAGCTTTAGTAGACGCGGCGATGCCGCCAATAACCCGCGGGCGCTTGCGCGCTCGCAAAA
>WNFE01008434.1_pt1 | contig 12959 bp, 9 predicted proteins | sample 5400451 | NCBI WGS metagenome assembly WNFE01 (sample SAMN13153344, study PRJNA577476) | soil metagenome | isolation source: 200 cm saprolite under Douglas fir tree site 2 hole 2 | place: USA:California | collected 2015-04-18 | reverse complement strand
TTCCCGGAGAGGACGATTCGGAAGCTTCGTCCCTGCCATCTAAGGCCCTATGAAGCAGCAACTCGCAGGCTCGGCGCTTCTGGTTCTCGCACTGCTCGGAGCCTCAATGGCACAGCAGGGTGCCGCCACGGGCGAGCCCATCGTCCTGAAAACCGCTTCTCTTCCCAGGGGTTTTCTACGTCAGCCGTATCACTTCAAGCTGGAAGCTCAAGGAGGAATCACTCCCATTCAGTGGGAAGTCACCGCGGGTTCGCCGCCACCTGGTATCGAGCTGGCGCCCGACGGCACTCTCTCCGGGACCGCCACCGAGGCTGACACCTTTCATTTCATCGTGACTCTCACCGACAGCGGCAAACCGGTGCAACAGCGTAAACATGAATTCACCCTCGAGGTCGTAGCTCCGCTACTGATCGAGTGGAGCAAGAAGCCCAAGATCACGGGCCGCAGGCTGGAAGGCGCAATCAAGGTATCCAACCAGACCGGCCAGGATTTTGATCTCACATTTATAGCCCTGGCGGTGGATCAGAACGGACGCGCCACGGCAGTGGGATATCAGCATTTCACGTTGAAGAACAATACCGACGACTTTGAGATTCCATTCGGAGAAAACCTGCCCTTCGGGACCTACGATCTGCATGCGGATGCCATCGCTGAGGTGGCGGAAACCAACACCATTTACCGGGCTCGATTGACGACGGGAGAGAAACTGCAAGTCCAACTGGGACCGTGAAGAGAGATTTGGTATTCTTCCGGTCGGTTTCTTCCACACTGCCGAGCTTTCGCTCGGCTTGGACGGGCGGGACGCCCGTCCCTCCACAGTCAAATCAGGAGCAATATTAATTACACCGAAAAAATAAGAATCCCGAGGTGATGTTAAGCCCATTCATCTCGGCCAGTAGCTCGCTTTAGACCCTCACCGACCTGCTTCATAGCTTCCCTTGCGGGACTCTACGCGCGATCTTGCTCGGGCTCCGGGCTTACCGCCAACCGGACAAACCTGCTCAACGCCTCGGGACTCTATCCTGCCTTCAACATATCTTCTTGTTCGCCTCGACCAGCGCTTTGCTATAGACCCTTGCCCGCCTTCCCTCCGTCATTTTGCAATGCAGAGAGTGACTTGGCTTGAGCCCCGGACGCCGCACCAACCGGGAAAACTTCAGAAGCTGTCAAAGAACGAGTTTGTTTTTACTCTTTTCATTTTCAGAGTCAATAAAAAATCGCATCCTGTATCTGCTGATAAATCAATCGAGTGCAGGCCGTCCACAGCCCATTGCCACAATCTTTGTGCAATCTGAATGATCGAGCTGCGATGGTTTTTGCAGGAAGACTCTGTTCTTGGAGGTCCACCGCGATCGGCTCGGGACAACCCGGCCCACCAGCACGATCCTTGAATTGTGAAAATCACAACAGGAATCTTGCTGGAAGCGGAGTTCGCCGTGCGCTGGTTTTCTCCCAGAACTATGCGATGAGTCTTCGTCCACCATCAGGTAAAATGCCGCCTTCTAGCTGGGAGGATGGAAGTGGGGAAAAATTTGCTTCTTTTTGCTCTCGCCATGCTGGCGTTTGCGAACGCGGCCGGACAGAAGGCGGCAACTCCACAGCAGCGCACCGCACGCCATTTCGATTCGGTCCGCCAGCAGCCCTCGCTCCTGCTGGCGTTCTTGCGCGAGATGCCAAAAGGCGGCGACCTGCACAATCACCTGGCGGGAGCGATCTACGCTGAAAGCCTGATCGACTTCGCCGCCCAGAACGGCTTTTGCGTGGATCGAACCACTTCCATTCTGATCGCACCTCCCTGCGACGACGCCTGCGACCGCTTTTCCAGCAAGCCGGCTATAAGCTGCGCCTACCGCGACCAGGTGCTCTACAACTCCATCGTCGATGCCTGGTCGATGCGCAATCGCACCGGCGAAGAGCCCGGCCATGACCACTTCTTTGCCACTTTTGACAAGTTCCTGCCGGCGATGCTGAACCACACTGGCGACGCGATTGCCGAGGCCGCGGCCCGCGCCGCCTCCGACCACCTGCAATACCTTGAACTCCTGCACACCGCGGATGGCATGCTGGCTCAAGAACTAGGAGCGAAGGTCGGGTGGGACGAAGACTTCGCCGGGTTGCGGCAAAAACTGCTCGCCGCTGGCATGAACGACGTCATCGCCTCCACCCGCCGGCAACTGGATCGCGACGAAAGCAAAATGCGTCAAGTGCTGCGCTGCGGAACACCCCAGGCCGATGCCGGATGCGACGTCACCGTCCGCTATATTTATCAAGTCCTGCGCGGCCTGCCTCCGGAACAGGTCTACGCGCAAATCCTGCTGGGTTTCGAGCTGGCGCAAGCCGATCCGCGTTTCGTTGGCCTGAACCTGGTCATGCCGGAAGACTGGTACGTGCCCATGCACGACTTTGACCTGCACATGAAGATGCTCGACTATCTGCACGGAATTTATCCCAAGGTACACATCAGTCTTCATGCCGGCGAGTTGGCCATGGGCCTGGTTCCGCCGGAAGGGTTGACCTTCCATATTCGTGAATCGATCGAAAAGGGACATGCCGAGCGTATCGGACACGGAACCAGCGTTATGAACGAGCGCGATACTATCGGTCTGCTGCGTGAAATGGCGCAGCGCAAAGTGCTGGTGGAAATCTGCCTGACTTCGAATGACGTAATCCTGGGAGTGCGGGGTGCGGAGCATCCCCTGCCGGCATACTTGCGTTACGGCGTTCCCGTGGCGCTGGCGACGGATGACGAGGGCGTGTCGCGATCCGACATGACTCACGAATACCTGCGGGCGGTTGAAACCTACGGGCTGACGTACTCGGACCTGAAGCGCCTGGCGAGACAAAGCCTGGAGCATAGCTTCTTGCCCGGCGCCGGTTTGCCGGCAAGCTGCACTGCCGCCACCTGCGGAAAGTTTCTGGATTCCAGCCCGCGGGCACGAGTACAGTGGAATCTGGAGCAAGCCTTCGCCGACTTCGAACGAAAGTTCTGAGAACTAGTAACCGAGAACTGGAAACTGGTTTTTGCTTACCTTCTAAAAGTTTTGCTTCTAAGAATTAAGAATTAGGAACGGATTGAATCGCTCCCATGGCTTCCCACGACAGCTTCGCTAACTCCGAGTCCGCCGCACACTTTCTGCTCTCGCAGACTCCGCTTCGTCCCAAGGTAGGACTGGTCCTCGGCTCGGGTCTGGGCAGCTTTGCCGACCAATTGTCCGACGCGACACGGGTTCCCTATGCCAACATCCCGTTTTTTCCGCGCTCGACCGCCGTCGGACACGCTGGGCAGATGGTGATCGGAACAGCCGGCGGCATTCCCGTAGCCGCCATGCAGGGACGCGTCCACCTCTACGAAGGCTATCCCGCTCGCGAAGTCGGCTTCCCCATGCGGGTGTTTGATCAGATGGATGTTCACGCCGTCATCCTGACCAACGCCGCGGGCGGCATCAACCTGGAATACCAGCAGGGCGCGCTGGTCGTGATCACCGACCACATCAACTTGCAGGGACACAATCCCCTGGTCGGTCCCAATGACGATCGCTTCGGCCCGCGCTTTCCCGACGTGACTCAGGCCTACTGCACGCTCTATCGCGAGATTGCTTTGCAGGCGGCGAAAAAAGCAGGAAAAACGCTTTATCAAGGCGTTTACGCAGCCGTGCTGGGACCAAGTTATGAAACTCCGGCCGAGATCCGCTACTTGCGGACGATTGGCGCCGATCTGGTCGGTATGTCGACAGTCCCCGAAGTGATCGTTGCCCGCCACATGGGAATTAAGGTTCTGGCAATTTCCTGCGTAACCAACATGGCTGCGGGAATTCTCGACCAGCCCATCAAGCACGAAGAAGTTCTGGAAACCGGCGAGCGCGTGAAAGGCGATTTCACGGCCCTGCTGAGCGCGGTCCTGCCGGAAATCGCGAAGGATGTCCCTTAGCCTGTGTGGCGCGGACGCCCTCGTCCGCCCAGCCGGGCAAAGCCCAGCAGTTTCGTTTTGACGTGACCCTGAACCCAGGCGAGCGTCAATTAAAACGTAACCTTCGCGGCTACCTGGACCACTCGTGGGCCGCCGCCGCCCAGGCCGGGATTGGTCTGCGCCTGGTCCGGCGTTTGCGTGACCAGGCCCGCCGGGCCGAAGCCCGGTACTACAAAGAAATTCGGCAGCGCGAAATTAGGATGATTGAAGATGTTGAAGAACTCTGCTCTCAGTTGCAGATTTATCCGCTCGAAGAGCTGCGTGTTCTTGCTTACCGCGAAATCAACATTCCAGAAATGCGGGCCGTAGATTTCGTTACGCCCAAGGTTGCCGAACGTCCCCACTGCGGGATCTGCAAAAGCATTCGCGTTCAGGTAACCGATCGTGTCCGGCGCCGATTCCCAGTTGGAGTTGATCGGATTGATGCCTGGCACCACGTCAGGCCGCTGATGGAAGTTGGAAGGCGTGGGAAAGCCGGTGCCGCTGGTGTCGTCCGAGTTTACGATCGGAACCGGCCGCCCGCTCTGCGCGGTGACGATGGTATTGAGTTGCCATCCCTGAGTCAGGCGCTTAGGCCCGCCGAAATTGGGCAGACTGTAGCTGAAGGCTGCGGTAAAACGATGGCGCGTATCAAAGTTCGACGGTCCATGCTCGGCGCGCAGGTTGTTGGAATCCTGCGGCAGCGCCACGGTCGCGAAATTAAAGTCGATGCCGTCGGAGGCATCGTCGAGGGACTTGGACCAGGTGTAGCCGGTGAATCCGGAGAGACCGTACCAGCTCCGGGTGCGCAACGTTGCCTGGAGAGCGTGGTACGTGGACGCGCTGATGGTGGCGAATTCGTCCATGAAACCGTAAGTCGGATTCGGCCGGTCGCCGTTGACATCGGGCTGGTTGGCGTCTCGTAAGCGAACCAGCCTGGTTCCCTTGCTGCCCACATAGCCGAGCTGGAATGCAACGCTTTCCGCCAGGTTCTGCTGGATATTCAAATTCCAGTTCTGCACATAGGGTGTAACCAGGTTGCGAGGGGTGAAGAAAATATCCGCACCCGACGGGGGAAACGGCGGCGCCGGCGTAGTAAAGATCGGCGCTCCGGGATTGGTACCATTGAACGCAGTGGAATCGTAGTTGTTGCCGAGAGACACCACGGCTTGCGGGCCGATAGGATTTGTCGCCAGCCCGGCGGAATTTGTGAAGTTCGCAATCAGAAGATCCTGCGGGACGTAGTCGAAGTAAACCCCGTAGCCTCCACGGACGACGGTTTTAGGCCGCGCGCTCCAAGCGAAACCTACGCGCGGCCCCAGATTGTTCAGATCACGCTTGTACGCTCCGTCCAATCCGTCCGTACCCACCAACGCCAGGTTGCCGTCGCTTCCCAGGTTGGACAGCAGGTTGTGGCTTTCGCCCAGCGGGCCAAAATATTCCCAGCGCAAACCGAAGTTGAGCGTAAGACCGGGGCGAAGGCGGAAGTCGTCCTGGGCAAAGAAACTCATGCCATTGTTGAAAGTGTTGCGGCGGGTATTGCCAGCGTTGGCCAAGGGAAAAGTATCCCCCTGGTAGAAACTGACCAGGGTCAGCGCGCCCGGATCGTCGCACCCGGGAGCGGCTGGGCACAGGGCGAGGCCGGTGGGATCGGCTGGACTGAAGGAGAACAACCCGCGCTCCAGGTTGTCGTTGAAACTGTCGATCACGGCTCGCCGGTATTCGCCGCCGAATTTGATGGTGTGGCGTCCCTTGTTCCAGGTGAAATTGTCGAGAATCTGAAAGCTCTGGCTGGTGCGTCCACGCGGAATGCTGAATCCGCTTGCACCCAGGTTTTCAAATACCCCACCGAAGTCGACTTCCGGCAGTCCGAGCTTGCCGGTGCCGAGATCGAACGTCGAGATTGCCGTACCCAGGCTGGCCGGATCGAAGCCGGCATCGAGCGAACTGAAAGACGTGCGATAGCGGCTGTATCCGAAGCGGACCTCATTAATTTTTCCGTAGCCGAGAGTGGAAAGCAGGCTGGCGGATACCAGTTGCACCCGCGTCGGGGAAGTTTGCGCAAACTGTGGCAGGCGCGAGCCCGCGCCGAAGCCCAGGCCTCCGAGCGGAAAAGTCTGCTGGCTGCGAGCGAAGGCATATCGTCCCGTGATTGACTCCGTCGAAGTGAACTGATGATCGATCTTCGCGATGAAGCTGTCGACGTCGTTCTTGTCCTCGACGCTGCCAGGCGCGGTTCCGGTCGTGGATGTGGGAAAAAGCCCAAGCATATTGGTCAGGGCCTGGCTTGGAGTCATGCCGTTGCCCGCAATCAGCTGCTGCGCCTGGGTGATCTGTGTCGACGTGGGCACCAGCAGGCTGAAGTCCGAAGTAACCCGCTCGCGCTGCCCTTCATAGGCGCCAAAGAAGAAAGTTCGGTCTTCGATGATCGGTCCACCCAGGGACGCGCCGAACTGGTTGTTGCGGAAAGCGCTTTTGGGAGCGGGCTCGCGGTTAAAAAAATTTCGCGCGTCCATAGCATCGTTCCGCAGAAATTCGAAAGCCGCACCGTGAAGATGATTCGTCCCCGAACGGGTGATGATGTTGACCACCGAGCCGCTGTTGCGCCCGTATTCGGCGCCGAACTGGGATTGCAGGTTGAATTCCTGAATCGCGTCAATCGGCAGAACCGAGGCCGGCGCGCCGCCGATGCCGGTCTGGTTGAAAGCCGAATTGTTGAAAAAAGGATCGTTATTGTCGGTGCCGTCAAGAGAGTAGTTGTTGGAGCGGTCGCGGCTGCCGTTGATGGAGAACTGCCCAAATCCGCTTTGGATCGCAGCCACGCCGGAGGGCTCCACGGTCGCGCCCGGCACCAGGGCCACGAGCTTGCCGAAATCACGCCCGTTCAGCGGCAAATCCGTCACCAGTTGCTGGTTGACAACTTCGCCCAGCACATCCCGCGTGCTGTCCACCAGCGGCGTCTCTTCGGTGACCGTGACCTGCTCCTGCCTTCTTTCCACCTGCATCAGGTCGAAGTCCGCGGTAGTATCGTGCCCGACACTCACAGTCACGTTCTGCGCAACCGGGTTCAGATTGGCAGCCTGCGCCACGACCACGTACCCGCCCGCGGGCAATTCTGCCAGCACGTAACCACCGTCGATGCCGGTGAGAGTCTGGCGGCTTATTCCGGTGGCGCTGTTCCTGGCCGTGACCTTCGCCCCTGCCATCACGTTGCCGCTCGGATCCACCACGTGCCCACGAATCGATCCGCGATAGCTCTGCGCCAAAAGAAAGCACGGCAGCAACAGCAGCACCAGAGTGATCAGCGGGTTAAGAGCTGCGGAAAGTGTGGCCGAAAGGAGTTTCTGTCTGCTCATATTGCGTTGCTCCTACTTGTAGCGCCGGCGTCCCGCCGGCTGTCCCGAGGGCATCTTGCCCTCGGAGGTGGGCACGGGACGCCCCCACAGGCTGTCCCGAGCTTGCCGAGGGAACAGTCGCCGGGACGGCGGCGCTACCGAGAACCCGATGGGATGCATTACAGATGTCCGAAACTTCACTCAAGATTCGGTCTACTTCTTAGGACGTGAGATGAAAATCGGGGCCGGCAGCTTGATCGCATACGCCGATGCAAAGCTACCCTGGTTCACCGCCAGGCCTACGTGGTCCCGCGAGTCGATGTACAGCAGCGGCTTTTGCAAGGCCACGTCGCTGAAAGTTCGGACGAAGGGAACATTCATCTCCGTCTTGCCGATGGTCATGTGAACGATCTGGCCGTGTCCGTAATCAAGCTTGAGAAAATCTTCGCCGCTGATATTGGTGACCAGGTTGCCGAACGCTCCATCGGTGGCGATGGCTTCGCCGCTGAGCCCGCGCCCATCAAGCCGGGATGGCGCAAGAACCGGCGAAAACAGGTCGCGGCCGTGAAAGGTCGACGACAAGGCCGCGCCGATCATCCACCCCCGATTCGTAATCTCCCGCGCCGCTTCAACTCCATCGCGATCCTGCACCAGCGTCATCAGGCCATTATCGGGCAGCACAAAATATTGGCCGCGTTTCGACTTCACCACGACGGCCTTGCGTGTGCTCCCAACCCCGGGATCGATGACCACCACGAACACCGTGCCGGCGGGAAAGTAGGGGGTCGCGCCTTCGAGAAAACGTGCGCCATCAAGAATGGAAAACGGCGTGACCTGGTGCGTGAGGTCCACGATGCGCAACTCGGGCGCAATCGAGTACATCACGCCCTTGCACAAGGCCACGGAATCGTCGATCACACCAAAATCGGTCATGAAAACAATCGTAGGCGGCGCTTGCGTGGCAGTCGTTTGCGCAGCCAGGGTCTGGCTCCACATGCCAAGGAGGAGGAAAAACGTAATCAGGATTTGCGATAACCAGCGGGGGTTCATGAGATTGTGCTGAACCGCGCTCCTTCCGGGTAAAGTTCACCAGTTTACTAGAGCCTTGTGGAGATGCAATCGCACCGGCCCCGCCAAATGCTCCAGCCTCTTGCCCGCTGCGGGTGCGCCCCGTCTATAATCCCTCAAGCTGGTTTCATTTCCCAGGAGGTAAGCATGTCCTCGGCTATCCCCGACAAGTATCGTGATCTGTTCAGCAAACGCGCCTTCGCCAGTCTGAGCACGCTGATGCCCGACGGCCGTCCGCAGGTGACTCCGGTGTGGTGCGATCTGGAAGGCGACCAGGTGGTCTTCAATTCCGCCAAAGGCCGGCAGAAAGACCGCAACGTCCGCCGGGATCCGCGCGTGGCTCTGGCCATCGTCGATCCCGACAACCCCTACCGCTACCTCGAAATTCGCGGCCGCGTGGTCGAAATCACTGAGCAGGGCGCTGACGCTCACATTGACAAGCTGGCCAAGAAATATTTAGGGGTGGACAAGTATCCTTACCGGCAGCCGTCAGAAGTACGCGTGATCTACAAAATCCAGCCTGAGCATACAACCATGATGGGCTGATGATCGTGGGCCGATGACGACGGGCCAATATAACCGAGGGCAGGATGCCCTCGGACGCCGGCGCTACATTTCCCTAGGAACCCCATAACTCCATGCTTACCGCGCAAACCGAAACCACCGCACTCGATCTCACCTGGATTCGTTCCCAGTTTCCGTCACTCACTCAGACTGTCGATGGTCAGCCGGCAGTTTTCCTTGATGGCCCCGGCGGCACTCAGGTCCCGCAACGGGTGATCGATGCCATCGGCGACTACCTGAAAAGCTCGAACGCCAACACTTGTGGCGCCTACGCGACCAGCCACCGCACCGACATTGTCATTTCGCAGGCTCGCGCCGCCATGGCGGATTTTCTCGGCTGCGATCACGATGAAATAGTTTTCGGCCCCAACATGACCGCGCTGACCTTCGCCATCAGCCGCTCCATCGGCCGCGAACTCGGTCCGGGGGACGAAATCCTGCTCACTCATCTCGATCACGACGCCAACGTCTCGCCCTGGCGGGCGCTCGAGGAACGCGGCGTGACCGTGCGCTTTGCGGATGTCAACGAAACTGACTGCACCCTCAACCTGTCCGACCTGGCGCAAAAGATCAGCACTCGAACCCGGCTGGTGGCAGTCGGGTATGCTTCCAACGCGGTGGGCACGATCAATGACGTGAAGGAAATTATCCGGCTGGCCCATCAGAAAGGTGCCCTGGCCTACATCGACGCCGTCCACTATGCGCCGCACGGCCCGATTGATGTCCGCACCCTCGACTGCGATTTTCTGGTCTGCTCGACCTACAAGTTTTTTGGACCGCACATGGGCGTGCTCTACGGCAAGCGCGAGCACCTCACCCGTCTGCAGCCCTACAAGGTCCGCGCCAACACCAACGCCATTCCCAACCGCTGGGAGTGGGGAACACTGAATCACGAATGCATCGCCGGGATCGCCGCCTGCGTCGATTATCTGGCCGATCTGGGACGTCACGCGGACTCATCAGCGACTGACCGCCGCTCCGCCTTGCTCGCAGCCTATCGTGCCATCCAGCTACACGAGCGTGCACTGGCGGAAACCATGATTCGCGGGCTGCTGGACATTCCCGGACTCAAACTCTACGGCATCGCGGATACCGCGAAGCTTGACCGTCGTTGCCCAACCTTTGCCGTGCGCATCGCCGGCCACACCCCGCGGGAACTCGCCACCAGGCTGGGCGAGCGCGGTTTCTTCACCTGGGATGGAAACTACTACGCCCTGAATCTCAGCGAACGCCTGGACGTGGAAAAGGATGGCGGCTTTTTGCGCATCGGACTGGCGCACTACAACACTGCCGAAGAAGTTTCTCGGCTGCTGACCGCGTTGCGGGAGATTGCAGCCAGTTAAAACTGGCAACTCAGAACTGGCAACTGACAACTGATTTGACACATCACGCCCACGATTCTCATGGTCAGGGTTTTTCGCGACGCAGCTCGACCACCTGATCGCCCTTCCCGATCAGAACCACCGCGGCCATCCCGATAAACAATCCGTGCTCCACCACTCCGGGCATGGCTTCCAGTTCGCGGGCCAGCCCGGGCGGATCGGCAATCTGTCCGAAGCTGCAATCAAGGATGTGATTGCCCTGATCGGTGATGAAAAACTTTCCCGCCGAGTCTCGACGAATCTTCACCACAGCGCCCAGCGAAGTGATCTTTTTCGTCACCAGCGTTTCCGCGAACTTGATGATTTCGACCGGGACCGGAAACTTTCCCAGCATCGGAACCTGCTTGCCGGAGTCGGCGATAATCACCTCTTTCCTGGTGGCTGACGCCACGATCTTTTCGCGCAGCAGGGCTCCGCCACCGCCTTTGATCAACCGCAGTTCGGGATCAACCTCATCCGCGCCGTCGATAGTGACATCAATCTCCTGAAATTCATCGAGCGTGGTCAGCGGAATCCCCAGACTCGTGGCCAGTTCCTGGGTATGGATCGAGGTCGGGATACCGCGAATCTTCAGCCCGGCTTGCACCCGCTCTCCCAGGAAACGAACCGCGTAAGCCGCCGTCGACCCCGTTCCTAAGCCCACGATATCGCCGTCACGCACGAACTTCAGGCTGGCGCGCGCCGCCGCTTCTTTTTCCCGATCATTTGCCATGCCAGTCACTCTACCGCCTTCGGGCCACGGCATCAATGTAGACGTCAAACACGAGGTTCATTTTTGTATTTCCTGTGCCCGGCTTGTGGAAAATTCTCGGCCAGGCTTCTTTGTTCCGCCTCGGGGCAGCGCGTTCGCAAATATTTTTCGCCTCCGCGCGTTGACAGCAATCCACTTTGCGCGATTGCAGAGTTGCACCAAAGTTTTGTGATTGACCGCGTCCCTGATCGCGCGTAAATTCGGTTTCACCCTCAATAAGAAATCCAGCCAGCAAACTAATTTTTCAGTACGACAACCGAACTCCATCAACCTTCCCTCCCCCCGAGGGTGGCACAAGTGAGGAAAGCAGAAAGCGAATGGCAGGTCTATCGAACACGATTTCTGATCCGAGCCAGGCAACTCACCGGACCACTAGAGTTCCGGGATGCGCTCGGGCGAGAACATCGCGGTCAAAGAGGCGACTATCTGGTTGAGTCCTCCGACGGGACGCAAAGAATCGCTCCGCGGACAATTTTTGAGGATGTTTACGTACCCATGGGTTCCGTGGTTGAGAAGTGCCCCTCGCTTAGCAGGCGCGACTTTTCAATTCCGGATCTGAAGCGTCGGAGCTCGGCTCGGGCCGAGATGCCGGCGTGAGAAGTTCTGGCCGCAAAATCGGACCCTTGGCAGAATCGGGTGGCACGAATCGCAATCGTGCCACTCCGATTTCCTCCGCTTGTCATTCCAGGCGGTCTTCAGCAGCCCGGAATGATTTCCTGGAATCGGTGTTTGTGGAAAAGCGGCGATCGCGGGCAGCATCCCACTTGTTAAGACTGGGATACAATATATGGGTATACCCCCTTGACAGCCCCAACATACGGTTGTACTGTTTGCATCCCATAGTGCTTTGGACGCCTTCGGAATGAAGGTGCCGCGATGCGGGGCAAGTGCAAGAAAACACAGGATGGCGCCGTGTTCGAGGTGACCTGGCCCTCTCCTGTTGGATGGTTAGGACCCGTTCTTTAAGCGGGCTTGTGGTGCGGTGGCCGCTCTCTCGTATTTGTGTTCGCTGAACTCCTCCCGAGGGAGCGACGACAGTTGACAAGTTAGGCTGTGGATAATGCCTCGAAAAGAGGGCTAGCTGTCCCTTTCTTTGAGGCTGTAAATGTCCCAAACTGGGAACCGGGAACTGAAGACTAAGAACTGGCTTCAGCATCGCTTTCCTGGTAAACGAAAGTCCCGCAATGGGAACGACACAAGCGTTAAAAGAATCCAGCATCGGATTTTTAGAGATACTGGAGACTGGAAATCGAGAGTCAGGCGACAGAATTCACAGGAGAGAAGAGACAAGAAATGGCTGAGGTAAAAGAAAAAGGAGCCCCCACAGCTGCCGAGACCAACGCTGTCCCCAGCGTGACCCCGGTAAACCCCGCCACCCCCAGCAAGAAAGCCCCGGGCCTCAGCTTCCGCCGCTTCTTTACCAAGACGGGCGTCTCTCCCTATGACGAAATCGAATGGGAGAAGCGCACCGCTCAGATTACGGACGCCAAAGGCAACGTGATCTTTGAGCAGAAGGACGTCGAAGTCCCCAAAGACTGGTCGGTGACCGCCACCAACATCGTTGCCAGCAAGTACCTGCATGGAACGTTGGGCACGCCCGAGCGCGAAAGCGGCGTGCGCGCACTGGTGACTCGCGTGGCCGAGACCATTCGCGACTGGGGTTTGTCGCAAGGCTACTTCAGGACGCCGGAAGACGGCGCCACTTTCCACGACGAACTGGCACACATTCTTCTGCGCCAGTACGCCGCCTTCAACTCGCCGGTGTGGTTCAACGTAGGGTGCGACCGCATCGAGCCCAATTCCGACGCCCAGAACTGGCACTGGAACCCGGCCAGCGCGCGCGTCGAATTCGGAGTCACGGGTTACAGCACGCCGCAGTGCTCGGCTTGCTTCATCAATTCAGTGAAAGATTC
>WNFE01012295.1_pt1 | contig 12961 bp, 12 predicted proteins | sample 5400451 | NCBI WGS metagenome assembly WNFE01 (sample SAMN13153344, study PRJNA577476) | soil metagenome | isolation source: 200 cm saprolite under Douglas fir tree site 2 hole 2 | place: USA:California | collected 2015-04-18 | reverse complement strand
ACCGGGCCCGTCCACGCACGGGTCCGCCCGACCGACCCACCCATCCCAGTGGGTTCCACTCTCAGGCAGGCGCTGAGCGAGATGCTGCAACACGACACCGGCTGGGTGCCGGTCGTCGAGAATGGACGCTATGTCGGCGTGCTGACACCGGAGTCCGTGTACGCCGCCCTTCGCCGGTCGGTGAAGCAGGCCGCAGGGGATCTCCTCAGCTGATGGAGGTCGCGCCCCGGAAGTAAGGGAAGAGGATCTCCGGTAACGCCACCGATCCGTCGGGCTGGCGGTAGGTCTCGACGAGGGCGGCCCATACCCGGGGCACTGCCAAAGCCGATCCGTTCAGGGTGTGGCACGTGACAGTGGAACCACCCCCGGCCGGCCGGTATCGGATGTTGGCCCTTCTCGCCTGGTAGTCGCTAAACCACGACACCGAGCTGGCCTCCAGCCATAGGTCGCAACCCGGCGCGTACACCTCGAGATCGAAGCTGCGGGCGTGCGATTGGCCGAGATCACCCGTCGAGATGTCGACGATTCGATAGGCGAGTCCGAGCGCGGCGATCGTCGCTTCGGCCCGGTCAAGGAGCTCGAGGTGTATGTCGGACGCCTGCGCCGGTGTGGTGAGCGCGAGGATTTCGACCTTGTCGAACTCATGGACGCGCAACAGTCCTCTCGTGTCCCGACCCGCCGCACCCGCTTCCCTCCGGTAGCAGGGCGTGTACGCCATCATCCGTACGGGCAGCTCCGACTCCTCGATGATCTCGTTGCGGCGAAGCGAAGTGAGGGGAACTTCCGCGGTCGGGATGGCCCACAGATCATCTCGCTCGAGGTGGTAGGCGTCGTCCGCGAACTTCGGTAGCTGGCCCGTCGCCTCCATGGTTTCGCTGCGCACCAGGGTGGGCGGGCGGATCTCCTCGAACGCGTCAGCGTTCCGGTCCAATGCCAGCTGGCACAGGGCCCGCACCAGGGTCGCCCCGCCGCGGCGAAAGACGGGAAACATGGACCCGGAGACCTTGGCACCACGCTCGAGATCAAGGATGCCGAGTTGCGCACCGATCTCCCAGTGCGGTACCCGCTGGTGACTCTGATACCGGTCGGGGTCGAACCGCTCGACCCGAACCACCGGGTTGTCCGCCTCCGATCTGCCGTCCGGAGCCTCGGGCGCCGGGATGTTGGGGATGCGCAGCATCACGTCGCGCAGCTCGTGCTCGACCCGTTCGGCGTCCTGTTGGATCAGCTGAAGCTTGTCGCCCAGCGCCCTGCTCTCCTGGCTCTTGTTCTCCGCGGTGGCGGTGTCGCCGCCGCGCTTGGCCTGCCCCACTTCTTTAGAAATGGCGTTGATACGCGCCCGCAGGGCGTCGCGCTGGCTGCCGAGCGATCGCGCCTGGTGATCCAGCTCCGCGGCGCGTTGCACTTCAGACAGATCGATGCCTCGCCGGGCCAGGCCTGCTTTGACCCCGTCGAGGTCGTCACGGAGGCGCCGCACATCAAGCATGGGCGCGACGGTACCGGAGCTCTCGACAGCGCCGGACGGCTATTCGCCGCGGCGGTTACGGGGTTCAGGCGCGTTAGGGTGCCCTGGAATGACCGTCATCGAGCTCGACGACCTGGTCATTCAATACGGACAGACAGTCGCGGTCGACCATCTCACCCTGCGTGCGAACGCGGGTGAAGTCCTGACGCTGCTCGGCCCCAACGGCGCCGGCAAGACCAGCACGGTGGAGACCCTCGAGGGCTACCGCCGCCCTACCGGTGGACGGGTACGGGTCCTGAATTTGGATCCGCACAAGGAGCACCGCGCCCTGGTCCCGCGCATCGGTGTGATGCTGCAACGGGGCGGCATCTACCCGGGCATGTCGCCTCGCGAGGCCGTCCGTCTCTTCGCCAAGTACTACGACAACTCGGAGGAACCAGACGGTCTGTTGTACCGGGTCGGGCTCATTGATGCGGCCAACACTCCGTGGCGCCGGCTTTCGGGCGGTGAGCAACAACGCCTGGGCCTGGCACTCGCGCTGGTCGGTCGCCCCTGGGTGGCCTTTCTCGATGAGCCAACCGCCGGTGTCGACCCCAGCGGCCGCCTGACGATCAGGCAGGTCATTCGGGACTTGAAGTCCTCCGGTGTATGCGTGGTGCTCACTACGCACGAGCTAGAGGAAGCCGAGCGCCTCGCCGATCGCATCATCATCATCGATCACGGCAGAGTGGTCGCCGAGGGAACACCGGCCGAGCTCATGACCCGGGGAGCCGGCCGCGAGATCCGTTTCGGCGCTCCACCGGGGGTCGACACGGTCGGGCTGGCCTCTTCCATCGGTGCCAATGTCGTCGAGGAACACCCCGGTGAATACCTGGTCGAGACCGAGGCGACTCCCGCGACGGTCGCCGCCATCACGGCCTGGCTGGCTAAACGCAATCTGCCGCTGGCCGACCTCAGAGCGGGCCGGGAGCGGCTCGAGGATGTCTTCCTGCGGCTGACGCGATCGGAACCCCAATCGGAAACCCAATCGGAGCCCGCGCCGTGAGGCCGTGGCGGGCTCAGACCCGAGCCGAGCTGACCCTGACGCTTCGCCGGGGCGAATCGGTCCTCCTGACCATGGGGATACCCGTTGGCTTGCTGGTGTTCTTTTCGCTCGTCGACGTCCTGCCCAAGCCAGCCGGGGTAACGCACCCCGTGACCTTCCTGGCTCCGGGGATCCTGGCTCTCGCCGTCATGTCGACCGCGATGGTTAGTCTCGGGATCGCGACGGGCTTTGAACGCCAATACGGCGTCCTGAAGCGCCTTGGCTCGACGCCGCTCGGACGGCCGTCTCTGCTGGCCGCAAAGACGGCCGCGATCGTGGTGCTCGAACTCCTCCAGACGGTCGTCCTGGTCGTGGTCGCCCTCCTCTTGGGCTGGGATCCCGGCGGGAACGCTGGCCTTGCCCTGGTCGCGGTCCTGCTCGCGACGATCGGCTTTGCTGGTCTCGGCCTCTTGATGGCGGGCGCACTACGGGCCGAGTTCACCCTGGCCGCGGCCAACGGCCTGTACCTGGCCCTGCTCCTGCTGGGTGGCATGGTGTTTCCGCTCTCCAAGCTCCCCGGGCCGTTGCGGGCCGCCGCCCGAGCCCTGCCGGCCGCCGCGCTCTCCGACGCGCTCCACGGCGCCCTGACGGCCGCTGCGAGCGTGCCGGCCCGGGCCTGGATCGTGCTCGCCATCTGGGCCGTCCTCGCCCCGCTGGCGGCCGGCCTCACCTTCCGCTGGGAGAGCTAGCGAGAAAGATCTCGACCGCGGCGTGATCGGTCAGCGGTCCGAGGTGCCGGGCCCGGACGCGGCCGTTGCCGTCGATGAGGATCGAGACAGGAATCCCAGGCTTGGGACGCACGCCGTACGCCGAGGCGATCTGGCCGGCGGGATCCCGCACACCCGGCCAGGTGGCCCCTTCCGACCTCAGAAAGTCTCGGGCCGACCCTTCGCCATCCTGAAACACCACGCCCAGGACGACAACGTCGGGATGGGCCGAGCGCATCGCTTTGAGCAGCGGAAATTCGGTCCGGCAGGGCACGCACCACGAGGCCCAGAAGTTGAGTACGACCGGGTGGCCCCGGTAGTCGGCGAGGGCGACTCGACGGCCATCGAGGTCCATGCTTTCGAACAGCGGGGCAGTCTGGCCCGGCTGCGAGCCGGTTCCCCCGGTCCGAGAGTTGCCCGCCGGTCGGAACAGGCCCACCGCGATCAGCACCACGGCCACGACCGCGGCGCCAGCCGCGACCAGGCGGCGCCTCGTCACCAGAACCGGCTAGGGACCCGGTTTGGCGGGCTGCGTCTTGGCCAGCTCGTCCGCCACCTGATCCCAGGTCAAAACCTCGGGAAGGGAAGCCGGAGCGTCGGAACCCCGGGCCAGCAGAGCGGCAGCCGCGGCCGCACTGGCGGCGCGCTCTTCGGCCGCCTTGCTGTCTTTGGCTTCGTTCGCCGCCCACCCGAAAAAGATCGCCACGATGATGGTCCACAGGTACATCGTGCCGCCGACCTTCATGATGGATCCGGCCAGTTGCTGGTCGGTGATGGCATTGAACCATGGGTGGGGGACGGTGCCGTAGAACTTATAGACGACGCCGCTCGCGACGACCAGGAATGCGATCGGAACATTGGGGACGATGGACTGGATGAAGAGGTAGCCCATCTTGATGGGCGCGCTCATGGTCGGATACTCCGGCAACTTGTTGACGACCGGGAACCACATGATCATTGACGCCAAAAACAGCAGGGCATGAGCCCAGAAGTGGACCCAGTGATGCTCGAGGGTGCCGTTGACGTAGAACGGCGCGTGCCCGAGGGCGATGACCGAGTTGAAGATCACGGTCGCCGCGATCGGGGCGCAGATCATTCGGATGGTGCGAGCCGCCCAGCGCGGTCGCAGGATCCGTCTGGTCAGCCAGTCGGGGATCCCTAACAGCAGAAGGGGCGGTGCGATCAGGCTGATCAGAAGGTGCTCGACCATGTGGGCGCTATAGAGGTAGCCCTCGGACAGGTCGTGAAGAGGCCAGTCCGACGCGATCCACAGCACGGCTAGTCCGGTCGCGAAACAGGCGACGTGGCGCCGGGTGACGACGCGAGCACCGGGCTCGACGACACACGGCCCGATCCGCGTCACGGCGCACCAGTATCCGACGACCGCGACGACCACGATCAGCCACACCTCAGGATGGGCGCTGTACCGCCACGGATCGACGTGCGCGACGGATGACAGCGTCATGGTCATCAGGCGTGGGCGCCGTGGGTGGTGCTGAACACCCCCAATATGAGGAACACGGCGATGTAGACGACGATCGCCAGCGCGAAACCCGTGGTGAACACCCGTCGCAACACGGGGTTGTCGAACTTGAGGTGCATGAAATACCCCACCACCAGGACGAACTTGGTGAGCGCCAGGATAATCAGCAGCGGGGCGGCGGCCGAGCCCAGTCCCTTGATGTAGGAGATCGCCACCTCGATACCGGTCAGCACGGCGAGGATCAGCGCCACTTTCATGTAGGTGGCCTCGGTCGGGTGGAGCCCGTGCTCCTCGCCCTCCATCACGGGCTGGATGTGTTCGTCGGTCACGTCGCTCGCGGTCATCGGATCTGAAGGGGTGGGACGGGGGGCTTGGCCAGGTGCGGTGACGGGATCAGGTACACGACGGTGAAGATCACGATCCAGACGATGTCGACAAAGTGCCAGTACAGGCCGGCGATCTCGATGACCTCAGCCTTGGACTGAGGCAGCTTCCCTCGCTGGGACAGCATGACGAGCGACAGCAGCATGATGATCCCGATCGTGACGTGCACGCCGTGAAAGCCGGTCAGGACGAAGAAGCTCGACCCGAACAGGTTGGTCTTGATCGTCAAACCCTCGCGGATGAAGGATGTGAACTCGTACACCTGCCCACCGATGAACACCGTGCCGAGCAGAGCAGTGGCGGTCAACCACAGCCGCAAGCGGCGATGGTCGCCGCGCTGGATGGCGGCAAGGGCGAGCACCATGGTCAGGGAACTCATCAGCAGGACGAACGAGCTGATTGAGGTGTAGGGGATGTCGTAGATCTGCTTCGGGGTCGGTCCCGTGAAGCTGCGGCCTCGATACAAGAAGTAGGTCGAGATGAGGGCGCCGAAGAGAAGGCACTCGGAGCCCAGGAAGACCCACATGGCGAGCTTCTCGTTGGACACCCCGGTGTTGGTGACATGGCTGAGACCGTGCTCGGCCGGCGTCGAAGTCGGGCTCTCGGCCACCGTCGCCGGAGTGGTCGCTGTCATTGGGCGTCACCTTCCGTTGACCCGGCTTCACTTCCCGCTGCGCCCGCTTCGCTCTCCGCAGAGGCGCTTCCTTCGGCATCCCCGGCGGCACCCGCCGGCACAAGTGCCGGCTGCCCGTCCGGTCCGTGGTGCTCCTCCTCGTCGGTCGGTTCGGCGGAGGGCTCGAGTCCCCAACCGTAGAGGCCGAGGAAGATCACCAGAACCCCGACGAACGATACGAGGTAGTTGGCACCGCTGGAGCGGCCGAGAATCATCCCGTACGCGATGAGCAACAGCCCGAAGGCGGCCACGATCGGGAAGTAGGACGGTGACGGCATGTGGACGTGTTCGCCCTCGGTCGCGACATTTGTGTCCGAGCTGGCTCGAACCGCCTCATAGTGCGGCAACCGGACCAGCCTGCCCTGCTCGTTCTCCGTGTACTTGCGGTGCCAGTAGTCGTCAGCGACTTGGGTGTCAGGACGAACACGTTGTACAGGAAGACCAGCACCCCGGCCGCGATGGTGAAAGCCCCGACGGTGGCCACCATATTCCAGAACCCGAGGTGCAGGCTGCTGTCGTAGGTGTAGATGCGCCGGGGCATGCCCTGGAGGCCGAGAATGTGCATGGGCCCGAACGTCAGGTTGAACCCGATGAAGTTCAGCCAGAAGTGCCACTTGCCGAGCGTCTCGTTGAGCATCCGTCCGAACATCTTGGGCCACCAGTAGTAGATGGCGCCGAACAGGCCGAAGATGGAACCGCCGAACAACACGTAGTGGAAGTGGGCGACCACGTAGTAGGTGTCGGTCTGCTGGCGGTCGGAGGGGGACAGCGCGTGGGTCACCCCCGACAGGCCGCCGATGGTGAACATCACGACGAACCCGATCGCGAACATCATGGCCGTTCTGAACCGCAGCGAACCGCCCCAGAGGGTGCCGATCCAGTTGAAGATCTTCACCCCCGTCGGCACCGCGATGAACATGGTGGAAATCGAAAAGGCGGAGACGGCCACCGGCCCGAGTCCGACCGCGAACATGTGGTGAACCCACACACCCCAGCCCATGAAACCGATGGCGATCCCGGAGACCACCATGACGGGGTAGCCGAAGAGAGGTTTACGGGCGAAGACCGGCATGATCTCCGACACCAGCCCCATGGCCGGGAGGATCAGGATGTAGACCTCTGGGTGACCGAACAGCCAGAACAGGTGCTGCCAGAGGACAGGGTCACCCCCGGCGGCCGGGTTGAAGAAGTTCGACCCGAAGTTCCGGTCGAACATCATGAGGAAGAGCGCGACCGTGATGACCGGCATGGCAAACACCGTCAGCAGCTGGGACACCAATGTCATCCACACGAAGATCGGCATCCGCAAAAGGGTCATACCGGGACAACGCATGTTGAGAACGGTGACGACAAGGTTGACGGCACCGGCCGTTGAGGCGATTCCGAGGAGCAGCAGGCCGAAGACCCAGAAGTCGGTACCCCGGCCCGGAAGGTACCCGGTGATGCTGGTGTTGGGGGCGTACCCGAACCAACCACCGTTCGGGGCGCCGCCGAAGATGAAACTGGAGTAGAGGAACAGCCCGCCGAAGAGGAACGTCCAGTAGCTGAAGGCGTTCATTCGGGGAAAGGCCACGTCCCGGGCGCCGAGTTGAAGGGGAACCATGTAGTTGGCGAAGCCGACCGACATCGGCATGATGACCAGAAAGATCATCGTCGTGCCGTGCATGGTGAAGATCTGGTTGTACTGGTTGGCGGAGAGGATGTGGCCGTTGGGTCGGGCCAGCTGGAGTCTGATCAGGAGGGCTTCAGCGCCGCCGATGAGAAAGAAGGCAAACGCGGTGATGCCGTACAGAAGGCCCAGCTTTTTGTGGTCGACGGTCGTTACCCAGCCCCAGAAGCCCTCGGTGCTGCTGGGCCGGCGCAGAAAGCTGGCGCTCTCGTCAGCTTCGACCTCGACCTCAGCCGGGACCGGTGCGGACGGTTCGAGGACAGTCGCCATCAGAGGCCTACTCCATGTTCAGTCATTTGAGGGTATCCAGGTAGGCGATCAGCTTCGTGATCTGGTCTTCGGACAAGTTGAGGTTCGGCATCACCGATCCGGCCTTCTCGGCAGGCGGGTTGCCGAGCCAGAGGCGGAGGTTGTTGTCGTTGTTGGCGAAGATCGCGCCGGCAAAGACGTTGCGGTCCTTGAAATGGGTCAGGTTGGGCCCGACGACCCCGGACGAGATCCCGTCGATCGTGTGGCAGCCAGCGCACCCCAGGCTCGTGAACAGCTGCAGACCGGCTTGCGCCTCGGGCGACGCCGGGGTCGCGGGACCCGCCACCATCGCCGATTCCCAGTTCCGGAAATCCGAAGGCGACTCGGCGATCGCCCGAAGCCGCATGTTGGCGTGGGAGGTGCCGCAGAACTCGGCGCACTGGCCGTAGTAGGTCCCGGCCTGGTCGGCTTCCAGGACCAGGCGGTTGTGACGGCCGGGGATGGCGTACAGCTTGCCGGCGAGCTCAGGCACCCAGAAGTTGTGGATGACGTCCACTGACGTGAGTGTGATGACCACCTTCTCTTTGGTGGGCATGTGGAGTTCGTTGGCGGTGGTGAGAAGGGTCTTGGTGGGATCGGACGGGTCGACGTAGTCGAACTGCCACCACCACCGATGGCCGGTGACGTTGATCACCATGGCCTTCTTCGGGATGCGGTTGATGTCGAAGACCATCTTCACGGTCGGGACGGCGATACCGGCCAGCAGCATGGCGGGCAGGATCGTCCAGGTCAGCTCGAGCAGGGTGTGGCCGTGGACCTGGCGGGGTGCTTCGTCATCGGATCGGGCCCGGAAGCGGAAGATGGCGACGGTGACCAAGCCGCCGACCAGGCAGAAAACCCCGACCGCGATCCAGAAGACCGGGTCGAAAAGGTGGTCCAGCTGGCGGGCCACCGTGCCGTGGGGCTTCAGCGTGTCCTGGCGGGCGTTGGTCACGCAGCCGCTCAGGAGGACGGCCAGAGCAGGGAGAAGGGCCGCTCTCTTCATCCTGATTGGTCGCTTCGTCGTCATTGGCCGGCTCCGGCCGCCTTGACGGTGAACGCCCCGATCATGGCCGTCGGGTGGAAGTCGCACCGGAACACGTAGGTGCCGGGCGCCATAGCGAAGGTGCGGGCATAGACGATCTTCTTCACTCCCAGGATGGGCTCGCCTGTCCAGTACGGGGTGCCACCCTGAGCCTGGCTGTAGACGGCGATGTTGTGATATTTCGGGTCCAGGTTCCGAAACAAGATCTCCGTTTGCTGACCCTCGGTGACGGTGATGCTGGTCTGCAGGAACTTGGTGCCCTGGGCCACGACCGTCGTCACCGCAGTTCCCGTCTCATGCTTCTCGAACGTGCGGTAGCCGTTGGCCGCGCTCACGCTGCCGGCGGTGACGACCGCGGCGGCGGCGAATCCGGACAGGAACACCAGCGTGGCGCGCCGCATGCGTGGCCGGGAAGCCAGCAGGAAGAACGCCACCAGCAGAATCAGAGCCAGCGCGAAGGCGATAGCGACCGACGCGTCCTTCGGCACGGCGAGAAGGACCCGCGACACGCTGAGCACGATGACCCCGACCAGAAGCAACGCGACAAGGGGCGCGCCGAGTGGAGTGACCAGAGCATTGGTGACCCGGGCGCGCACCCGGGGCGTGAAGCTCGGATCTTCTCGCCAGCATTGGGCTAGCCAGCCTGCGGCGACCAGTAGTCCGGCGACTAAGCCGATGATCACCATGAAGGTGCCAATGGCAAGGCCAATGCCGAGCAAACCGACGGCCACAGCCGCGAGGACCGGCCATGGACTCGGACGCGACAGCAGGGACCGGTCAACGGAGATCATCTCAAGCGCAGGCGCCCCCTCACCGGCTCGTCCGTCCACGACCGCGTACCGAGGTGCCCGGTCACGGATACCGGATCCGGTCATGGCAAGGCCACCCAGGAATGCCGCAGCGGCAATCCCGAGCAACAGGGCGAGGCCGGATTCATCGCTCGTCACGATCTCGTATCCAACGGCGAGGGCGACCGCGACCACGGCGATCCCGAAGTAGAACTTGGCTGCGGTGTTGAACACGTTGACCTCCTTTCCGTCGCCTCAGGTGAACACGAAGAGCGTGGCGTACACGGCGATCCAGCTGATCACGACGAAATCCCAGAGCCAGCAGACCGCTCGGACCATCTCATTGTTGACGGGCGTCATTTGACCGCCGATCGTGCGGGCCATCGCCATCACCACGGCGATGATGCCGAGGATGCCGACCGCGCCCGCGGCTGAGAGCAACGCGAAGAAGACGACAGCGAACGGTCCGACCTTGGCGTTGCCCGGCCCAAAGCCGATGCTGCGGCCCAGGAAGAACACCAGATTGAGGGTCGCCAGGCCAAACAGGGCCGTCAGCAACAAACCCCACGCGGTCTGGGCCCGGTCGTCCCGCCGAACCGAGTACCACGCCCATTCGACCGTGACTCCGCTCATGATGGCGGTGAGCGCGAGCATGTTGCCGACGTAATCGTCGAAGTGGACGCCCGCCGGCGGCCAGGTCTGCGCCACATTCGACACGGCCACGTAGGCTGCGATGAGCGCGGCGAACAGCCCGACTCCTCCGGTCACGACCATCATCACGCTGATGTTCAGGAGGTTGCGGGGCCGGGTCCGGCCTGCCGGCGGCAGCGCAAGAGGAGTGGCCATCTCAGTCACCCGCCCGTCGGAGATCCAGGAGAGGCGCCGGGGACCGGACCTCGGGGACGGTGTCGAAGCCCCATCGGGGCGGAGGCGATGACGTGGCCCACTCCAGTGTCAATCCTTCGTAGGGATCGTCGCCGGCCTCGCTGCCTCGCCTCGCGACCACCGAGACCACAACGTCCAGGACGAGGAGCAGCACCCCCGCGACAATCAACGCTCCCCCACCTTCCGCCAATCCGTACAGGCCCTTCTGGTACGAGGTCAATCCGGTGAGCTGGCCGAGCGGCGCTCCGTCGTAGCCCAACAGGTAATAGGCCAGCCCGCCGGCGAGGAATCCTCCGAACAGGGCGAGGAACGCCAACCCGCCAATCCCCGCGTTCAGCCTGAGACCCCAGATCTTCGGGGCCCAGTGGTAGATGGCTCCGACGGCCAGCAGCGTGGGTGCTCCGACCACCACGGTGTGAACGTTTCCTGCCGCCCAGGTCGAGTTGCCGTGCACGCCGTCGACGGTCTTGAGAGCCGCGGCCAGGGCGTTGGCGGCGCCGCTGACCCACAACAGGATGGCTCCGACGACGTAGAGCTGGCTGACATGGAACCGATGACGGCCCAACGCGGTCGTACCGAGCCACAGGAGAACGATCAGACCGAGTGGCGCGGCCACAGCCGCGGTCAGCACGGTGGTCGTGGGAACGACGACGGCGTTGGCCGTGGACGCGGCAGCGGCAAATGAGCCCATGCTCAGCACGCCAAACAGGCCGAGGGCGACGAGCACCACCTGGTGGTTCAGCAGCGGCTTTCGGGCGTGGGTGGTGACGATGTCGGTCGCGGCGCCCACCGCCACGAGCGTGAGCAGGAACACGTCCGGGCGCCCGTACAACCAGATCGTGTGAGTCCAGATTTGAGGGCCGGCCGCATTCGTGGGGGCAAACAGAACACCCCCGAAACGCTGGTCAATCCCGAGCATGAGCAGCCCGCCCAGGAACACCGGCGTGGCCAGCATCGTGATGCCGGCGGCGACGAGCGTGGCCCAGCTGAACGCAGGCACCCGCAGCAGGGTCATCCCATCCGAGCGCAGAGCGGCCACGGTTGTAAACAGGCTCGCCGAGGCGAGAAGGAACCCGACTGCGATGATCCCCAGACTGACGACCCAGAGGACCGTGGCCGTGTCGGCCCCACCAGGAATGGGCTGGAGCGGGTGCGGCTGCGTGATCCCTCCCAGGCCGCCCTGGGTGTTGACGGCACCCACGATGTAGCTGGCCACAAGGCAACCCCCGCCGACCAGGTAGGTCCAGAACCCGGTCGCGAGCAGACGGGGCAATGCCAGGCGGCCGGCGCCGATCTGCAATGGCACCACGAAGGTGGCAAGACCGATCCAGAGGGCCGTCAGGAACAGCAGGATGCTCATCTGGGTGTGCAAGCCGTACAGCCGAAGCCAGCGATCGGTGGCCAGGTTGAAACCGGGCGAAACCTGCTTGGCCCCGATGATCAGGCCGACAACGCCGCCAGCGATCACGAACAAGAGGGCGGCGTAGACAAAGAGAAGGCCAAGCCGTTTGTGGTCCGACGTGTCGAGCCAGGTTTCCGGCGGCGTGGTGGCTGCCGGAACCGAGGACTGGGACCCTGCTGTGGACTCGACTTCAGGACGTTCCTCAAGGAGCGTCATCGACGATGGAGCCCTCCGATGATCAACGGTTTCAGCGACGGCATGAGCGACGGGACTCTACTCATGAACAGTCTTCGACCTGGAATTACACATGACGGACAAGCTGGTCAACGGCAATGGCAGAAAACAATAAGGTCACGTAGGAGATCGAATAGGTGAATAGGCCCATGGCCGCCGTCGTGGCACGTGGGCCGGTGGACTCCTGCAGCAGCCGCACGGCGTACCAGACGAACACCGCGCCCAGGACAATTGCCGACGCCCAATAGATGAGGCCCATCGCGGCAACGTCGGCAAATGCCAGCGAGGCAGCCCAGAGCGCCACGGTGTACAGCAGGATCTGGCGTGCTGTCGCCCGAAGCGACGCGACCGCGGGCAGCATCGGCACATTGGCCGCGGCGTAGTCATCCCGGTACCGCACCGCAAGCGCCCAAAAGTGCGGGGGCGTCCACACAAAGATCACCAAAAACAGCACGATTGGCGCCAGGCCGAGCGAGTTCCTGACCGCAGCCCAACCGACCAGTACCGGCACTGCGCCGGCCGCGCCGCCAATCACGATGTTCTGCCGGGAAAGCCGCTTCAACCACAGGGTGTAGACGAAGACATAGAACGCGGTCGCTGAGACGGCCAGCACGGCAGCCAGCAGGTTGACGGCTGCCCACAGCTCGACGAACGCCACCACCTCCAGCGCGATAGCGAAGATCAGCGCTTGGGTGGGGGTCACGGCGCCGGTCACCAGCGGCCGGTGGGCCGTGCGCTTCATCACGGCATCGATGTCCCGGTCAACGTACATGTTAATGGCGTTGGCGCCGCCGGCGGCGAGGGCCCCGCCCAGCAGGGTCGCCACCATCAGCCCCGCCCCTGGCAGGCCCCGT